>Ga0351931_1053_pt1 | contig 23340 bp, 22 predicted proteins | sample BONcelT113001E11_FD_205818 | JGI IMG/M metagenome (GOLD analysis project Ga0351931, IMG submission 205818) | Enriched cells from coal bed in the Powder River Basin, Montana, United States - BONCAT cells T11 rep2 HSBNCT.T11.300.1.E11 ... | reverse complement strand
AACGTTAGCCAGTTTTGAGAAATATCAGCTCCGACGGTCTCTTCTTTCCCTCTCAAGCGACTCAAGCCATTCAAGCGATTCAAGCCGTTTTTTGTTTCACTCCTTCGATGATGCTCTGGACTTCCTTGTTTGTTCTGATCGGTCGGATGTCCACTTCCGGGTGCTCCGAGGGGTAGACGCGGAAGATCTCGTCGGCGAAGGCCTGACCAATGGATTCGACCCTGTCGAAATCGATGAGGGCAACCTTGAATTGGTCAATTCTCTCGAGGAGACGTTTTCCTTCGGAACGGGAGACGAGTTTTTCGCTTCCCTGTTGTGCCAGGTGTGCAGGAACGACGGTGGTGGAGAAACCGGAGCCATTTTCGGATGAGAAATTGTCGTAAATGTCTTTTATGCGCCGGGTAGTGGCGTTCCTGAGTGTCATTGTCACCAGGGTGCCGGAGCCTTCCTGCTGGGTCTCGACCGTCCAGTCGTCTCCCGAGGATGAGGAATGGGAGAGCAATACTCCTTTTGAGAGGATGCTGAAGGAATCGAACATGCGGGCGGTGAAAAAAATCCCCTGGCCGGGATGGGCGGCGGGAGAGGTGGTGAGTTTCCCCTTCGTCAGTTCAACGACGGCATGACGGTCGTCGAGAAGGCTCATGTGCGACCTGATCTTGTTGAGGATGCCCACTCCCCGGTCCCACATGGTCATCTTCGACGAAATGGCGGTCTTCTTCACCTGCACAAAGGCACTTTCGCTCCCGGAATGGGCGACGACGTTGCTGAACATCTCCGTGAACCCGCACCGCCAGATATCGAGGGCCTTCTCCGGGAGGGCGCCAAGCATGTCCCGTATCTCAGTCCGCCACACGATATCCTCCGGGATGCCGTCGCTGACGCTTAGTATCTTCTTGTGATCCTCCAGGGTGCAAAGCTGGTATCCCCCAGGCCCGGTCCGGGAAAGCACCCTTGCGTCGACGAGGAGCCTCAGATGTTTGTGGACCGCCTGCCGGCTGATCCCGAATTGCCCGGTCGTCCTCGCAACGAGGCTTCCCAACTGACCTTCCACGTTTCTCATGATAAAAGCCCGTACCGCCTCGCCCGACTTCTTCGTCTTTCCCCTCAGCATGTCAACCTCAGATAGATCGAGTGTAAACCTTCACCGACACATCTGTCAATGCCAAAATGTCCCGGAATGGGGAATCCTGATGCTGCGGGGAAGTCGGCACGGCGCGTGACGCTATGGCGACGGCCTCTTTACTGCTTGGTCCAGGAAGACTTCGTGAAACGCGACAGTGCCGCCGGGCCCATCCTCACCAAAGGACCGGGTCGGGAGGGTTTCGGAAAACAAACCGCATGTGGTATGCCGGATCGCCCACCACCAGAACGCACCCTTTGGCTCCCCGGCCCCGAAACATCCTTTACCGGACTCCCCGACCTGGTTTATACTATCACCCTGGGCGGGGAGTGACTGTCGACGCGCATCCCTCCCCTTGAGCCTTTGAACTCTTAAAGAAGCTCTTACACCGGGAGGTGCCGACCATGACTGATCAAGGTCTCGTTCACAGAAAGGATTGCATCCTCGTAGTCATCGACGTACAGGAGAGGTTGATGGCGGCAATGCATGATAGGGAGAACGTCGTTGCAAACACGGCGAGGCTGGTACAGTTTTGCGGGCTATGCGGCATCCCCGCCGTGTTCACGGAACAGAGAAAGCTGGGTCCCACTGTGCCGGAGGTGCGCTCTCTGGTGGACGGCTTCGTCGCCGTGGAGAAAGTCCATTTCAACTGCTTCCTGAACGCTGAATTCCGCGAAAATATGGAAAGAGCCAATCGAAAAACCTTTGTCCTCGCCGGGGTCGAATCCCATATATGCGTCGCACAGACGGCAATCGCCGCTCTGCCACACCGGCGCGTTCATGTCATCGCCGATGCCGTGTCGTCGAGGTCGCCCGACAACAGGTCCATCGCCCTCGAAAGGATGCGTGACGCAGGCGCAGTTATCAGCTCCACGGAGATGTTCATCTACGAGATACTCCGTGAAGCCGGCACCGACGAGTTCAAGGTCGTCCTGCCCCTTGTGAAGTGATTTTTCTAAACCTTCTCTGAGATTCATGCGATAATTCAGTAAAGCGAGAGGTTTCCGGACGTTCTCACCGTCTACGAACGGGAGCATATTTCACCACGGCGGAGGCATAATGAAGATCCCATCGAAGACCGCGGAAGGTTGGCCTTCGGCCAACGGAAGGCGGGGAAGGAATCAGGGAAAGGGCGGGGAAGCGGCTGAATTTCGGGATCTTTACCGCTCCTTCTTCGAGTTCGCTCCCGATCCCATGGCGGTGAGCGATCCCGATACCGGTCTTGTCTTCGATGTCAATAGGGCCTTCGAGGCATGGTCCGGCTACCCGCGGGGGGAGATCCTGGGTAAAAGCACCGTCGACCTCGGTTTCTGGGTGCACGAGGACGACAGACTGGCCATCATTCACAGGCTTCACGAGGTCGAGCACGTTGAGGGCATGGAGGTCGACTGGAAGACGGGCATAGGCGAGGTGAGGAGGCTCCTTTTTTCCGCCAAACTTATCGACACACCCCGGGGGATGCTCGTCCTATCCATCGGAAGGGACATCACGGAGCGCAGGAAGATGGAGCAGGTGCTGACAGAATCGGAGCGCAGGCTCTCGGACATAATCGAGTTCCTTCCCGATGCAACCTTCGTCATCGATAAGGAAGGGACGGTGATCGCGTGGAACCGCGCCATGGAAGAGATGAGCGGGGTAAGCAAGAAAGACATGATCGGGAAATCGAACAATGTCTACGCGATCCCTTTCTACGGGCGGCGAAGGAAACTGCTCATAGACATGGTCGCCGACACCGGCGAAGACGATGACTCAAAGTATATCTATCTGAAAAGAAACGAAAACACCATCTACGCGGAGGCGTTTACGGAGGCCCTTTACGGCGGCAAGGGGGCCTGTCTGTGGGGAACGGCGACCGCTCTTCTCGATCAGAACGGCAACAGGGTGGGGGCGATAGAGTCTATCCGCGATATAACCGACCACAGTATGGCCGAAGAGAGGCTCAGGTCATCCTGCGAAGAACTGCGCAACCTCTCCGCCCACATCGAGGAGGTGCGGGAGAGCGAGCGCGCCGCCATCGCCCGGGAGCTTCATGACGTCCTGGGGCAGATCCTCGCCGTCATAAACATGGACCTCCGCTGGCTCAACAAGAAGATACCGACCCACGAAAAAGAGCTCCTCGGCAAGGTTGCCTCGGCGCTTACCCTCGTCAAACAAGCGACGAGGACCGTCCAAAGGGTGTCGTCAGGCTTACGGCCCGTCGTCCTCGACGACTTCGGCCTTGCCGCCGCCATCGACCACGCCCTTAAGGACTTCCACGACCAGACGGGCATAACTACCAGCCTTGCCATGAACAACCAGGTGATGGATACCGACAAGGACACCGACATAGCGCTCTACAGGATATTTCAGGAGGCCCTCACGAACGTGATGCGTCATTCCAAGGCAACGAGACTGGAGGTCTCACTGCAGAGCGAAGCGGGCAATGTTCAGTTGACGGTGAGGGATAACGGCTGCGGCATCTCGAGTCGGCAGATATTGGACAGGAGCTCCCTGGGAATACTGGGGATGCGCGAACGCACCTCTTTCATCGGCGGCAAGCTCGAGATCACCGGCTCCGGCGGCGAGGGAACGTGCATAACCGTCAATCTCCCCCCGAAAAGGTCCCTGACGGGATAAAAAACGCCGGGCAAACGCCCGGCGTCCCCATAACCCATTATCTATAACCCATAACCCTGTGTTATTTCACATATACGAGATCAGTGGAGGAGAAACTGCCGCCCGCATTGCTCTTGGCCCAACTTGCATCGACACCGAAAAGTTCCATCACTTCCAACTCACCCTTGAAGGCCCCTTTCTTCCTGCCTAGAGGCTGCTTCGTCTTGGGATCGATGATCTCTTCGCCGGGGGCGTAGACCTCGAGGACCCTGCCCTTTTCAAGACCCGAAAGCCTGCCGGCGTTGATGTAGACCTTCGCACCGTCAACGGAGGCAATACGCGAGTGCCAGTCAACGGAAAGGACGGTCTTGAGAACGTCTTCGGCAATCATCTCTATGGCAAGGTCGATGGCCTTTATCTTTGCCTTTTCCGTACTCAGGTCTCCTCTCTCCCGCGACAGGGAGATGGGGTTCCTACCGGAAAGCTGCTTCATCGTCTTGCCAGTATCTGTATTGAAGATGTCCATGGCGAGCTTCGACATGGCAAAGGACGTTTCCTTCTCATCCCTGCCCTCGATCCTCGATGAACTTGTATAGACATCTGAAAGGGTCGTTTTAAGGATCGCCTGAATGCCGAAATCCTCGTTCATCTTCCTGGCATTGGCAATATCAAAGTAGGAGCCTCGTATGTTCAATGTGTTGGGGTCGACGCAGATAACCGTTCCCGTACTCTCCAGGCGCGAGATGAGACGCTTCGTTGCCAGTTCCCCCAGGCCTTCCGACTTGTAGTTCGTGTTGTCCGTGACGGGAAGCACGATAATACGCCGTTTCATCTTCGGAGACGGGTACTCGAACGATATGAGGCCCTGCATGTATCCCAAACCCACGGGGATAGATCCCATTTGCGTGGGGTAAGCCATCTGGGGCTGGATACCTTTCTTTTTCAGCTCTTCCTCGAGTTTTGCTATCCTCTTCTCAAGCTCATCCTTCTCTTTCTTGCTGGGGCCGCCGATGCCGAAGGAAAGGGCCTCGCCGATGCCCGGGGTGTACTGGTCCTTGCGGACCCAGACGTAGGGCGGCTCGTAGGGGGTCAACATGTATTTCCTGTTCCGGGTGTAGATGTATTCCACGCCGTCGATCACCTTGATGTCACCCATCTCGGGTTCCCGGGTCTCTTCCGGTTCCCCGCGGGTGGGCTTCTTTTGAGTGGCCGAGTCGGCCTTCTTTCCGGTCTTGGAGGGGTCTTCGTCTTTCTTCTTACCCCAGGGCATATAACTGCAGGAAGCAAGAACGATTACCATTAGAATAATTATAAGTTTTCGCATCGTGTGATTATAAATATGAAGCGAACAAAAGTCAAATTATTAAATGTTGCGCTTTCTGAACTTTTATACCTCGCCCTTGAAGAGGGGAAGAGAGAACGAGAACGTGCTTCCCCTGCCAGGGGCACTCTCGACCCGGATGGAACCGCCGTGGCCTTCGATGACGGATTTCACGATGAAGAGACCCAGCCCGCTGCCATCCTCCTTCCTTCCCAGGCTCCCGCGGCGGTATTTCTCGAAGATGAAGGGGAGTTCCGACGCGGGTATGCCTGTACCCCTGTCTTCAACGAAGGTTACGAGCATGGTCTTCTCGGTGCGGGTGCCTATTCTGACCTCGGAGTCCTCAGGCGAGAATTTGAGGGCATTGACGAGGAGATTGGTGATGACCCTTTCGATGTAATCCCTGTCGGCCAGAACGAGAGGACCGGGGACTGCGCTGCCCGCAAAGATCACCCTGGGAGAGTAGAGTCCGGCAACATCGCGTATGATCTCGCCGAGGTCAACGGGGCTGACCGCGAGGTCAAGTTTTCCCGATTCGATCTTCGACACGTTCAGGTAGTTTTCGACGAGATGGCGGATCTTCGACAGATTGTCCATAATGGTAAGAAGTCTCTCCCTTAAGGGATTTTCCAGAGGGCCGTACTTCTCCTGAAGGATCCTGCTTAAAAAACCCGAAACGGGAACGAGGAAAGACCGTATGTCGTGGTTTATGGAAGAAACGAAATCTGCCTTGAACTCCTCCACCTTCTTCTCGCCCGATATGTCCTGAATGAGCAGGATGCGGCCCTGGGGGGCGTCCTCCAGAGACCAGGGCGAAACGAGGGCCTTGAGATAGAGCGGCTCTGCCGGGCCTTCCCCGGGGATAACGAGCTCCTGCAGAACGGTATGGTCGTTCCCGGATATATCGAGCGACGGGAAGAGGCTCCGGTACGTATCGCCCATGGCGGCGGAGGTGTCTGTCCCCGTTATGGCCGCCGCGGCCCTGTTGTAATAGATAATGATGCCTTTATGGTCTATGGCTACGACCCCCTCGTCCATGGTTTCCAGGATGGAGAGAAAACGCACCCGATCCTGCCGGATCGTGCTCGTCTTTTCCTCGAGCTCTGCATTGATCGCCCGTATCTTCTCCATATTCTGGCCGATGGTTTTCTCCCGCTCCGAGATGGAGTCAAGCATTGTATTGATGGATGACCCGATGAGGGCAAACTCACGCGTCGTCACCTTCTCCTTACCTATGCGGGAAAGGGTGTCCCCTTTTTCGATCTTCCCGCAGATATCAAGGATGCTCCGAAGGGAGGGGTCAATGCCCCTGGTGATTGCAAAGGTTATGACGATGACCGCCGACGTTGCGAGAACGGATATCGTTATAAAGACAAAGAGAAGGCGTTTTTTGAAGGGCAGGAAGATGTTCTCGCTCACGGCGATGCCGTAGGACCACATCTCCTGTCCTTCCGCGTTGTAGGGTGACGCCTTATAAATGGTGTAATAACGAGCCTTGCCGATGTTGGTCTTGCCGATATAGTTCCTGTTCTCTCCGTGAAGGGCGGTTGTGATCTCCTCGGGAAGGCTCTGGGTCTGTGCGCCCGTCAGGGAGAATATGGTACTGAACATCCTTTCGTCGTTCCTGAAAAGGGAGACATACACGGGCTCTTCGCGCTTGCGGGAGAGGAGGTCGCTCAAATTCCTCACGAGGGAATTGGCAGTATCGAGGATGACGAGCTGGCTCAAGACCACCTTCTGGTCCTCGAGGGGTACGGAGACAAAGAGTGCCGCCCGCGCCCCCGTGCCCGTGTCAACGGAGGTAAAACCCCTGACCGCCCCTCCGGTACCGGGCAGCGGCACCGTGACGGGAAGATCGACGGGACGGCTTCGCAATGTGACAATGGGCCTGTTCTTGTTGTCCGTAAGGTGAAGCACGTCCATATTCTCGCCCCGGAGCCTTTCCGCGAAGATCTCGCGGATCTTCGCGAGGTCCCGCCGCAAAATGGCCTGCCTGAAGGCCTTGCGCATAGCAAGGAGCCTCAGTTGGGCCTCTATGTGATGGAATTCCCGGTCCACGGAAAAGGAAAAGAGGTTGATGTCCGAGGTGAGGCTTTTCTCCAGTTCGTTAACAGCTATCTGCTCGATGGAGCGTATCCCCGAATAGGTCGTTACGATGGAAAGAAGGACCACGAGGGCGACGAAGAAGAGAAGTATCTTGGTGTAGAGGCTCATAAGAGCGAGGTTGCGGGTTGCGGGTTGCGGGTTGCGGGGAAAAGGTCGAAGGCTGGTCGTAGTGGAACAGTTGCTGGCGGATACGGCACGGGGGGCGCATCCAATCCGATGGACGCAGGAATGGTGGAGGTGACGGGGATTGAACCCGTGGCCCCCTCGTTGCGAACGAGGTGCTCTCCCGCTGAGCTACACCCCCAGGTAGCCATAATCATAGTCCATAATTACCCCTCATATCAAGGGTTTTATGGCAACGACACCGGGTAGGCTTCCATAGACGATGGCGAGAGATGCTCACCTGTTCAGTATTTCCTTGATGGTCTCTTTGAGCTCCCGCGTGTCCGCCGACTTGACAACGTATCCGTCCGAAACCCAGCTTGACAGGTCCTGCTTGAATTCGCCGTATGCCGAACAGAGGATGACGGGTTGGTCCTTGTTTCTGTTCTTTATGGCATTCAACGTCTGAATCCCGTCCATGACGGGCATTTTAATGTCCAGGACCACAATATCAAATGGGGAGTCCTTGAGCTTCTCCAGGGCATCCATGCCATTGGATGCGGTTTCCACCTCGTACTCCTCTTCCTCGAGTTCCTCTTTGAATAGAAGCCTGATATTCTCCTCGTCGTCTACGACGAGCACCCTTACTCTTTTCATGCGAACTCCTCTTGCAGCAAGTTATTTTTCGTGGGGAGATACACGGCGAACGTCACTCCCTTTCCAGCCACGTTCTCTACCTCGATGTGTCCCTTGTGGTTCAGTACTATCTTGTTGGAAATGGCAAGGCCAAGACCGGTGCCGCGTTCCTTTGTCGTGAAGAAGGGATTGAATATGTTGTCGATAATGGCGGGGTCGATGCCGCCCCCCGTATCGGTTATCGACACAGCGATGAAGGGTTGTTCGCCGTACGTCACTTTCCGGACCTTCACCGATATGGAGCCGGTGCCGCGTATGGCTTCGAACGCATTCATGAGGAGATTGATGAAAACCTGCTTGAGCTGCTGGCTGTCACAGGGAATAGGGTCCAGGGTGTTGTCGAAATCCCTGGCGATCTTGATGTTTTCCCATGCGGGGTCGGAAGAGAGAATGTACAGGGTGTCCTCGAGGAAGTCCTGGATCCTGCAAAACTCCTCGTAGGGCTGGCTCTCCTTTACATAATGGAGTATTTCGTTGAGGATCGTCTCCAGACGCGTGACCTCGTTGAGGATGATATCGATATAACGGTTCTCAGTGTGGTCGTTCTGCATCTTCTTCGCCAACCGCTTGGTAAAGCCGCCGATGATGACAAGGGGATTCTTGATCTCGTGTGCGATATTGGCCGTCATTTCCCCGAGACTGCGGAACTTCTCCTGTTCGATGAGTCTCTTCTGAGCGTCCGTCAATTCCCGCACCACGTTTCTCAGCCGCGTGTTGAGCAGGGAATTCTCAAGCCCGCTCGATATATAGTTCGAGATGGTGTTGATTATGTACTGCCCGTTCTCCTCTATGCTGTGCTGCTGGTCCGATTTCTCCCCGCAGAGGGTGATGGTGCCGAGGACACGGTTCTTCGAGAGAATCGGGGCGGAATAGAGAGAGAAGGGGGGGGGATTGTCAAATTGCTCCGGGGAACCGTTCCTCAGGGAAACGGGGCGCAGGAGCCTGATGGCCGATTTTTCCAGCTGATCCACGTAATCCTTCGCGGCGGGGGGAATTATGCCATAGGTGAAGCGCTGGGTCTCCAGTTTCAGAAGGGGGTATTCGAGCTTGACAGATACAAAGGAGGCATTGAGCGACTTGGCAATGATGAGGGCAATGCTCTTTAAGAGCTCGTAGGGCCCTACGTTCGACGTGAGGATCTTGCCCAGCTCCGACAACATGGCCAGTTCGCTGATGCGCTTCTTCGACGAGAGGATGAGTTCGAATGCCCTGAGGATACCGCCAAGCTCGCGGGATATGACGGAGAGGAGTATCTTCTCCTGGTCCTGCAGGGAATCGCGCCCCAGCGAACACAGAACGATGACCCCGAACAGGTAGCTGTCGTCCGACAGAGGAAGGAAGGAAAAGGTCCTGAACTTTTCGAGATGATCGTCCAGCTCGGGATAGAAAAGGCAGCCGAATCTCGGCGAAATGTCCTTGAAGGTAAAGAACTGGGGAGACCGCCTCTGCGCCACGCTGCCGACGATCCCTTCCCCGATGTGGCACCGGTAGTGACTCAATATCTTGAAAAGCGTGCTCTTCTGGTTGGCGTACCGGCAGGTTAGCCGCTTGTCCTTGTCAAAGGTATAGACTATGACCTCGTCAAATCCGAGATCCTGCGAGATGATGTTGAGGATCGCCTTGACCCTCGCCGTTAACTCGAGGTTCGAGTGCGAGATCTCAATTATCTTGCCGATCAGTTCCGCTTGATTCATGCTTCGCAACCGCTTTCCTGTATAGTTCAACGTATTCGCGAGCCGACTTTTCCCAGGAGAAGTCCTCCTTCATGCAGCGGGTGATGAGATTCTCCCAGGCCGCCTTGTCCTTGTACAGGGAGAGCGCCCGGTCGATGGCTTCGAGCATCGCCTCTTTCGTGTACTCGTAAAACTTGAAGCCCGTCCCGGTCGCGGGAAAGCTCGACAGGTCGACGATCGTGTCCTCGAGTCCACCCACGCCCCTGACGACAGGAACGGTGCCGTATTTCAGGCTGTAGAGCTGGTTGAGTCCACAGGGTTCATACCTGGAAGGCATGAGGAACATGTCGGCCCCTGCTTCCATGAGATGCGCCAGCTTGTTGTCGTAAGCTATCTTTACGGAAAAGGACCGGGGGAATTTCTTGGCCAGTGCCGTGAAGAGGTCATGATACTTTCTTTCCCCCGTGCCGAGGATGACATATTGCATGCCCAGATCGCGGATCTCTTCCATGGACTCGGAGATGAGGTCGAACCCTTTCTGGTCCGCGAGGCGGGAGATGGTCGCCGCCAGCGGGATGCCGGGGTCTGCGGGCAGATCGAAGGCCTGCTGAAGGGCCTTTTTGCAGACCATCTTGTTCTCCCTATTCTCGACATTGTACCGCCCGGGAAGGTACTTGTCCGTTTCGGGATTCCAGTCCCCGTAGTCGATGCCGTTGACTATTCCATGGAGGTCCTCCCGCCGTGTCGTGAGGACGCCGTCGAGACCGCAACCGAACTCGGGCGTCTGTATCTCCCTGCTGTATTGCTTGCTCACCGTGCTCAGGAGGTCGGCAAAGACGATGCCGCCCTTGAGGAAGTTTATATGGCCGAAGAATTCCAGGGAATCGGGCGTAAAGTATTCCCAGCCGATGTTGAGAAGATGCATGTCGTAGTGCCAGAATATTCCCTGGTATCCGAGATTGTGGATGGTCAGAAGGGTCGCCACGCGGCTGAGCTCCGGGTCGTTCCCCTGAAGCGTCTTCAGGAAGACCGGGGCCAGGGCCGTCTCCCAGTCGTTGCAGTGGAGGACATCGGGGACGAATCCCGTCACCTTCATCGTCTCCAGGATGCTCTTGGCGAAAAAGATGAAACGCTCGGCGTTGTCGAGGTAATCCCCGTCGGGTGTACTGTAGAGGTAATCACGGTAGTAGTATTCGTCTTTTTCGACGAGATAGACCTTTATGCCGTCGTATTCGCTCTCGACTATCTCGGCGTCGACAAAGGACTGTGACACCTGGCACGATATCCTGTGGTTGGAGTATCGCATGGGGAAACCGAGATCCTCTATGCCCTTGTGCTTGGGGAGGATGACCCGGACGTCGACCCCTAAGTCTCTCAACGCTTTCGGCAGGGCGCCGGTGACATCGGCAAGGCCCCCCGTTTTCACAAAAGGAAACATCTCGGGAGAAGCGATAAGTATCTTCATTGTGCCCCCTTATATCTCTGTTTCTCTCAGATACGTCGTGGCTTCTTCGGGCGGTGTGGGATTGATATAGAATCCCGTGCCCCATTCGAAGCCGGCCATTTTCGTAAGGCGTGGAATGATCTCGATGTGCCAATGGTAATGCTCCATGCCGACATTCACGGGGGGAGCCGAATGGATGATATAATTGTAGGGCGGATTGTTGAGTACCTTTACATATTTCCTGAGGATCGTTGAAAGAACTTCAGCCAGGGAGTGGTAATTGTCGGCCGGATCCTCCTCGGAAAAAACTGCGCTATGCTGCTTCGGAAGGATCCATGTTTCGAAGGGAAAGCGCGAGGCATAGGGCGATATTGCTATGTAGCGCCCGTTCTCGCACACAATGCGCGTATTCTCCTCTTTCTCCTGGGCTATGATGTCGCAGAAGATGCACCGTTCCTTGAACCTGTGATAGACAAGACCACCGGCTATCTCCTCCGATACGCGCCGCGGAACGATGGGCAGGGCAATGAGCTGGGAGTGGGAGTGGTCAAGGGATGCCCCGGCCACGGATCCGCTGTTTTTGAACACCATGATGTACTTGAAGCGGGTGTCCCTCATAAGGTCCCGTATCCGTTCGCGGTATGCTATGAAAACTTTCTGAACCCTGTCTACGGGCATGTCCGAGAGGGTTTCCCCGTGATTGGGCGTCTCCACGATAACCTCATGGGCGCCGATGCCGTTCATCTTGTCATAGATACCTAACCCTTCGCGGTTGAGGGTGCCTTCTATCCTCAGCGCCGGGAACTTGTTGGGGACCACCCTCAGGGACCAGTCGGGAGATCCAGGTGTGGAGCCCGGCGGACGAATGACATATACCTCGGGCGGCGTCATGTTCTCATTGCCCGGGCACAGGGGACAGACCGCCACCTTTGTCGGGGACGCTTCTTCCGCAAAGAAGACGGGTCTTTTGCCCCTTTCCGTAGAAATAATGACCCATCTGTCGATGATAGGATCTTTTCTTAATTCAGGCATACCTTAACTCCAGGTCTTCGTTTTTTGACATGGCTGTTTTTGCATGATAAGAAAGAATTCAGTGATACCGCTGAAAGACAATGTCCCAACCCGCACCTTACCCATTATAACAACGGGTCTGATCTTTGTAAATATCATTATTTTCGTTTGGCAGCACCTCCTGCTCCATGCCTCGGCAAACACAATGCTCTACACGTACTACGGCCTCGTGCCCAGAGAGTTCATCGCTTCCGTGGCCGTCAGACACGACCTTCTTCCCTACAACATAATGACGATCTTCACCTCCATGTTCCTTCACGGAGGTCTTCTTCACATTATCGGGAACATGCTCTACCTGTGGATCTTCGGGAACAACATCGAGGACAGGCTGGGGCACATGGGATATCTTGTCTTTTACCTTCTCTCCGGAATATGTGCGGCCGCTTTCCAGGTCTTCTACGACCCTTCGTCGGAGATCCCCATGATAGGAGCCAGCGGGGCGGTCTCGGGCACACTGGGCGCCTATCTTCTCGTTTATCCCCGTGCCCGGATAAAGACTCTCCTTATCATAGTCGTTTTCGTCAAGATAGTCGACATCCCGGCCATTGTGCTCCTCACCGTCTGGTTCTTTATGCAGTTCCTTTACTCCAATGTGGACGGCATTGCCTGGTATGCGCATGTCGGGGGGTTCATTTTCGGTCTTCTCTTTGCCCTTATTTTCATGGTTCGCAAGGGCAACCGCAAGACGGTCAGGGCGTGAGGCCTGTGAAAACTCCCCGGGCCCTTGCCATCAACCCCTACATATACGACTTTGCCGCCTATAATTTCTGGTCGAGCCCTCTCGGCCTTCTCTATATCGCAGGCATTTTGAGGCGCAACGGGTTTCACGTGGACCTCATCGACTGCATGTCCGTCAGGGAAGACAAGCGCAAAGCGGACGGACGGGCCCCCTACGTCAAGGAGAAGGTGCCCAAACCGGACGGGCTCAAAAATGTCAGCAAACACCTCCGAAGGTATGGAATATCACCGGAAGAGCTCTCGGCAGCCCTTGGGGGTATTCGCTCGCCCGATATCATCCTTGTCACCTCCATCATGACCTACTGGTACGTGGGGGCGATGGAGGCCGTCGATCTCGCACGCCGGATCCACCCCCGTTCCAAGATAGCCGTCGGCGGCATATACCCGACGCTCTGCCGCGAACAGGCCCTCGGGCGCTTCGCCGCGGCGGACCTTATCGTCCCTTCAGGCGGGCTCGGGCGCTTCTACGGGTTCATCGAGGGCGAGATGGGGATAAAGCTTGCCTTCAAACCGCTCATGGACGATCTCGACATCCTGCCTTATCCCGCTTTCGACCTGTGCGGGGACATACCCTTCGTCCCTCTCCTGACGTCGCTGGGCTGCGCATTTCGCTGCACCTATTGCGCCACGCCGTATATGCACCCGGGGATAACACGGCGCACCGTCGATTCCGTCGTTGACGAGATACGCCACTGGCATGGTCACGGCGTCCGCCGTTTCGTCATCTATGACGACAGCCTCCTCTACCGGAGCAAAGACTACGCCGAGCCTCTCCTTGAAAAGATCGGTTCCCTGCCCTTTACTATAGACATATACAATCCCAATGCCCTCAATGCCGCCTTCATCGACGATCGAGTGGCCACCCTTCTTGCCCGCTCGGGCTTCCGGGAGGTCCGGATCGGCCTTGAATCCGTCAATCCAGTCGTGCAGGCGAACACCGGGGGAAAGGTGACGGGTGCCGCCTTCGAAAGCGCCCTCAAGTCCCTCAAGCGGGCAGGGTATACGAGGGAAGAGATCAGCGTGTACATCCTGGCCGGTCTACCCGGCCAGCCCTGGCAGGAGGTGAGACAGGCCATCGATTACGTCAAAGCCCTCGAGGCGACGCCGTACATCGCCGAATACACACCCATACCCCACACGCCTATGTTCGAAAGGTTCAAGGATTCCGCAAGGTTCCCCGTGGCCGACGATGCTATCTACCAGAACAACGCCCTCTTCCCCTACGCCTGGGAAGGCTTCACGGAAGAAGATCTCAATTATTTGAAAAGATATGCCAGGGAAAGGTAACGGGGCCAGGACACGGGTTATAGGAAAGGCTGGAAGGAAGATGCCATATCACCCATAACCCATGACCCGCCTCTAGGACAAATACTTGTGCAGCTTTTGGTAGCTGGGGAAGTCGCCGTCTACGAAATCTGCGCCCAGTTCCTTCGTGGATTCGTCGCCTTCAATTACCCTTTTTATGGTGCACCGCATCTTTACCGGGGTCTTTTCGTTGGGAATGGTGAAGATCGTATCGAACTCGCCCTCATTCGCCGCATCGTAGTCGTGAGGCATGGAGATCCGCAACCCCCCCAGCGAGATATCGATGACGCTGCCCGTCTGCAGGGTCGACTCCTTTGCCTCGCGTTTATACACGAAGGCCGGCAGCGAGACTTCCTTCCGGCTATAGCGCCTGCGCTCTCTCCTCGAGCCCTTCATCTCGACCTTGTCCTTGACCTGCGAGTGAAGAATGTTTTCTATGATGGATGATAGCGACCGTCTTTCGACCTCCGCTATCTTTTCCAGAGTCTGCTTCAACTCCTCATTGGTCCGGAAACATATCGTGACATCTTTCTTCATTACCTGCCCCCTTATACCACACTATCTTGCGCATACTGTCGCCGGTGGTTTGCGATACATCAGTATAACATAGGATCGACCTGTTGAAAAGCCGAACTTCCCCGCGCATCACTTCCTAATACCTTATCCAAGGCGGCGAGAGGGGCACCGGGAGGATGAGGGGACGGCGTCGTTTTCATTCACAAGGCGCACTCGTCACGGCGAGTTGGGCGGCTACCCCTTCCAATCACCGGTTCGAACTCCGGAAAGGATTACTTATCGGGGACTATTGTGGTAGAATAGATGCGAATATGGTCATATCGAATCCGGGCGCATGTCACAAAACGAAAGTATGGCTCCGCGGAGACGGTCTTCATTCGGGACCGGAAGGGTGTGGGGTTGATCCCCTGTTCTCCGAGGGCACGGGGGTTTCCCCGCCGGCAGGATTCGGGAGACAGCGGCAAGCCCCGCAGGGAGGGATGGATGAAGATCTTTGTCACAGGCGGCGCCGGCTACATCGGAAGCCACGTCGTAAAGCTTCTCGGGCAGCAGGGCCATAACGTTCTCGTTTATGATAACCTTTCCACGGGCCATGAATGGGCCGTGTTGTCGGGGAGCCTCGTCAAGGGCGATCTCTCGGACAGGAAACTCCTGAAGGATACGCTGAGCGGATATGCCCCCGATGCAGTCATGCATTTCGCCGCATCCATCCAGGTGGAGGAATCCGTCCGGGAACCCCTCGTGTACTACCGGAACAACGTCATTAACAGCATCAATCTCCTCGAGGCGCTTGCCGATCTTAACGTTCGATATTTCATCTATTCGTCAACGGCGGCCACATACGGGGCCCCGCAGACAAGCCCCGTGGATGAGGACACGCCCCTTTGTCCTATAAACCCCTACGGAATGACGAAGGTCATGGTGGAAAGGGTCCTTCAGGACATGGCCGCCAAAGGGGATTTCCGTTATATCGCGCTGCGTTATTTCAACGTCGCCGGCGCCGACCGGGATGCGCGGATAGGCCAGGCTTATCGTGAGGCAACCCACCTCATTACGCGGGCCCTCAAGACGGCCCGCGGGGAGCAGGAGAAGCTTCTGGTCTTCGGCACCGACTACCCCACGGCGGACGGCACTTGCGTCAGGGACTATATTCACGTGGAGGATCTTGCGGCGGCACACCTTCTGGCCCTCCTGTATCTCAGAGAAGGAGGCGCGTCTGACGCAATGAACTGCGGTTACGGACATGGATTTTCCGTCTTCGATGTGATCAAGGCGGCCAGGGTGGTGACGGGGGTGGATTTTCCCGTGGAATTGGCGGGGCGCAGGCCCGGTGACCCACCGGAACTGGTTGCGGACAGCTCGAGGCTCAAGAGGCTGACAGGGTGGGAGCCCCTATACGACGATCTTGGTTTCATCATCGAGACCGCATGGAAATGGGAACAGAAGAGATCGGCGACGAAAGAGTGAAGGATCACCCATGAGAACCTTTACGGCGGCTATCGCCGTCATTATAGCGTTTGCGGTTCTCGTGGTGTACGCGCCCAATTACCTCCTTTATGCAGACCCGCCCCGGAAGGCGGACGCTGTGGTGCTTTTTTTGGGGAACGAATACAGGGAACGCAGGGCCGAAGCCATGCAGCTCATGGGCGATGGATACGCCGCCTATCTTGTCATCCCCGCCTACGGCAGGGTTGCAGGGGCCGGCAACCACAATGAGGCATCACGCAGAGCCGTTCCCTCGCGTCCTCCCCATTACCCCGCCGTGTACGAGGATACCCACGTGGAGGTTCTTGAGGCAAAGAAGCTGATGGATAACAGGGGCCTTACATCCGCTATATTTGTCAGTTCCCCGCATCACATGAGGCGGATAAAACTTATCACCGAGCGGGTGTTCCCCCACGACACCTACCGCACCACTTTCGTGCCCACTCGTTTCGAAAAGCCAAGCGGCCGGCTGTGGTTCCTACAGGAATCGGAGATAAAAAAGGTTACCAGCGAATATGGCAAGATCCTTTGGTTCTTTCTTTACAGGTGGATGAAGTAGAAGACGGTTTCAGGTTTCAGGCCAGTAAGGCAAATGGCCGATTCCTTTATTGCCGGGTGGCACGCTCAAGGTGTTCAGGACATCATTTCGTCAGAGGGAGATGAGGGAGAAGAAGGCAAAAGAGCTTGATGACCTGAAGGGGGCGCGGATCACCGTGTCGGGCGGCAAGGGGTTTCTTGGCAGCCACCCCCCCGGGGGTGCCCTGTCATCACCCATGATTTGAAGAGTTTCGGCAACGGGCCATCCGGCACCCGCCCGTTCGGTCCGAAAACCATCCACGGCCATCCGGCATCTTTCGGCATCACCCCCGTCTCCGGCGGCGATGTTTCGATAGAGGTCTGGGGAACGGGCAAGGCAACGAGGGAGTTCTTCTACGCCGGCCATGCAGCCGAGGCCATTTTCCTCGCCATGCCATGGAGCGCCCTGAGGCCCGGCGGCCAACCCCGTCCGCGCGGGTCCGCTTCTATGTCCCATTGGTCCTATCAGGAAAGAACTCTTTGCCTCCCGTCCGCGACGGGGGTCCCGTCAAAGACGGGTGCGGGATGTCTTGCTGTCGTTGGGTTAATTGCGACGGAGGCCGGGATCCTGTCGGTACGCAGGGCAAGGGCGTTTTGGATCCCGACCTCCGTCGGGGTAATTATGAACGTTTACTGCGGGGCCGTGATGGATCTGTTTACATCTTTTCTGTTTCTCGCAGAACCGGCAAGACAGGAGACGCTGCACCCAAATGCCGCTTTCGCGGCTCGTGAAGCTCTCTTCCCCCTTCTCCCTGCAGCATCTGTGCTCGCTTGGGTCCTGTGGAGGAGGAAACCGCCGCTCATGTGGGTGCTTATCGGGCCTGCGGCTCCCGTTATCTGCGTAGTGCTTAACATGTTGGTCACGGTTTCCTGTCCCCTCGTTCTTTATGGAAAGATACAGTATATCCCCACCAGGAAGGACAGTACATAGGGGTTTCCCTGATTTTCGGGGGTATTTTCCCTGAGATACCGGGGAGGCTGTCCGTCCTGGCGTCCCCTGATTCCTGTCAGAGCCACAGCAATCGGCGTGAAACAGGTCTTTGCCTGGTTTTTACAGAGAGGTTATGCCTTCCCTGATGGCGTATTTGGTCAATTCCGCGACGCTGCGTATCTGGAGCTTGTCCATGATCTGCTGCCTGTGAGTCTCCACTGTCTTTACGCTCACATTCAGGGTTGCGGCTATCTGTTTCGTGCTTTTTCCCTCGGCGAGGAGCTGCAGTACCTCCCTCTCCCGCTGGGTAAGGATGGTGAACGCGGTGGAATCGTTCCCGGGAAGGCTATGGAGATATTCCTTGACGACTATATCCGTGATTCTGGGGCTCAAATAGCACTGGCCGGTAATCACCGTATGGACAGCGCTGACAAGTTCTTCGAAAGCGCTGTCTTTGAGGAGATACCCCGACGCCCCGGCCTTGAGCATTTCGAGGACGAACCTCCTGTCGGAATGCATCGAGAGCGCTATGATCTTCACTCCCGTGTTTTCCGCGACGATCTGGCGGGTCGCGTCAATGCCGTTCATTTCCGGCATTCCGATATCCATGATGATGATATGCGGCAGAAGCTTGCGAGCCAGTTTTGTCGTTGTCAGACCGTCCTGCGCCTCCGCCGCCACCTCCATGTCGGGCTGTTTCTCGATTAGGGCCTTCAGGCCTTCCCGCATGATCTTGTGGTCATCGGCCACCACTATCCTGATCGTCATTGTTGACCTCTAATTCTCCTGTTCCATTTTAAGGGGTGCCAGCAGTATTATCCGCGTCCCTCTGCCGACCTGGGAACGTACGTCCATGTGGCCCCCCAGCGAGTGGAGGCGCTCGCGGATGCTGAACAGCCCAAAGCCGCGGGCCTCGGCTAGATGGTAGCTCCGTTTCGAGGCATTAAAACCCGTCCCGTCGTCCGCGACATGGATGGATATGTTCTCGTCGGCACGGCGCACCGTCACCTTCACGCGCGTCGCCCTGGCATGCTTGACCACGTTGACTAGGAGCTCCCGCACCGCCGTGAAGAGGAGCACCCGTATCTCATCCCGTATCGGTTTGTCCCGGCCGTCACTCTCAAATTCCCTGGGGACCGCGTTGTGCTCCTCCACCTGCTCCGTGAGCCATTCAAGAGCCGCTTCAAGCCCGAGGTCGTAAAGGATGGGAGGGCTCAGTTCGAACGTGAGGGAGCGGCCGAACTGAATGGCCTGCCCGATGTGGTCCCGAATCTGGTCTATTTCCCGCTCGATGACTTCGTCCTTTACGGCGCTCTCGATCCATCCCAGCCTCATTTTGGCCGTCGCCAGCAACTGACCGATGTGGTCGTGGAGAAGGTTCGATATCCTTCTGCGCTCTCGCTCCTCCGCAAGGGAGAGCTCTGAAGCGAGAGACCGAAGCTGGCGTTGGTACTGGTCCAGTCTCTCCTCGGCCTGTTTGCGTTCGCTGATGTCTTCGACGGTGCCTTCGTAGTAAAGGGTCCGCCCGCTGGCGTCACGTATCGCCCTCGCGTTTTCCCTCACGTACATACTCGTTCCGTCGCGCATTTTCCAGCGCGCCTCAAAACCGTGGACCCGACCCTCGCGCTCCAGGCGATCCTTTATCCTTTTGCTGAGATACGTAGGCTCGCAACTCTTCCTGCTCGACTTCACAGCCCCAAACTCAACGAATGAGGAATAGCCCATCATGCGGATCAATGTCGGGTTCGCCATGAGGATCCTTCCCCGGGGATCGGTCCTGTATATGCCTATGGGCGAGTTCTCGAAGAGGTTCTTGTACAGCTCGGCCCCCCGCCTGAGCATGTCCTCCACCTGCTGACGCCTTTTGAGTTCCTGCACAAGCCGGGCGTTGGCCTCAGTAAGCTCGCTCGTCCGCTCTGCGACCCGCCTCTCCAGTTCCTCCTTGGACCTCTTCAGCACGTCGGCGGCCAGCTTGCGCTGCGTGATGTCGTTGTCTATCTGCAACACGGCAACGGGTCTGCCTTTTTTGTCCCTTCTGAGCTTCCACTTGCTTTCCACGACGATCGGCCTGCCGTCCTTCGTGTGGTGGATGAGTTCTCCTTCCCACTTTCCCTCGCTGAGCAGATGTCTCCTGATGACGCTAAAAGGCACCGGATACCTCGTTCTGAGGAGGCTCGACAGGGGTCGCGCCCACGCCTCGTTGCAGGAAAAGCCGAAGCGGTTCACCGCTCCCCTGTTCCAGAAGAGGATGTGGTTCTTCATGTCACGAACGATGATGGCGTCCTCGGCGATATCAATGATCTCCGCCTGGTCCCGAAGCATTCTGGCCTGGCGCTCGAGCTCATGCTGCGCCCTCAGTCGCTCCGTCACATCGCGGACATTGACCATGATGAACTCCTGGTTGCGGTAATTGATAAGAGAAGAGGAGATCTCCACATCGACAAAGGTGCCGTCTTTTCTCCTGTACTGCCGCAATCCCGAGACGATCTCGGTATTTCGAAGGACGCTCCGGACGTTCTCCACGATGGCCTTCTTCTTCATGGCTACGATGTCGGGCAGGGCGAGGCGGGTTATCTCCTCCTCCCGGTATCGCGTTATCTTGAGAAAGCTGGCGTTCGCCTCAAGGATCTTCAGGGTCCGGGGATCGAAGAGAAAGACCCCGTCCGATGAATGCCTGACGAGCACGCGGTACCTGGCTTCGCTGTTCTCCAGCGCTGCCCTGACGTCTTGAAACTCGCCGATTGCGGTCTGCGGCCTTCCGGCCGCCTCGCCCCCTTCGGTGTGTTTCTTGTTATCGGATCTCTTCGAATTCCTCACGTCTTGCCAGCACCTGACCAATGTCGACCATTTATGCACCGGGTACCAGGTTCGGGACAGCAGGTCATTTATATGTTCTTGCCGTGGTAACGCCGGGTTCTCCGCCAGAAACACGGGGGTTATTGTGTCTTCCCTCTGCCTTCCCGGTTTTCAGGCCGGACCAGCAACCGGTCCGCCGGTGTTTCACGTGGAACGCTCATGTTCTTTGTTTCAATGCCAACGCCAGGGTTGCCACTCTCTTCCCGAGCTTCCCTGCATTCTCGATCGTTTTCTCGTCCGGCGCGCCCGTACACGATACACCATAGTGCCCGGTGGCATCAAGGGGATCGCCGATGACGATCATGCCGTAGATCAGCAGGGCCTGGATGATCGACATCATCGTCGTCTCCTTACCGCCCGACAGGTCCCCCGACGTGGTGAACGCGGCACCTATCTTGTCGCCCATTTTCTTCCGCACCGGGACGAACTTGTCAAAGACCTCCTTCAACTCAGCCGCCATGGACCCGAAATACACCGGCGAACCGGCTATTACCCCGTCGGCCCGCAGGAAATCCTCCTGCCCGACCTCCTTCGTGTCCTTCATAACGCAGGAGACCCCGCTGACGGATTCGACGCCAGCCGCAATGGCCTCGGCCAGCTTTTTCGTATTTCCCGATCTCGAATGATACAACACAAGGATTTCCATGAGAACCTCCTCCTGAAAGACAATGATCAATCACCACAATCCAACAACCAAAGGGGATCAAGGCAGCAAAACCACCAATGAAAAGTACCCGGGCAGGGCAGTCGGTGCGGTCGGATAGAATACCGCGTCCGTTCTGCTCTTGTCTTTCCTTTCGTTATTGGTCATTCTTTATGATCTCGAGGAATCCTTCCCCGTGCGCTCCGCCTCAGGACATTTCAAAGGCGCTGATAAGCCTCATCGTCGTCCTATCGCCTTCCCATATGAACATCTCCGCCCTGGGGTCCATTTCCTTGCCCTTTCCGAACCTGATGAAGGCTTCTTCCTTCAGGAAAAGATAGTGGAGGAGAGAGTCAACCTTGAGGGTGACAGCTGTCAACCTTCCTGCGGAGAACCCATACTCGATGCCCGTCAGGCGGGCCCTGCCGAAGGAGAGATCGTCCCCCGCGCGCCGGTATAGCGATATGTCGGGCGCATCCTTTTGTGTCCCCACGCGTTCCATGGATTCCAGGCCCTTAAGGGGACTTCCCCAGGGTATGCCGTTGTAACCATCCGGCTCGCCCTGAAATGCCCCCGCCGACCCCGCAAGAACAAGCGCAGCGATCGCCACCGTCACGAGCGCCACCGGTGAATACCGTCTTTTCACTCGACACCTTCCTCTACGACGACACAGATCTCCGGACAATTTCTGTACTTTTCGGCATAGTCTATCCCATAACCGACCACGAATCCGTCATCGATGGTGAAACCAACGTAATCGCCTTCTATCTCCACTTCTCTCCTCGACCTTTTGTCAATGAGGGCGCAGATCTTGAGTGCTTTCGGTTTTCTGTCCCCGAGGAGTCGGCGTATGTGTGTAAGAGTAAGGCCGGAATCTATGATGTCCTCGACAATGACCACGTTCTTGTCTTCGATGTCCTCTTCAAGGTCCTTAAGCACATTCACCCTGCCATTCGTTTTCATGGCGTTCCCATACGACGAGACACGCATGAAGTCCACCCTGGACGGGTTCCTTATGCAACGCACGAGGTCCGATGTGAACACGAAAGAACCCTTCAAAAGGCAAACGAATATGATCTCCTCGTCCTTGAAGTCCCTTTCTATCCTTTTCGCAAGGCCCTTAACCGTTCGCGCTATATCCCGCTTTGAAAAGAGTCGTTTCAGCATCTGCCGGTCTCCCTCCCGCCGCTACAGCGCATAATCCAATACGACGATCTCCGCCTCGCGAGGCAGCGTGAGCTTTGAAACCTCCACCTCAGCACTTCCCGCATCCCTCACCCTTTCCCTCCCTCTCGTAAAATCTTCGACGGGGGCTATTGGAAAACCGCACTTTTCCGTCTTGAAGTGCATCGGAATGGTGACTCGGGGCTTCAGGTCTTCGACGATCCGCGCCGCCTCCGCGGAGTCGATGGTGAAGAAGCCGCCCACGGGCAGGAGCAGTATGTCGACGGCCCCGATACCCTGTACGGCGGCCGCATCCAGAGTGTGACCAAGATCGCCCGCATGGGCTAATTTCAGGTCGTCGGCTTCGACAATGAAAATGAGGTTCTTTCCGCGCTGGCTTCCCTTAGACCCGTCGTGATAGGTCGGAACAGCCCGTATCTTCACCCCCTTCTCCTCGTACGTCCCCGCCTTGTTGATGTAAGTGAAGTGTCCTTGTATGTCTTTCGTGTAATTGTGGTCGTCGTGGTCATGGCTCGAAAGCACGATGTCCGCCTCATCGGTGATCCTTCCGTATCTCAGGTCCCCTCCGAATGCGCCGGACTGGTACGGGTCCATTATGATCTTTACGCCCTTTGCCGTCGTTATGAGAAATGCCGAATGACCGTACCACTTCACTTTCATCGCGTCCTCCTTTTTTCCTTTATATTACAACTGCTTTTGCCTCACTGTCAAGACACGGCGGGGGGCGCTTGCGCCCCCCGCCGTGCCCGAACCCGCGGAAAAGTCTTGCAATAGCCGCGAAGAGGGGTAGAATAAAGACAGTTTTACGTTTTAAGTGTTAAGCAATAGACGTGGTTTCGACCTGAGGATAGGTCGCCTTTTCCTTTCCTGCCCAAAACTTAACACTTAAACCTAAAACCCAATACTAAGAGCTGTATCCGGAGCCTTCATGAAACCAAAGGAGATATGTAGCGGCATCTATCTTGTGGGCAGTTCCG
>Ga0351931_1052_pt1 | contig 23538 bp, 20 predicted proteins | sample BONcelT113001E11_FD_205818 | JGI IMG/M metagenome (GOLD analysis project Ga0351931, IMG submission 205818) | Enriched cells from coal bed in the Powder River Basin, Montana, United States - BONCAT cells T11 rep2 HSBNCT.T11.300.1.E11 ... | reverse complement strand
TGCTGCTCAACATTGACAACGCTTTGCAAAGGATGATAGTTTTTCACGAAAGGAAACCATGAAGATAGCTGTTTCAGGAAAAGGGGGAGCGGGGAAGACGACCGTTGCCGGCGTCATGGCACGGATCCTCGGCGAGAGGGGCAAAAAGGTGATAGCCATCGACGCCGACCCGGACTCGAACCTGGCAAGTGCCCTCGGCATTGACGAGGAAAGCCTGAAAGAAGTGAAACCTCTTGCCGCCATGGAGGAGTTCATCGCTGAGCGGACGGGTTCGAAAAAGGGCCAGTACGGGGCCTTCTTTCAGTTGAATCCCCGTGTCGACGACATACCGGAGCGTTTTTCCCTCATAAAAGACGGGGTGAAACTTCTCGTCCTCGGCAACATACCCCAGGGCGGTGGAGGATGCTTCTGCGCCGAGAACGCCCTTTTGAGGAGCCTCCTCTCCTACGTGATGATAGAGCGCGACGAATACGTCATCGTCGACCTCGAGGCGGGGCTCGAACATCTCGGAAGGGGAACCGCGGAATATATCGATGCGCTTATCGTTGTCGTCGAGCCCGGCAGGAGGAGTTTTCAGACCGCCCGCCAGGTCGGCAGGCTCGCCGACGACATCGAAGCCCTTGTCCGGGAGAACCTCGAAGGGCTTCCCCTTCTCGGCCTTCTCTCCCTGAACGACAGGGTCATCGAGGCTGACAAGAGGGGGGTTTCCCCCTATGACCTCGACGAGAGGATCAGGGAGGAAGTGACGGCGGTCCTCGATTCCCTTGAGGACCTTTCCGGATGAGAGGGGCCATCGTTCTTGTCTGGCTGGTCTCATCGACGATAACCCTCTCCCTTCTCGGCCTTCTTGTGGCGCTTTTCGGCAAGCGCGAGGAGACCCTCCACCGCATGGCCCGCGTCTGGGCAAAGATGTACCTTGCGATTGCGGGCATCGATGTGCGTATCGGGGGGCTCGAGCGCCTCGGTTCGCCGCCGTACGTCTTCATGTGCAATCACCAGAGCGCCCTCGACATATACGCCCTCCTGTCCGGATTGCCCCTGTCCTTCAGATGGATCGCGAAAAGACAGCTTTTCGCAATCCCTGTTTTCGGGTGGGCCATGAGGAAGGCGGGATATATAAGCATAGACCGGGAAAACGCCCGCGAGGCCCTGAAGGCCATCGAGAAGGCGGCGCAAAGGATACGGGAAGGGACGAACATCATCATCTTCCCCGAAGGCACCCGCAGCGCCGATGGAACGCTTCTTCCTTTCAAGAAGGGGGGATTCACCCTCGCACTTCGGGCCATGGTACCCGTGGTGCCCATCGGCATCTTCGGCTCCAGCGCGCTGCAGCCAAAAGGAGGTTTTATTCCCCTTGAAAAAGGCGTAGTATACATTGAGGTCGGGGATCCCATAGTTCTTGAAGGCATGGACAGGTCGCAAAAGACGCGAGTGATGGACGAGGTGAGGGTCCATATCGAGGGGCTCATGGCGAAAGGCAAGTCTTCAGGCGCGCAGGGGGGCCGGGCGGGCACCGGCTCACTATGACGGCAGGCGCATGAATCTATCAACTGAACTGAAAAAGGAGATGCTCGGGATAGCCCTCATCGGGGTGTTCCTCTTCCTCTTTGTCGGCCTTGCCTCCTATCACCCTCTCGATCCCTCCTTCCATACGGTCACCGACGGGGCGGCGCGTAACCTTTGCGGCAAGGCGGGGTCGCATATCTCTGATCTTCTTATCCAGCTTTTCGGTTTCATGAGCTACCTCCTCGTCTGTTATTCCCTCGTCTTTGGCATCTTCTACGTCAGGAAGAAGGATCCGCCGAGCATCGTTGTCTTCTCGTCGGGGCTTGTTCTCTTCTTTCTTTCCGTGGGGACCCTCCTGCAGACGTTCATTGGAAAGGTTTCCCTGCGAGGAGTCCAGATAGAGTTTTCCGGATTCGTGGGGTCGCTTCTCGGGAAGGCGCTCATGAATTTCCTCGGTAATTTCGGGACCATTCTCGTCGCCGTCATTCTCCTTTGCATTTCCGCCTTTCTCATCATCCAGGCGCCCATCCTGGGTGTGATCGAAGACCGTATAGCGAGGCGCAGGAAGGCGGAGCGCCGCCGCGAGATAAAGGTCACCCATGAGAAGAAGGAAGAAGAAGAGGTCCCGAAGGTGGCGGAGAAGAAGGCGCAGGCCGTGCAGGAGACCTTCGAATTCTTCAAGGAGATCGGGCCCTACAAACTTCCCGACCCGTCCCTTCTCGACAATGTCGATAAGAAGGAGATGAAGGTCGACAAGGAATCCATCCAGGCGAACGCCTCAATCCTTGAGAAGAAGCTCAAGGATTACGGGATAGAGGGCAGGGTTACGGAGGTGAAGCCCGGGCCGGTCATCACCATGTATGAGTTTGAACCTGCGCCGGGCGTCAAGGTGAGCAAGATCGCCAACCTTTCCGACGATCTGGCCATGGCTCTCAGCGCCGTTTCCATCAGGATCATCGCCCCCATACCCGGCAAGGCCGTGGTGGGCATCGAGATCCCCAACAAGGAACGGGAGACGGTGTACATACGGGAGATCATCGAATCGAAGGTCTTCACGTCTTCGCCCTCGCACCTCACGCTCGTACTGGGAAAGACCATAAGCGGCGATTCATACGTTGCGGACCTGGCGAAGATGCCTCATTTCCTGGTGGCGGGAGCGACGGGTTCCGGCAAGAGCGTATCCCTGAACAGCATGATCCTCAGCATCCTTTTCAAGGCGACCCCCGCCCATGTGCGCTTCCTCATGATCGATCTCAAGATGCTGGAGCTGTCCTTCTATGAGGGCATCCCCCATCTTCTTCTGCCCGTAGTCACGAACGCGAAGAACGCGAAGACGGCGCTGCGCTGGATGACGGACGAGATGGAGAGGCGCTACAGCATGATGGCGCAGAAGGGTGTTCGCAACATAGAGAAATACAACCACAAGGTCATACGCGAAGACGGCGAGGCCATACCCTATATCGTCGTAGTGATCGACGAACTTGCCGACCTCATGATGGTCTCCCCGAAAGAGGTGGAGGAATACATCGCCCGTCTCGCCCAGATGGCCCGCGCATCGGGCATCCATCTCATCCTTGCCACGCAGAGGCCTTCCGTCGATGTCCTGACGGGTATCATCAAGGCCAACTTCCCCGCCCGGGTGGCATGCAAGGTTTTCTCCAAGGTGGATTCCCGGACCATACTCGATACGAACGGCGCCGAGAGCCTCCTCGGCTACGGGGACATGCTCTTTCTGAGCCCCGGGATCGGCCGGCTCCAGCGGCTCCACGGATCCTACGTTTCCGAGGGCGAGATCAAGCGCATCGTGGAATTCTTGAAGCAGCAGGGAGCACCCGCGTATCATCACGAGATCCTCGAAGAGAAAGAGGAAGAAGACGAGAACGGTGAGGCGATGGATGACGAAAAATACCAGGAGGCCGTCGAGTTCGTGTCGTCGAGGGGAGAGGCCTCCATCAGCATGGTCCAGAGGCGGTTCAGAATAGGGTACAACCGTGCGGCCCGCATCATAGAGCGCATGGAGCAGGAAGGTATCGTCGGTCCTTCCGATGGCGTCAAGCCGAGAGAAGTCCTAAAAAAATGATCCGTATCAGAGGTATGATCGAATGAAAAAAAGAGCTTTTCAGAGAATAAGAAGCCTGTCCCTGGCGGCGGTTCGCGGCGGCCTCGCGGCGGCGTTCCTGGTAATTCCCTTCCTCGCCGGTGCCCAGGGAACGGAAGAACCCCGGGAGAACACAAAGCCCGACATTCAGGGCGAGGCCAGGTCGCCTTTCGATTCCATAAAGAAGACCTATGCCGCCATTAGCTCACTGGAGGCCTCCTTTCACCAGAAGATATTCGTATCCGGCATCAAGAAGACACGTGACTTCGACGGGGAATTCTTCTTCAAGCGGCACAAGGGTTTCCTCTGGCAATACACGAAACCCAAAGGCAAGACATTCCTCTATGACGGCAGTCACATGTGGCAGGACGAGGAGGGCAAAACCTTTGTGCTCAAGAGCAGGGTGAGCAGGGATAAAACGGGGGGCACCTTTTTCGACCTCGTGGAGGACATTGCCCGCATCGACAACCTTTTCACCGTCAAACAGCATAGCATAATGACGGGGATGCAGTATTTCGAACTCGTCCCGAAAAAGGATTCAACCGTCAACATAGCCAGGATCTGGATCGATAAAAACAATCTTTTGAGGAAGATCGAGATCCTCGAATTTACCGGTAACATAAACACCATCGAATTCACCGACATAAAGGTGAACACTCCCGTCAGCGACGCAAAATTCACCTACAAGTCCGATGGGGTAAAGGATGTGGTGGAAAGATAGAAGACCGTTTCAGGCAAAAGACAGTTACGGGTTCCGGGTTGCGCGTTGCGAGTCAAAGGCCAAAGAGGTACAGTGCTCTTATGCTTCAGCAGCAGCGTGTGAAGGTTCCGGTGTTGGCTCGAACCTGAGATTTGAAACTTGAGATCTGATACGGTTTCTCGTCAGAGAAACCTCTTCTTCAATTCCTTTACAAGCGCGATGTTTTCTACGTGGCCGGTCTGGCGGGCTGTAATCTTGCCTATGATGGGGCGGTTGAGAAGATAGATGTCGCCGATGAGGTCAAGGATCTTGTGGCGGACGAATTCATCGGGGAACCTCAGCTTCGTGTTGATGACCCCGTCTTCGCTGAGAATGATGAAATTGTTGATGCGCCCTCCAGTCCCGAGGCCCATCTTTGCAAGCTGTTCAAAGTCCTTGAGGAAGCCGAAGGTCCTCGCCGGGGCGATATTGGCGACATAGTCGTCGCGGTTGGCCAGGAACCGGTAGTGCTCGGTGCCGATGGGTTTCTTCTGTTCCAGGAGATAGTCGATCTCGAAAAGGTCTGCGGGCTCCGCGGCCAGGTATTTGCCGTTCTGCAAATTGGGGAGTTCGACCTTCTCCGTAATGACAAGGGGATCGATCCCGTCAGCCTGTTCGACGACCCGGGCCTCGTCGATCTTTCTGCAGATCTCTATGGCGGAGCCGTCGAAGATGGGTATCTCTTCGCTCACCTTGACGAGGAGATTGGTGATTCCGTACATATGGCATGCGGAGAGGAGGTGTTCGATGGTGCGGACAACGCTGTTCCTGCCCTTCACCGACGATGCATATCCCACGGAAAAGACGTAATCGATATACGCCGGTATCCGCTCCCCGTCTGGAATGGTCTCGAAGACGATGCCTGTGTTCTCGGGCATGGGCAGAAGGATCATCCCTGTCTTCACGCCTGAATGGAGGCCCACCCCGTAAACGACGGTACTTTTTCCGATGGTCCTTTGTTTTTCCCTCGTGAGCCCCGGTGCTGCTTCCAGCCTGAAATCCGCAATCGACGGATCACGTTTCTGGCCTGCGCCTATACTGCGTGAGACCACCTCGAGCACCTTGTCGATGGAGAGAGGTTTTTCGAGAAAGTCGTAGGCGCCCATCTTGACGGCCTCCACTGCTGTAGAGATCGTACCGTGCCCCGATATGACCACCACCTTTGCGTCATCCTTCCGGGAGCGTATCTCCTTGAGAACCTGTATCCCGTCAAGCTCGGGCATCCAGACATCGAGAAGCACGACGTCGGGGGCTTCGCGCTCGAAGATGGCGAGGCCTTCCTTTCCGTCGGTGGCCTTCAATACGCAAAATCCTTCGTCCTCGAGGATGCCCGAGAGGGAATCCAGGATATTCCTTTCGTCATCTATGATGAGAACCTTGCTCATGACGCAATAGTCTATACGAAATGCCGGCGACTTACAAATACTTGATGGGAAATACCGTTCCTTACGGACAGGCGGTCTTTGCCAGCTTGTCGACAACAGTGTCTGCCGGGATATCCTCCCAGTCTTTCTGGCTTCCCGTCTTGCCGTAGTCCAGCGTCCTGCCGTCCCGAGATACTTCGAAGACCTTCATAATGGCGTACTTCGGCTCTTCCCTGTTACATTTGATATCGTAGAATATGTAGCGGGATACGAGGGTGTCCATCCCCGTTATGAACATGCCGTTCCGCCGCCGCTTGGCGATGTAGTTCTCCCTGCCTTCCTTCGAGTAGGTCAGCCTTTCCCATACACTGACGACCTCCCCGGACTGGCCCTGCTTTTTTTCGATAACGTAATGGTGTTCGCCTTCCGCGTCCGTCGACAGTGCTTGCCAGCCGGTCTTCTCTTCCATCCTCGGGAGGGTTCCCTCGACAGCGGCCTTGAGGGTCCTTCGCTGCTGCAAATAAATGGCGGTGATGGCGATCACGATCACTGCTATTCCTATGATCGCTCCCATCGTCAATACCGTCTTCAAAGATAGTGTCTTCTTCGGCAAAGGATCTTCCTTTCGGAGAACGGGCCGTGGCTCTCCAGCGATTTTTTTCTAAAAACGATACCATCGAACGAAACCCTTTGCAATAGCGGCCGCCAAAATTCTTGTTTCTTTTGTAAATTCTTGTTTTGTGATATATTAACCTATAAAACAGGAGAAAGAGAGGATTGTTGGACGAGAAGACTGATGAAGGATTGTTGCGGCTGTCCTTCGATGACATAAACGTGGCAAGAAGCCTCTTCGGCCCGCGGGAAGAAAATATCAAGTATCTCAAGAAATACTTTAATATCAAGGTAAGCATCCGGGGGAATCATCTTACCCTTATAGGAGGCAAGAAGGATATTGAAGACACGGGGAAGGTCATAAACGAGCTTCACGGTATCGTGAAGAAGGGTTTTCCCGTGAACGTTTCCGATATCGACCACGCCGTAAGGTTCGTTGTCAACACCCACGAGACCGCCGGCGACATCGAAAAAGACCAAATATATATCGCCGGCTCCAAGAAGATCATCACTCCCAAGAGTACCAACCAGAAGGAATATGTCCACGCCATGAAGAAATACGATGTCGTCATCGGCATCGGATCCGCGGGCACGGGCAAGACGTACCTCGCCATGGCGATGGCCCTTTCAGCCTATTACAGGCGCGAGGTATCCCGGATCATCCTCACGCGCCCCGCCATAGAGGCGGGGGAGAAGCTGGGGTACCTTCCTGGCACGATGTACGAGAAGGTGAATCCCTACTTAAGGCCCCTCTATGACGCCCTCTACGATATGGTCGACATGGACAGGGCCACGCGGCTCATCGAGAGAGGAGTCATTGAGATCGCGCCCCTCGCGTTCATGCGAGGCAGAACGCTCAACGACGCCTTCATTATCCTCGACGAAGCCCAGAACACCGCCTCGGAACAAATGAAGATGTTCCTGACGAGGCTCGGCTTCTCATCGAAGACGGTGATCACCGGCGATATCACCCAGATTGACCTTGCCGACAAGAAGACAAGCGGCCTTGTGGAGGTCAGGAGTATCCTGAAGGGTGTCAAGGGGATCAAGTTCGTCTATTTTACCGAAAAGGATGTCGTCCGCCATCCCCTGGTTCAGAAGATAATCAAGGCCTACGAGGCACGGCGCCTGGAATTGGAGGGGTTGAGGAATGCAGAACGGAAAGGATAAACCTCCCTCGTACCTCCGCAACGCGAAATTGCTCATACTCTTCTGCCTCGCTGTGGCTCTGGCGCTCGTAGTCAGTATAAAGAATCCTTTTTTCATCGCCGAATATCGGTTGGGCGATGTGTCCAGGGAGAATCTCAGGGCGCCCATGGACTTTTCCGTCCCCGGCACGGATGCCACCGTAAAGAAGGGCGAGGTCATCGTGCGGGAGGGCGAACGGATCAATGCCGACCAACTGGCGAAGATCGCCGCGTACAACACGCTGGACAGGCGCGAGGTTTTCGTCATTACGAAATTTATCGCCGTCTTCATCCTTCTCTTTCTCATCATAGCCATCCTGTATGAGTATTCTGAAAAGAACATAAAGAAGTTTTACCTATCGAAGAAGGACCTTGCCTTCTGTTGCATCTTCACCGTTTTTTGCGTGGCCATGGTGAAATCCTTTTACCTGATCTTTGAGAGTTATGCCCAGAGTCGTCTTGAGGACCTCTTCTATATCATTCCCATTTTTGTTTTTGCGATGGTGATGCGCATCGTTCTCTTTTCGGAAATTGCCATCATTTTTTCCCTCGTATATGCCGCCGCGTTGGCCTTTTCATTCGACAACAGCCTGCGCATTTTCCTTTACACCTTTTCCGGGTCCATACTGGGCGCATACTTCTCGGGCAAGTGCGAGAACCGCAATACCATCCTCAGGGCCGGAATATACACGGCTTTTTTGATGTGCCTTTTTATGCTTGCCGGCGACTTTTTCACGGGCCGGTCGGCGGGCAGCATCCCTCTCAGGGTGGCCTTCGTGATTGTCAGCGGTATCGCCGGCAGCTTCATAGTCCTTGGGCTCCTGCCTGTTATCGAAAGTCTTTTCGATTACACGACGGACATCAAGCTTCTGGAACTCGCCAACCTCGAGCACCCCCTCCTGGGAGACATGATGCTCAATGCCCCGGGGACATACCATCACAGCATTGTCGTCGGCAACCTTTCAAAGGCGGCGGCGGAGGCCATCGGCGCCCATCCGCTTCTGACGCGTGTCGCCGCGTACTATCATGATATCGGCAAATTGAAGATGCCCCATTATTATATCGAGAACCGGACTGGTTCCGGGGACGCTCATGCGGGGATTACCCCGAACATGAGTGCTCTCATCATCATGTCCCACGTGAAGGAAGGGGTGGAACTGGCGAGGGACTACAAGCTGGGCCGCAGGCTGACGGGCATTATTCAGGAACACCATGGGACCAGTCTCACGATCTTTTTCTATACCAAGGCCAAGGGAAAGGAGGAACCGCTTCTCCACGTGATCGAGGAGAAGGACTTTCGGTATCCCGGCCCCAAGCCGCAGACAAAGGAGGCGGGGATCATCATGCTCGCCGATGCGGTGGAAGCGGCATCCCGGGTTCTTGAAGACCCCACGCCGAAGAGGATCGAGAGCCATGTCCAGCGCATCATAGAGGGCATATTCCTCGACGGTCAGCTTGATGAGTGCGAGCTGACCCTTAAAGACCTCCACGCGATCCAGAAAAGTTTTATCGCGATCCTCATCGGCATCTTCCATCATCGTATCGAATACCCCGAAAGGACACAGAATGGCGGTTCTGATAAGAAACTCCCAAAGACGGATGAAGCTCAACACAAAGGCGATCGGCAAGGTAACAGGGGAATTACTGGCCTCTTTAAAGCTTCACAATAGGGACCTGAGCTTGCTGCTCTTGGATGACAGGAAGATTACCCTTATGAACAGGGATCTTTTCGGCAAAGACCGCCCCACGAACGTGATCTCTTTTTCCTATCTCGACGGAATGCCCGGCGAGGCCGTCGGGGACATAATCATCTCCGTGGAGCGTGCCGCCGATGAGGCCCGCGGGGCCGGCATCCCCTTCTACGAAAGGTTCTTCGGCCTCATCGCCCACGGTCTTGTCCACATCCTGGGCTATGACCACGTAAAGGGGACCCCGGAGGCGAGGAAGATGCGCTACAGGGAAAAAAAGCTCATGGCCGTCGTCTTCGAACATCCTCTCTACCTGGCGCTTATCAATGAATAGCCGGCTTCTTATGTTCCATAAGGATGGAAGTGCATCGTGAAGACCTTTGCTGACAGGAGAAGCCATTTCTCAGCCACTGTCCCGGGATACTACGGCCTTGCCTTGCTGTCAGGGGCGATGCTTGCCCTCATACAGCCGCCGGTGTCCCTCTTTCCCCTTGCCTTCATCGCCCTCGTGCCGCTCATGCGTGGTATCGACAAGGACAATCTTCCCCGGTCCTTCGGTCAGGGGTTTGCAGCAGGGGTGGTCGCCTGGATCGGCATCATCTACTGGGTCGTGGTGGCCATGAACAGTTACGGGGGGATCAATATCCCCATCAGCGTGCTCATTCTCCTTCTCTTTGCGGTTTATCTCTCCCTTTACATGGGGATCTTCGCCCTTTCCTGCGCTTTTCTCGAGAAGCGGACCGCCGTCCCGGCCTATCTCCTGGTCGCCCCCGTGTGGGTGGTGCTGGAGTATGCGAGGGGAGTTGTCATGACGGGTTTTCCCTGGGCCTTCCTCGGCCACTCGCAGTATAGCTTCCTTCCCTTCATACAGGTGGCCTCCGTAACGGGGACATACTTCATCTCCTTCCTGATAGCGGCGGTGAACGGCATCGTTTTTTCCTTATGGGCCCGCAAAAAGGTGTCCCTCATATGGACGGCGGCGGTGTTAGTTCTCATCGGCGCTTCCCTGGTCTACGGCTTTGTGAGGCTTCAGCACAGGGACGCGGAGCCGCTTAAGGCGGCGATAGTGCAGGGAAACATCGGTCAGGACGTAAAATGGGACGACGGTTTCAAGATGATGACCGTCAGCAGGTATTACCGCCTGAGCTTTGGCCTCGCGCAGAATGCCGACCTTATCGTCTGGCCCGAAACGGCGATGCCTTTCATCATCGACCGAGACATTAATGCATACAAATATGTGAAGGCTGTGCCCGTGATGCTCCGCTCCCGGCTCCTTTTTGGAACGGTGGGGCTCGGCGGGAAGGGAAGCCTCCTGAACAGCGTCCACTATGTCGACGTAAGTGGACAGACCGCGGCGATATACAACAAGGTCCATCTCGTTCCCTTCGGAGAATACACCCCGATAGTTTCCTATTTCCCCTTCCTTGAGAAGATCACGGCCATCGGTGCGTACTTCATGCCCGGAGAAGGACATGCGCCCGTAGTGACGGACCTGGGAAAGGTCGGCGTCCTGATCTGCTTTGAGGGAATATTCCCCTACATTACCAATGAAACGGTGAGAGGTGGTGCGCAGGTCCTCGTGAATGTGACCAATGACGCCTGGTACAACAGGACGTCCGCGCCTTTTCAGCACTTTGCCTTCTACGTGTTCCGCGCCATCGAAACGGACAGATATGTATTGAGGGCCGCCAATACAGGCATCAGCGCCGTCATCGACCCCAGGGGCCGGATTCGGGGCAGGACCCCCATTTTTACCGAAGAGGTCTTGAGGGGCAGTTATGCCCTCAAGGATACAATGACGTTCTACGTGCGACATGGAGACTATTTCATCGCTGTGTGCCTTGTCTTCCTTGCCGGCACGGTGGTTGTGGGGATATACCGGAACAGGGGAAAGAAAAGATCAAATGACCACTGACCAGAGAAACAGACAATGACCAATCAACCAAATTCCAATGACCGGATAAGAAGAGAATAACTTGATGTTTTCGTGACCATCGTCCTGCCATTATCCTCAGATCTCTATTTCCGACAGACATTCCAGCAGGTTGCGGGCCGCGTTCTGCTCCGCTTCCTTCTTGCTTTTACCCGTGCCCCGTGCCTTGTTGTCCTTTCCGATGAAGACCATAACGGCAAACCCGTCCCTTGTCCTGCGGGGAAACTTGTACCGGGGAAGGACCCCCCATTTCTTCTGTGAAAGTTCCTGCAGGATGTTCTTGGGGTTCTTTTCGGTGAGCTTCTCCTCGGTGAAATAGACACAGAAAAGTTTGCGGATGATCTTTGCGGTGTTTCGGATCCCGCTGTCGAGGTAGAGCGCCCCGATCAGTGCTTCGACCATATTGGAGAGAACCTTCGATTCTTCGGGAACGCCGCCTTCTCCGTTGCCGTAGCTCATATGCTGATGGAGGTCGATCTCCTTTGCGATGGTCGTCAGGGTTTCCCGCTTGACGAGGCTCGAGCGGGCATTGCTGAGGAAGCCCTCATCCCTGCCGCGGAACTTCTTGTAGAGGATGATACTGATGACGGTGTTGAGAATCGCGTCACCGAGAAACTCCAGTTTCTCATTATCGGAGCGGCGGGAGTCTCGTTTCTCGTTGAAACAGGAACTGTGCGTTACCGCTTGATTGTAAAGGTCCCTGTTCTTGAATGAATAGCCGATGGTTTCTTCGAGGGTGGGCTTTTTGTGGGACACGTTCTAAGGCACCGGTTCTTTCCGGACAGAGGCACGTGATGGAAAGACCGGGATGTTTCATCCCGGTCTTTCCATGCCTTGTCTTCGCTATTTGATCTTGAATGCCTCTTCCATGCCGGAGTACTGCTTTCTTAGTTTCGGTTTTTCTATCTTGCCTGTGGGATTGCGTGGGACATCTCCGAAGAATACTTTTCTCGGTCTCTTGTACCGGGGCAGAGGTTCACAGAACTTGATCACTTCTTCTTCGGTCATGGTCTCGCCCGGTTTCAGCTCGACGACGACGGTGACGATCTCGCCAAGGCGGTCATCAGGGATACCGATCGCGGCGGCATCTTTTACCTTTGCATTGGTGTAGAGAAAATCCTCGACCTCGACGGGGAAGACGTTCTCGCCGCCGGTTATGATGATGTCCTTTTTCCTGTCCACGAGCCAGATGAAGCCGTCCTCGTCCTCGCGGGCCATGTCGCCCGTGAAAAGCCAGCCGTCAATGAGGGTCTTCTTCGTTGCTTCGGGGTTTTTGTAGTATTCGCGCATTACGCCGTTGCCGCGGACGACAAGTTCGCCCGCCTCTCCCTGCTTCAGGGTCACACCCTGCTCGTCGACGATCTTGAACTCCCAGTTGAAGCCGGGGATGCCGATGGCGCCGATCTTGTGCTCGTTGCCCATCCCGAGGTGAACGCAACCGGGGCCCGTGGATTCGCTGAGGCCGAAGTTGGTGTCATAATCCATCGTGGGGAAATACTCCTTCCAGTGCTTGATGAGCGCCGGGGGAACGGGCTGTGCGCCTATGTGCATGAGGCGCCACTGTTCGAGTTTGTAACTGGAGGGCTTCAGGTCGCCCTTGTCGAATTTGAGAAGGATGTCCTGTGCCCAGGGGACGAGCAGCCACACGATGGTGCCGCCTTCCTCGCTGACGGCCTCAAGGGTCCATTCCGGTGATACGCCTTTCAGGATGACAGCCTTGCTGGCGACGATGAAGCTGCCGAACCAGTGCATTTTGGCTCCCGTGTGATAAAGCGGCGGGATGAGGATGAAGCAGTCCTTCTTTGTCTGCCTGTGATGTGCGTTCTCGGTGACGCAGGCGGAGAACATGTTGTTGTGGGTAAGAAGGATGGGTTTCGGCTGGCCTGTTGTACCCGAGGTGAAGTAGAGTCCGCACTCATCCGTGGGGAGAAGTGTGACATTGAGGTTTGCCGTGGATTCGGAGGCGATGAGCTTGTCGAAGGATTCCGCCCATGCCGGGATCTTGTCGCCGACACAGATGAATTTCTTTACCGTGGGAAGGTCGCCTTTTATCGCTTCGATCCTGTCGGTGAACTCCTCGTCGAAGACGATGATCGTCTGCTCTGCAACTTCACTGCAGTATTTTACGTCTTCCGAGGTAAAACGGAAATTGAGAGGTACCACCCATGCTCCCGTCCTGATAATGCCGAAATAGGCAATCAGCCACTTGGTGGAGTTGTTCATGAAATGGACAATTTTATCACCTTTTTTCGCCCCCATCTTTGTAAGGGCATTGGAGAACTGGTTCGCCTGATCGTCAAACTGTTTCCATGTGAGTTCGACTCTTTTCTTTTCTGCGGGTGTGCGCTCGACGAGGGCAACGTCATTGGGGTACATGCGCGCGTTGCGTGCCAAGATTTCACCGATGTGCGTGAAGACTTCTGCCATGGCAAGACCTCCTGATGTATTTGGTATTTGGTTTTTACTTTCCTGTTGACAAAGAATCCTAAATCTTTTTATCATGCTGGTGGGACTTAAAGCAATAAAAAAAAAGCGTTTCATCAAGGAGGGTTATTATGAATTTCGCAATGTTTTCGGGGCTCAATGCGAGCAAGTTTCCACAACGAGAGTTCATCATCGAAAGCTTTCCGTCGAAAAAACAGCGCCGGAGTCTCACGTGGAAGGAGTTTGACGATCAGGCGAACAGAATTGCCAATTACCTCATCAAGGACTGTGGTATCAAGAAGGGCGACATCGTTCTTCACCTTATGATGAACTCCATGGAATGGTATGCCAGCTACATAGCGGTTCTCAAAACGGGCGCAACGGTGACACCTCTTAACTTCCGTTTCGCCAGTGCCGACATCAAGTACGCCGCTGATGTCACGAAATGCAAGGTTTTTATGTTTGGGGAACAGTTCAACGCAAGGGTCGAGCCCATCATGAAAGAGATGGACTATTGCAAGAACTTCATTTGTCTCGGCGACACCATCCCTGCCGGCACTAAATCATATAAAGAGATCGCCGAAAAGGGCGACGCTTCCCCGGTTTGTCTCGAAACGGCCGATGAAGACATGGCGGAGCTCATGTTCACTTCCGGTACCACAGGCGCGCCGAAGCCGGTTTCCCACACCCATCAGAGCCTTTTCTACATCGGCATAGGCAACGCTCTGACCTACAACGAAGGATACAACAGTGTATACCTGTCACCCCACCCGTTCTATCACAGCGGCACCCTGTTCCTTTCCTTTCCGTGCTACATTGCGGCAGGCAAGGTCCTTATGGCGATGGAGACCCAGCCGGAATTCTATCTCAGGAGCATGGCCGACGAGAAATGTACAGGCGGTTGGAACACGGTACCGACATGGTCCGACGTCATCAATGCCCTCAAGACGGGCCAGATCAATCTCAAGGATTACGACCTTTCCGCGCTGCGCCATATAGAGATAGGCGCCCAGCCGGTGCCCTACATCCTTCTTGAGGATTCCAAGAAGTTCTTCCCCAACCTGCCCATCGCCAACATCTACGGAATCACCGAGGGCGGCGGCGGCGGTCTCACCAACTGCTACGACGAAGACATCATGAGAAAGCCGGGCTCCATCGGAAAGGCCACGGCGTTCATGGATGCAAAGGTTATCGACAGCGAGGGGAAAACATTGCCCGCGGGCGGTGTAGGCGAACTTCTCCTCAAGGGCCCGCGCCTCATGAAGGAGTATGCATTCAACCCGGAGATGACGGCAAAGACGATAAAGGACGGCTGGCTCTACACAGGCGATCTCGCCTATATGGATGACGAGGGTTTCATCTTCTTCGCCGACAGGGCCAAGGACCTCATCATCAGGGGCGGCGAGAACATCTTCCCTGCCGAGATCGAGGACGCCCTGCGCAAACACCCCAAGGTCATGGACGTCGCCGTTCTGGGCTATCCGCACCCGAGGCTGGTGGAGATCGTCATGGCGATCATCCAGCCCAAGGAAGGGGAAACGATAACGGATGAGGAGATCATCAGCTTCGTTAAGGAAAAGGGCCTCGCGAAATACAAATGGCCTGAGAAGATGGTATACACCACCATCCCTCGCAACCCCGCCGGCAAGATAGAAAAACCGAAACTCCGCGACATGTACGTAAAACCGGCAAAAGAAGCGATGGAGAAGGAATTCAAAAAACAGTAACAGCGATCATCGAAGAGAAGAGCGCCCGCCGGACACAAGGCGGGCGCTCTTTTTGCGCGATGGGGAAGGCGAAGGACGGGGTTCTCGCCTCCTATTTTTCGATCACGATCAGCGGTTTCTTTGCGGGGTCGAGCCAGTTAATGAGCTTGAGGATGTTCTCTTCCGACATGGCCACACAGCCCGCCGTGGGGGTGGTGTCGTTCTTCCAGATGTGGAGGAAGATGGCGCTGCCACGGCCGGGGATGACGGGTTTGGTGTTGTATTCGATGACGATGCCGTACTTGTAGCGGTCGTCGGGGAGGACCATGTTTTCGAAGGAACGGGCGGTTGTTTCAACACGTTTCTTGAGGTGGTTGTAGTCAGGGGAATCGGGGTCGTCGACCCATATGTCCTGAAGCGTCATCCGGCGGTAAGGCATAGCTGATACGACGGATGAGGGATAGCCGAAAACGAGGCCCAGAGGGTATATTCCCACGGGGGTCCTGCCGTCGCCTTCACGTTTGCCGTCGACCTCCGCAAATCCGTTTGGCCCTGCCATGACGCGTACCGGACCGAAAACGGGGGTCCACGTGCCATCTTTCTTCTCTAATGCATGGAGAGTGGAAATATGGGGCAATGGTCCATCATTCCTGACGACGATGAGTTGCGAAGAGGCAGGCCATTGTTGCTCGACGGACCCTTTGGTGGACTCCGTGAGTGCCATCGCTGTCACGACCACCTCCTTACATTCCCCGGCAAAGCAGGCTTTGACCGGAAGGATTAGAGAGAGGAAGACGAAAAGAACAACAAGAGCGCTCAGCCCAGCATACTTCGCAATGGGGTGCTCCGCCCCGGGCCTTGACACCATTTCTTCCCTGAGCCCCATCCCCTGTCTCCCGCCTTTTTCACATCTCAAATTCCATCTTCTGGACCTGCAGCCCCTTGACTGCCTTTAACTTCGACTCCATGTCGGCAACGGCTGCATCGCCTCCGTATACTTCGAGGAGGATAAGGCCGCCCGGGGCGCAGAGGTTTTCATTGACGTCATGGAGACCGAGACGGGTCTTGATGTAACACCCGCACTCCGTGAGGACCCGCTGAAACTCGGCGGCATTCTCAACCCTGTTGCTAAGGCAAATACCCACAACATAACGCTTCGACATCGTGACCTCCTCCATCACAAAAAACGTTCAAAAGTTTCAAGGTTCAAAAGTTCCAGGGAAGAATTCCCAAAAGGTCCCATAGGACCTATCACACTCAAATGTGCACAAAAGCTTTGTTCACCGTCTCCTCCCCCACAGGACGTGTTGCCAGCGATACGACGACAAAGACAACGAAAGCGATGGGCAGGGCTATCATCTGCGGGTCTATCATGTTCCAGGGATGGCTGGCGAGGGTGTCCGTATCGAAGAGCCTCCTGCACAGGCCGAAGGCCTTTGCCTCCTGTTCGTGGAAGAGGAGCATCCAGATGAGGGAGATGAAGAACCCCGAGAGTATGCTGGCCTTGGCCGCCGGCTTGGTTCCCCGCCTCCAGTAGAGGCCGAAAAGATACACGGGGATGAAGGTCGCCCCGCAGAGGCTGAAAAAGAACGCCGTTGCGACGGCGACGATGCTTTCAGGCAGGATGAGACCGATGATGAGGGTGGCAAAGATGCTGAAGACGATCCCCACCCTTGTCACTATGGTCGTCTCCGCCACGGACCTTCCCTTCAGGATGGCCTGTTCGAAGATGTCGCGGGAGAGCGATGTGCCAAGGGCGTGGAACTGGCTGCTTCCGGCGCTCATGGCGGCTGACATGAGGGCAACGAGAAAGAGGGCCACGAACCAGGGGGGATAGAAGCGGTCAATGTAAAGGGGGATTATCTTGTCGATGTTCCCCTGCACGGCGTGTACGGGCAATTCCGTGTAGACGTTGTAGAAGAACGCATTCGTCAGTGCCCCCACTGCGTAGGCCACCCCCGTGGTGCAGAGGATGAATATCGCCGTGAAGGGCACGGAACGGTTGATCTCCCTGTCGGATTTCAGCGTCATGAAGCGGACGTTGAGCTGGGGTTGGCCGATGACGCCGATGCCCACCCCCATGATCATCGTCGTTATCACGTACCACCAGATGGAGGAGAACGCCTCGGGCATCGAGGTGAAACCCTTGTGCCCCGCCTCTTTGAGAAACTGGGGGATATGGGGAGTGACGGCATCGAGCGACCGGTGGGCCTCGGATATGCCCCCCAGGGAGTAATAGCTGGTGATCCCGATGATGACCATGGAAACGACCATGATGACGCCCTGGAAGGCGCTGGTGTAGAGTACGCCCTTAAGGCCTCCCCAAATGACGAAACAGGAGGTGATGAGAAGGAATACCAGATATGCCGTGGAAAAAGGGATGTTGAGATAGACCTCGATGAACCGGGAGATGCCTATCAATACCGCGGCGGTGTAGACGGGCATGAAAATGAGGATTATGAGCCCCGAGAAACCCTGAACGAATCTCGACTCATAGCGCCTGCCCAGGAGCTCGGGGAAGGTGTGGGCGTCGAGAGCCTTGCCCATCTTGCGCGTCCGTTTTCCGAATACCACAAAGGCGATAAAGACCCCCACCATGATGTTGAGGAACGAAAGCCAGGTGAGGCCGAAACCGTAAAGGGCGCTCATGCCGCCGAAACCGATGATGGCCGAAGTGCTGATGTACGTTGCGCCGTAGGAGAGGCCCATCGTGACAGGGTGGACCTGACGTCCGGCAAGAAGATAATCGGAGACGGTAACGGTCCTGCGATACCCGAGCCAGCTGAAATATACGGTGATGGCAAGATAGATAAGTGTGAAGGTTATGAGGTAGAACATAGGATCTCAGGGAAGTTTTTCGATAAGCTCGATCTCTTCCCTCTCCCACTGGATCTCTTCGCGGTAGTCCCCTTCCTTTTCGGTGCCCCCGCTGTTCCAGTTGCGGATGCCGTAAAGGATACAGAAGGCGGCGGAGAGGATTGTCAGGGCGAAACCGGCAAAGACCCACGCATCAGAAAAACCCAACGTCATGCTATTCATTAGCACGGTGTTTTTTTGACTGTCAAGCAATAATGTTCCAAAAGGGGTTGACATGTGTGGCGATGCATGTAGAATGAATAGATATAAATGGTCATGCAGCTCGGGTTCAAAGACGGCAAGACCGTTTTTGAAGGTTTATCGAGGATGGTCGGGCCGCCATCTCGCACGCGGGGTGGCGGCTTTTTATATTCCTACGAAGGAGGGGTTTATGAGAAAGACAATGGTTTTTGTGATGGTTTTGGTTGCGGGTTCGTTTTTGTGCGTTCCCATCGGTGCGTGGGCTTTCAATCCCCAGGATCTTCAAAAGCTCAACACCACCAATAATTGTCAAAAGTGTGATCTCAGTCAGGCGAACCTTGCCGGCATCGATTATTACGGGGCCAACCTCACCGGGGCCAACCTCACCGGGGCCAACCTCAAAGGCACCCTTTTCAACGATGCGGACCTCAGGGGCGCCGACCTGAAAGGCGCATCAACGGACAAGGAGACAAGTTTTGTCGGAGCCAAACTCTCCGAGGCGATCTGGATGGATGGCACAAAGTGCAAGTCGGGTCAGATAGGGAGGTGCAAATAGACCCGAAGATCATTTAATCCATAGACATTGACGGATCACCGGGTTAGACTAATGGGGTCTCTCAGCGATCATAAAGGCGAGGTCCCATGAAACGCATCTTCGCGGTAGCTGTTCTATCAGGCGCCGTCATGCTGGCCGGCTGTTCCGGTAGCGGTGATAACGAATCGACGGCAAAGGACTATTACAAGAAGGCCTATCAATTCATCGACGCGGGCTACCCGGGGGAGGCCGTAGATCTTCTCACCATGGCCGTCAAGAAGGATCCCAGGTATTTCGACGCCTATTACAACCGCGGTGTTGTGTATTATCTCATGAAGAACTACGGGGCGGCGATAGACGATTTGTCAAAGGCCATATCGATCAACCCCGATAGTTCTGAGGCCTACGCAAGCCGGGGAGAGGTATACGAGATGATGAATGACAGGGAGAAGGCTTTTGACGACTATAAAAGGGCCGCACGGATGGGAAACAAAGGTGCGCAGGATTACCTCAGGTCGAAGAACGTTTCCTGGTAGTTCCTATTTCTTGATGAACTTGCTGTAGATGAAATATGCCAGAATACCCACGCCTGCCGCAAGCCACGCAACGGTGTATGTTTCCATCTGCCCTCCGGGGTCATTGTCGCATTCTTGTTATTCTTTAGTTTTCGGGAAAAAATGAAAAGAGGGGCTCAAAAAAGCCCCTCTTTTCTTACATTCCTGCAATATCAGCTTTTTGCCGGGAAGAGCCTGTCCAGCAGTTCCTTCGAAGGCCTCTTCGTGAGGGCGCTGACGACAAAATAGAGTATGCCGCAGCCTATGACGAGCCACCATTCGAATGTACCCAGGCCGATCTCTTTCTTGTAAAGAACCTTATAGCCACCATAGATACTCATAAGGGTTCCATAGATAACGCAGGCCAGCGCGCCCCACTTTGTCGCGCCCTGCCAATAATAAGACACGGCCGTGACGAAGACGAAAATGGCACCGAGGCCCATCGCCGCGAGACCCATGAAAATGGAGAGAAGCGGCGGCGGGTTGACCAGCGTCCAGTAGAACGGCAGGAAGAGGAACAGGCCGATGAGGAAATACCCGAGATAGAGCATAGATTTGTCGGATACCTGAGGCCACCACAATTTGACGACGTCCCTCGTGATATTGGCGCTCATGATGAAGACCATACCGGCAAGGGTGGAAAGAGCGGCGGCGAAAAGACCCATGACATAAAGGGTCATCAGGGGTACTCCGCCGACGGCGATGGCGAGTTCAGGCGCTGCGAGGTCGGCTGCCCAGGGCTTCACCTTCAGGAGGTTTGTCCCGTATATCATCCTGGCAACAAGGCCGTTGCTCGAGCAGTCGAGCATGATGGGAATGCCGGCGATGAGGAATACCACGGTGATCAGTGTCCAGTAGCCCCTCTTGGTAAGCGTTCCCATGCCGAGGAACCGGCTGACGTTATGAGGAAAGCCGATGGCCATGGTGAAGAATATGACGGGAGTGGCAAGGATGCCGACAAGGCTCGAGAAGAGCTGTGTCGGACCCACCTTTGGCAGTTCAGGCCTCATCAGCTTGATGAGCGCGGGCCCCACCTTTGGTTCCATGTACAGCTTTGCCGAGATTTCATAGAAACCGCCGGCCCATATGATCGCCCATATACCGAGGAGCGCCCCGACAAAGCCGAGGAAGGCCCCCTGGAAGGCCATGGACCACTGGGTGCCTACGTAGCCGCCAAGGACCATGTACAGCCATGCGATAAAGATGGACAGCAGAAGGCACCATACGGCGGGCAGTCCCGTCGTGGCATACCACACGCCGCCCGCCGCTTTGAGCTGGCCAACGGAATACATGAAAAGGAAGTAGAGCATACAGATTGCGACAACGGTCTGAAGCATCTTGCTCTCAAACCTGCGGCCTATTGTCTCAGGCAGAGTGGCCGCGCCGAGCTTTTTGGAGAAATCGGCTGTTTTCACCGCTGCAAGCCAGCAGCAGGGGATAAGGCCGAGCAAGCTCCAGATCCCGGCAAACCACATGCCGGAGAAACCGACGGCGTATACGACGCCGGTGCTGCCGGCAAAGGCCCAACCCGAGAGGTAGGAAGCCGCCAGCGCGCAGCCGGTGACGACAGGGCCGATGTCCCTCTTGCCGACGAGGTACTCGTCGAAGGAGCCCTTGGCCACCTTCTTCTTGCTCATAAATCCCAGTATGATGGAAATGACAAGCAGGATCGCCACACCGATACTGCCCCACACCGCCATTTCGGTTGTTGGTTTGTGAAATTCAAGGTAGGTTATCGGGTTCATTCCTTCCACCCCCTTGTTATTAGCCAGGTGCCAATGAACGTCATGAGAAATAGTCCGATGATCAAGGCCCACCACACGTACCACGGATGCATCAATACAGACACATCAGGAAGCGTGACAGGCGGTAAAGCTGGTGCTGTTGGCTGCATAATAACCCCCTTTGCGTTTTTAAAAACATATTTCCCCTACCGAAGGTAAACCCCACCTCCTTTCAGTAAGCCGTTATAAAAAAAGGACATGTGAAAAAACGAAACCGTTGTTGTCACAACAACGGTATAGATATAGTGATAAACTCGATGTTCCAAACGCCCCCTTCCCCTTTATAATAATAAATCATAGTGTTCTAGGGAGAAATGTCAAGAAAAAAATCCCTGGCTTGTACCGCGCAGAATGAGACCAGAAAACGAAGTATACAGTATATCAACGGGATGTGGCGACATTGTACCAAAAAGCATTTGCATCGCCTCGCCCCGCGAATACCCTAGAGTCTTACCGAAACGGTTTTGGAGATGCCCTGTTCTTCCATGGTTATGCCGTATATCATGTCGGAGTATTCCATGGTTATCCTGTTGTGGGTGATGAAGATGATCTGTGACTTGAGGCTCATGCCCCGAATGATGTCGAGGAGACCTGCGAGGTTCGCGTCGTCGAGGGGGGCGTCTATCTCGTCCATGAGGGCGAAAGGGCTCGGCTTCGTGTCCATGAGGGCAAGGAGGAACGCGAGCGAGATGAGGGCCTTTTCACCGCCCGAGAGAAGTTCCATCCTGGTCACTTTTTTTCCGGGAGGCTGGACAAAGAGGTCGACGCCCCCCTGTTCCGCGTTGATCGCGAGATAGCCCTTACCGCCTTTGAAGAGGAGGTCGGTGAACCGTACGAAGGCGCTGTTGACCTTGTCGAAGGTTTCCGTAAAGAGTTCCTTCGTGAATTGGTCGATCTTCGTTATTGTTTTCCTGAGGGACTCCATCGCGGCAAGGAGGTCTTCTTTCTGTCTGTCCAGAAAGGAGATCCTTTCTTTCAATTCGAGGTATTCCTTTTCGGCCCTGAAATTGATCTCACCCATATCGGCTATCCTTGCGGCGAGCGATTCGCGCTCCTCTTCCATATCCGAGGGAAGTTGCACCGGGACCTCGTCCGGTTGGTCGATGCCGTATGTACTGGCGAGGTGCTCGACGATGGTAAGGCGTTTTTCTTCGAGGACGGCAAGGTCCTTTTCGGCGTTGTCTTTCCTGGCTCGGACCCGTTCGATCTCCTTACCCATGGCATCAATGGATTCCTGCAGTGCCTGCCTCTGCGCATGAAGATTGCCGAGCATTGTCTTGAGTTCTTCGTATCTTGCGACGTGCTTCTGAAGCTCTGCCTGGAGTTCCTCGTAGGACCGTTCGAGGTACCGTATCTTCTGGGTCCGGCCCTCGATGTCCCTGCGTATGGCCGCGAATTTTTCCTTGAGTCCCTGCACCTGTCCCGTCAGCGACCGTATCGCCGCTCCCGAGCGCTCCCGGTTGTCGCTTATGGACTTGAGCATGTTCATCTTTCTTTCTATCTCGATGGTAACGGCATGCCATGCCGACTGCGCCGCTTCATATTCCTTTTTCAATGCTGCGAGCGTTTCTCTTAACCCGGCCATCGACTCTTCCATTGAGGTTTTCTCTTCTTCCTGTCGGCTGCGTTCGGCGATGAGCGATCGCAGTGCATCGGGGCCGGTATCGTCGTGAGATTCCGTGACCGCTTCGAGGGCGGAGAGTCTGTCGGCGGCACTTCTCCACTGGGCTTCCGCCATGAGGAGGTCCTTTTCAATGGTCCTCGCCCTTCCTTCCTGTGTTTCACGGGCGCCACGGGCAGAACGGCATTTCGCGTCGCAGGCGTCGAGGCCGGGCCGCAGGCCCGCCAGCGAGCCACTATGGCGTTCTATGTCGGCCGACAATGTCTGCAGTTCCTTCTCGAGTTTCAGTTTTTCCCTGAACTGCCTCACATCGATCCTTTTCGACCCCGTTCCGCTCAGGATGATGCCCCGGGAATCGACATAGACTTCGTCGTTGATGAATAGACCTTCTTCACCGGCGGCCACCCTTGAAAGGGCCTCTTCGATATCCGCTATCCAGGCGATGTCCATCTCGACGTCGTCCCCCGCCTTCCTGAACATTCCTTTGGGGGAGAAGAATATGCGGTTGCCTTCCCGCTCCCGCACGGCCGAGGCCACGGACTCCATGGAGTCGTTCTTCATGACCTCATACTCCAGTTCTTCAGGGAAGAATCTCTCAAGGGCCTTGATCCTTTGTTCTTCCGCTTTGATGAGATTGACGAGGCGGTCCTCTGCGCGCACCGGATTGTGAGAATCATCGATGTATCCGCCGAGCTGTTTCAGGAATTCTTCCTTGACCCGCTTTTCACTT
>Ga0351931_1051_pt1 | contig 23665 bp, 16 predicted proteins | sample BONcelT113001E11_FD_205818 | JGI IMG/M metagenome (GOLD analysis project Ga0351931, IMG submission 205818) | Enriched cells from coal bed in the Powder River Basin, Montana, United States - BONCAT cells T11 rep2 HSBNCT.T11.300.1.E11 ... | reverse complement strand
TCGGGAAATCGCACTCTTTTCATTTTCCGGGCGGCCTTCAGCCCCGCCTGGAGGGCATCGCGGTTGAGCTTCTCCGTCCCTTTGGGGACACGGCCAAGGACGGCGCTTTCGATGGCCCTGGCGGAAACCACGGGGGTAAGACGCGAAAGCGCCCCCAGAGCGACGATATTGGCCACCATATCCCTGCCCAGCTCTTCCCGGGCAATGCGCGTGAAAGGTATCTGATATGCCCTCGACACGGGCACCTGCCTGACAAGGGTGGAATCGACGACAAGGATACCCTCGGGTTTCAGATCCATGTAATAATCGTCGCAGGACTTCTGGTTCATAGCTACAAGGAGATCGAGCCGCAGGGCCTTGGGGTAATCGATCTGACTGTCGCTGACAACGACCTCGGCCTTGCTCGAACCCCCTCGGGCCTCGGGGCCGTAGCTCTGCGTCTGCGCCACGAACCTGCCCTCATGGATGCCTATCGCCTCGGCAAGGATAATCCCCATGAGGATGATCCCCTGCCCGCCGGAACCGCTGAGCCTGATATCGTAGCGAAACCCCATGCTATTTTCTCTCCACTCCCTTCGACCAGCGGCGAATTTTTTCATACTCTTCCTGATAGGGTGGCAGGTTCCTGTCGATGAGGACACCAATCCTGAATTTGTCCTTCAGGTCCTTTTCCTTCATCTCCGCGGCTTTTTCCATTGTCACCGCGTGGTCCCTCTGCCATTCCATCATCTCCACGGCACTACCCATCCGGTTCAAACGCCCGTATTGCGTATGGCAGTGGGATATGATCTCCACGACGGAGAACCCCACCTTCTGGAAGGCCTTTTCCATGAGGCTCTCAAGGAGCCTGGCATGATAGACCGTTCCCCGTCCCACAAATACAGCCCCTGCCGTCACGGCAAGCTCGGATATGCTGAAAGAGGGTTCCACGTTGGAATATACGCTCGTCGCCGTCTTCATCCCGTAGGGCGTCGTCGGAGAATACTGTCCGCCCGTCATGCCGTAAACGCTGTTATTGACGACGACAGCGGTAAGATCGATGTTGCGGCGCGCCGCATGGATGAAGTGATTGCCGCCGATGGCCACGGCATCGCCGTCTCCCATCACGACGATCACCTTGAGGCGAGGCTTCGCAAGCTTTATGCCCGTAGCAAAGGTAAGCGCCCTGCCGTGGGTGGTATGGAGCGTGTTGAAGTCGACATATACCGGCAGCCTGCCGGTGCACCCGATACCCGATACCAGGACGATCTCATCCTTTTTATACTTCCTGTTGTCGATGGCCCTGATAAGGGCCCCGAGCATGATGCCTATGCCACAACCGGGACACCACACATGGGGAAACTTCTTGTCATGACGCAGATACTGGTGGATCAGCTTGGTGACGTCACTCATCAGAACACCTCCTTGATCCGGGCCATTATCTCCTGCGGTGTTATAATGGTTCCGTCCACCCTGTTGATGGTGAATACCTTCGCTTCACCCTTGCTCACCCTCTTTACTTCCCGGGAGATCTGCCCCATATTCATCTCCGGCACGATGACGACCTGCGCCTGTCTGAGCACTTTTTCCACGTCCGTCCTCATGAAGGGCCATATCGTGTTGAGCTTGAGCATCCCCGCCTTTATCCCCTTCTCCCGGCAGTCCGCGACGGCGCGCCTTGCCGAGCGGGCAACACATCCGTATGCAATAATGGCGACCTCGGCATCATCAATGTGATAGTGTTCGCCGATCTGCAGGGCAGCGAAATTCTGACTTACCTTTCTGAAGAGCCTGCGGATAAACGGGTCGACCTCGGCGGGGCAGGATGTGGGAAAGCCCCGGACATCATGGGTAAGCCCCGTTACATGATAGCGGTACCCCTCACCGAAATCCGCCATCGGAGGCACCCCCCCGGGGGTGTCCTCGTACGGGATATACCATTCCGGCGGCACAGCGGGTTTCACCCTGTTGAAGATCTCGATATCTTCCTCATCGGAAATGGTTATCTTCTCACGCATGTGAGCCACTACTTCATCAATGAGAAGGATGACAGGTATCCGGTATTTCTCGGAGTAGTTGAAGGCCTTGATAGTGAGGTCGAAGCATTCGCGCACGGTCGAGGGGCATAGCACTATGATAGGGTGGTCGCCGTGGGTCCCCCAGCGGGCCTGCATCACATCGCTTTGCGCCGGGGAGGTTGGAAGACCGGTGCTTGGGCCGCCCCTCATGGCGTTGACCACAACACAGGGAACCTCAGCGATGATGGCAAAACCGAGATTCTCCTGCATAAGCGAGAAGCCGGGGCCACTCGTGGCCGTCATCGATTTCACGCCCGCGAGAGAGGCCCCGATCACCGCGCCGAGGCTCGCGATCTCGTCCTCCATCTGGATGAATGTGCCATCGACCTGCGGCAACCTGACCGAAAGCTGTTCGGATATCTCCGTCGCCGGAGTTATGGGATAGCCCGCAAAGAACCGGCACCCGGCGCGAAGCGCACCTTCAACGACAGCCTCATTCCCCTGGAGCAGGAGTTCCTTCAGGGCCTTCCTTTTCAAAAGACTCCCTCACTTTTCTCGCTTTGTCTTTTCTTTGTTCGACCGTGATGGCAAAATCGGGGCACCTTATTTCGCACCAACCGCAATTGAGACATTTGTCCGGATCTTTCACGTAGGGGTATCCCGCCTCGTCGCGCGCCAGCGCCCCGGCGGGACAAAAGGCCGCGCAAATCCCGCATGCCTTGCACCAGGCCTTATAGATATCGACTTTTGGAGTTGCTCTCTTCTTACGTGGCTCTGCCATTACATTGCGGTGCGACAATTACACAGTAGAATTAACATCCATCCTTGTCAAGCACTTTCCGGAAGGGCCGTATTCTTAAGCGGCAGAGCCCGCAAAGATACGGCCGGCTACCTCATATTGGCGGGAACAACGGACTGCAATCCGGAGCTCTTCACCACCTCCTTGTAATTCCTGAACGCGGATTCGATTTCTCCTTTCAGCCCCGGCGGCAGGGCGGCGCCTTTCAGGTATTCTTTGTTGAGGCTTGTGAGGACCAGGTTGAGACAATACGCCGTGGCGACGGCAAGATCATCGGAGCCGATCGCGTCGTCAATACGTATCTTGCCGGAATCGTACTCGAACTGACCTTCGAATGGGTCAAGGAAATGAAACAGGTCGGATGCGTCGACACAGGCTTGCCTGAGAACCCTCAGGAAATCGCCCTTCTTTGAGATATGATCGATAAAGGATTCTATCTTGGACAACACCCTCTGAAGGGCGAAAACGAATTCCTTTCGCTCGTTTGCCGAGGCGTCATCCACCTCCGGGGTTTGCGCGCTCGCCTCCACCGCCGCCGTCGCAGGAGGTTCTTTCTTCACACCTTCCACCGGTTCCTCTTGTGGCAACGGTCCCGGGGCGGTCTCTTGCTGCCCCTGCGGTTCGATGGTTGGCTCGCTGGCCGGTTTTGGTTCTCTCTTCGGCCGCACCGGAGGCGCCGGGGCCTTCCGTACGGGCCCATCTGCGCCATGAAGGCCCAGATCGGCCGCCTTTCGGGCGGCGTCTGTAAGACCCGCACTGCGGTAGACATTGAACACGGCACCGCTCCTGACGGCATTATCCAGAACCGATGGGATCGCTTCGCCTTCGAAAAGCGTTGCCTGACCGGATTCAGAAAGGACCTGCAAACCGATAGGATCGCCGTTCCTGAGAGAAAGGGTTCCTATTCGCTTGTTATCCTTATTGAACATCTCGATATAACCCGTATGCTTTTCGTCGCCCAGCTTCTTGACGAACTGCTCCATGCGAATAAAATCGGTGCTCAGATCCTTGAAGACAAGCTCCGATCTGAGAGGCCCCGTGGCGACCTCAACCTGGGCCGCCGTCAACTCGTATACGTGAAGCAGTCCCTGCGGTTGCCTCGCAAGGGCAAAAAGCTCCGGCACAGCATGGTCTCCGGTCATCGCCGGTGGATCCGAATCAGCACCGACCACGGCGTTTATAACCTGCCCCGCCGCAATGAAAAACACCCCTTTACTGCCGCTGCCTTCTATTTCGACGACCCCCGAAAAGCTGTTGTCCTCCAGAGTCGACAGGAGTTGCGGGACGTCCGTGTACTCCGCGGAAAGATTCTGATGGATCGTTTTTCCCTGTGGGTATATCATATCGACCTCTGTTCCTTCGTTGGACCCTTGACCCCTTATCTTCACCAGGGCCAGCGGTCGGTTCCTGTTATCTTCTCTTCTGGAGCCGCTCAATGGCCGCCCGTACACTTGCCTGCATCCTCTCGATCGACTGCGCCAGAACGGCGATCTCGCCCTTCGTCTTCACATCCACCGTGGCCTTCAGATCGCCCATACTTATCCTGTCGGCCACTTCCGAAAGGTGACGGATGGGACGAACCACGGAAAAGGAATAGAGGTAAATGACCCCGAGCAGGACTATAAGAACCACGGCCAGAATGATCAGTATAAGGCCGAACCTCTTATTGTACTGAACGGCATAGGTCTTTTGCATCTCGCCCATTTTTGCCGTAATGGCCTGGGCCGGTTTCGAGAACTCGTCAATGTAGGTCGTGGCCGCGACAAAAAGACCTGCACCCTTTACGGGGACAATATACATATACTTCGCACGGATGCTGCCGTCGGGGTCTTTCCAGTTGTAGTATCCCCCGACAGGGTCCCCGGCAAGACCCTTTTCAAGGATCCTCCAGAACTCCGGGAGCTTTTTGGAGAGATCATGCAGATTGGATCCCACGAGGCTGGGGTTGGAATGGAAATGGTTGATGGCCTGAGCATCGTGAATTGCGGTGTAGCCCGTAATACCCACCTTCTGGACAGCGATACCCTTGAGGTTGCCGTCGTTGCGCAGGGTTTCCATGGGTGGTCTTTTCCTGAAAGACCCGAGGGAGATCTCGATCTCCTTCGCAACGTCCTCCGCCTTTTGCCGGATTATCTGCTCGCCAAGCTTGTTGAGCAATGCCGTCGATTCCTTCAAACTTGCCGTGCCCAGTTCGTTCATACTGCTCGACCAGATACCGCGAATGCTCAGGAACTTGAAACCCCCGAGATCAATGTTGAGAAACAACACGCATCCCAGAAATGCAAAAGCAAGAAGGATGGGGACAAAGATTCCCGCAATGAGCCTGAAAAGTAATCCTGATGTGGTCTTGTTCTCTGTAGCCATGTAAACCCCTCCCGAATGATTAGAACTTATTTATCTATTTCTGCTTACGAGCGAGATGCTCTGTCATGAGACGCGTGAACAGAGTCCTCCTGGACATATCCGCAATCTCCTCGCCTATGGCCTGCACAAACGGTGACAGCCTGTCCTCGGGGAATGCCTCCCTGGACTCTCCAAATTCGGCGAGTTTGTCATCGATGACGATGGGCGCGATGGGACCCATGGCCTTTTTCAGTTCGTTCTCGATAAAGGGGAAGAAATTCCCGTTCACCGTCCTGCGCGTTCTATCAGCCTGTTCCACCCTCTTCTCGGCGGCTTTCTCCAACAGGCCGTCCTGAACCATGCCATACAATGTCTGCGACGTCTCGAAGAGCTGCCAGTTCAGCGTCTCAGCGATGTCGGAAACAGATCTCATCCCGTTGCACAGAGCCAGCACCTTCCACTGGTTCGCCTGCACATTCCTGTTGTCCGGGCAGCCATTGACGGGAATCCGGAACACAACGTTCGGCGAAGGGATAAGTTCCCTGATCCTCCCCCACTCCGCCTCGCGGTTGGCCCAGATCATCAGCAATTGCTCCGTCGGCATATAGACCGTCTGCTCGTCCGTTGCCGCCTCCCAGTCAAAAGTGGCCCGGCCCGCGCTCCATTCCATCATGGCGAGAACGGCCTCTTCACCCGCCAAGTCTCCCGTTCTGGCATGTATTATGTTTGACCCCTCAATGTAAATCTCGCCAATCTCGCTCCCTTTGATCTGTATCATGCCGGATTTCTTTCTGCCCAAGAGAGGTGATATCAGATCGAGAAGTCTGGTTCTTGAAAGATCCCCAATGAAATCGTTCGGCATAAGCGCCTCCTTTCATGCTCGTTTTCCCCCTGATGGTGTATTAACGCACAGCCTCAGGTCAATACCACCTCAATGCTGCGTATCACAAAACTGGTGGCCGCTATTTCCTGCGGTTCACTTCCGGAACCCGGCGAAACCTGGAGCCTCGCGGCGTATTCTCCGGGTTCCAGGATACCCGTTGAGAAGGTGAAACTCCCGGCGAAAGACCCGCTCTTGAGATGGCTCCGCGGGGCCGAAAACGACTGCCTCGTTTCCCCGGTTCTCTGATCCGCGATCACAACAATCACACTTAGACCCGTCAGGTCCCTGCCAGCGCCTTTCGACACCGTGTAGTAGATGGTTTCCGACAATCCCTGGAATATGGGGCTTGGCTGCGCGCTGATCGTCCCTTCCAGGCCGTCTGTCCCTCCCGCGAACAGGTCTTCCATCTCAGGCCTATCCACCTCGTCTGTCAGCCTGGCATCATGGTCATCGCGACCTGCGGCGGGGCTACCCCCGCCTTCAGTCGATCCATCTTGCACCCTGCCGTCCCCTGGCGGGTCACCGTGCTGCAGGGACATACTCTGCGGCGGCACATCTTCCACCATGAGATCAACCGACGCCAGATCTGTTTCCTGGCCGCCTTCATGCAGGACCATACGGGCTCTGTGGGCCCCGGCATTGGTCGCAACAAGCTTGAAGACGATACCGTCAATGTTCTTGTCTTCCCCCGGCCCACAACGGACATCCTTGATGAGGGCCTCCTCGATGAGCACCCCCTGGATATCCTCCAGCATGACCCTGACATCAAGGGTCTTGTGGAGATCGCTCAGATTCCTGATGGAACAGAGTATGGCCACATCATCCCCCATCCGGTAGATCCGCTGCCCCGTATTGATTACACAGGCAAACGGGGAGCGAAGGACGTGAACGTGACAGGGACCCAGTTCCTTGTGCGCTGTCTGGCCGCCGGCATCCTTGTAGAGCATTTCAAGGGAATGGTTGACGAGGAGGTCCTCGCCCGGTGTCGTGTCCCTCAACATGACGTTGAAGAAGAGGTCCTCCCGTTGACCTACCCTGAATTCTTCGAGGCGCCATTCGACGATCGTTCCATCCTTGCCCTGTTCCACGCGCGAAGGTTCTCTTGTGAAGGAGTCTGTATCAACGGTTATGTTTGCATCCGCTATCGTGTCGGTGATATGAACATCTTTCATGGGAGCGACGGGAACGGGTGAATAGTATATAGGGGTGGAGAAGAGCCTGCTCCCTTTGTCAACCCCTCTGCAGGTCCATATCCAGTTCGCGTCGAGATCGATGCCGAAACGTGTGGACCATGAACCTCCACCGTTCCTGCAAACAGCCGTGACCAATCCTTCGGCCCCTCCAAACCTGTCGGTGTAAACCCGCCAGTTTCCTTCCGCGGTCACGAGGTGCCGCGACCCGTCGGCGAAATGGAAACTGCCATCGTTAAGGATAAGATCAGCCATGAATGCCGCCACCGGACCCACGGTGTCAACACACTTCACATGCAGGTAATTGGTGAGACCGGGAACAAGGGCGGCGTTGAGGCTATGAACCGAGGACCAACCCTTTCCCTGGCCCGCCAGTCTGCCTTCCTCGGATTCATCCTGGCTTACATAGACCCAGAAGGCATCGCTGGCAGTTATGGCGGCGGAAACAGACAGCGACGAGAAGGAAGAGATGCGCACCATCCTGTCCGCATAGGAGGGAATCATCCAGATAGACTCGCCGTCGAAGACCCCTCCGGCGAAGGCATTGACTCCTTTGATGAACCCCCGGGGCCACCCCGGGTACTCCGTTGCCTCCGCCGTGTCCTTGTCTATCCTGACTACCCTGTCGGCGTTGAGCGGCACCATCCAGATGCCCTGACCGTCGAAAACAGCGCCAGCAAAGGCATACTCGACCTTTCCGAGTCCCTCGGGCCTCGGGTGATGACCGGTCATTTCACCGCTTTCCCTGTCTATCCTTACCACCCGGTCGGCGTAATAAGGGACCAGCCAGACATAACGGCCGTCGAAAGCGCCGCCAGCGAAGGCATACTCGACCTTTCCGAGTCCTGCCGGCCATTCGTTGTACTTCGTCATCTCCCCGCTCACGGTATCCAGCTTCACGACGCTGTCGGCGTTGGCCGGTACCATCCAGATATGGCGGCCGTCATAGACGCATCCCGCGAAGGCATACCCGCCTTTGGAGAACCCCTCGGGCCACGCGTTGTACCTCGTCATCTCCCCGCTCACGGTATCCAGTTTCACGACACTGTCGGCGTAGGATGGGACCATCCACAGGCATTTACCGTCGAACGTGCCCCCGGCAAAGGCGTGGCCACCCTTGGAGAACCCCTCGGGCCACTGGTTATACGCGGTCATTTCGCCCGTGCGGCTGTCCACTCTCACGACGCTGTCGGCGTTGGCTGGGACCATCCAGATGCCCTGACCGTCAAAAACAGCGCCGGCAAAGGCGAGGTTACCTTTGCGAAACCCCTCAGGCCACTGGTTATACGCGGTCATTTCGCCCGTGCGGCTGTCCACTCTCACGACGCTGTCGGCGTTGGCCGGGACCATCCAGATGTCCTGACCGTCAAAAACAGCGCCGGCAAAGGCGAGCACATTCTTGTAAAAGCCCCGGGGCCACTGGTCGTGTCCGGTCATGACAGTCTCTGGGGCCAGCGGGTTCGGAGGGATCGGACCGCTGGAGCCGTACCCGTCCTGGTTGAATATGGGCGGCGACACCTTGTTGACGACGGGTTCATCGTGAAAGGGCATGACGGGTTTGCCCTCCAGGCATGTCAGGTCCGGGCCGGCATAGCTCACAAGGACTGTCTGGTCCTTCGTCACAGCCGTCGCGAGAGACAGGTCCATCCTGGTAATGTCCGATTCCTTGACGCGCACGTCCGTCACGGAACAGAGAGTTCTGTCGACCACAACGGTGAACGGGGAAGCGCCGGCGGCAGGGGCGGCCATTGCCTTATCGAAAACGATGGTTATTCTGTCACCGCCGGTATTCGTCATGGCCGACAGGAATGAAGGGTTGACGGTTGCACCCACGCCTTCCAGCCGGATGCCAACACGTATTTTCTTATCTCCGTCGGGCGTGACCGCTGCAGGGTAGAGGGTCTTGACGACTTCGATCCTCGTCGCGGGGGCGACGCGGATCGTCTTCCTCGCCTCCCCGCACCGGACATCCCCCGAAAGGATCGACACCCCAACCAGATATTGCCCGCACCGGACAAAAGAATGCGTCAGGGGAGGCAACACTAAAACCTTTTCAGGTGTCGATGGCGAAAGTTCGAAACCAACGCACCCCTCATGGACAACCGTGCCTTCCGGGTCCTTTACGAAAAACTCCGCGCTCATGACGGCGTCCGTATTGGATCTGTTCTGCAATTTGAGACTTAACTCCACTGTTTTCGTCTCATCCTGATTGAGATTCAGAGGGGTCACGACCAGATCGACGTCATCGACATCGACAGAAGGACTAATTGCAAGAGCCATCTTTCTCTCATCGACAACGGTACCGCTTGCGGCGTCAGCGATATGGAAACGCACACTGTAGGCACCGGGCTGGCTCAGGCCCGTGTTCCACAGGAGCGTCACAGGCTCGGAGCCCCCCGCGCTGAGTTTGACCGCGGGGCCCGTTTCATGAGTTGCCACATCCACTATATGTCCATGGGCATCAGCCAGCTGGGCATTGACAACAACGCTGAAATCCGCCTCCGACCGGTTCTCGATGGTGGAATGTATGTGCACCGTTTCGTTGGCACCGTATTTCTTCCTGTCCGTACTGACGGACTTCACGATAACGCTCTTGCTGGCGGCAACAGTATCCGTCGGAGGTTCCGAGCTGGAAGAAGCGCTGGCCTTTCGGCGTGAAACGAGAGAGATCTTGTTCCGTTCATTAGGCTCCCGAATCTGGCTCCTTACAACTGCAACTCCCGCCTTGCAAGCCCCGACCGTCGCCGCCCCACCCTGGTTGGTCTCCAATATTTCGTCAGACGCGGGCCGCGCACCCCCCGGGTCATCTGGTCGAGGGTTCCCGCCCGTTCCGTCCGCCCCCGGTTCCCCATCCCCGGCAGCGGGGGCCTTGAAGCCTTCCCCGGAGGGAACACAAGCCTCGAGTGCGAGCGCTGTCGAGTAAAGGTCATCATTCCACGAACCGTTCTCCATCTGTGACAGAATAAGGTAACGCCTCGCCCTGTACAGGACCTCGGGGTCGTCAAGCAGGTCCTCAAGGGCATGACAGGCAAGGGCTGTTTCATGGACGGTCGAAAAGACATCTCCGAACCCGCCATCCGCGTGCTGCCTGGACAGAAGGTATCCTGCCGCCCTGCTTACGGTAACGCCCTTTTCATTCCCTCCGGGGCCGCGCCTCAGCGATATCATTGCCATTGCCGTCATGTGAATGGAGCTGGGCCCGTCCTGCGGCGCTCCCCATCCGCCATCACTTTTCTGAAGGGAAAAAAGGTATTGGAACGCCCGGTTCAAGGCAATCTCGCCTGAACTTGTGCGAGTCTCTCCGGCACTACTCTCATCACGGGTCCCTTTGTCATAGGCGTTATTCACGGCTGCCGGCCCTCCCTGCACAGGGTCCGCATGGGCGATATGGACGCACCTCCCTCAAGGCCCTTCCGGGAGACGGTGATCGCACACATTTCTTCTTCACACGGAGGAATCATCAAGCTTCACGTCTATGGCCACTCAAGTATTACTGCTTAGCTACAACTCACAGATAATCGTTGCTAAGGGAGCGGATGATGATTCCACTTGTGATGCGTTGACCGTCCCTGATAGTACTGTAATGCAATGTTTATTGGGTGAGATATGATTATATTGGAAAGCCGCAAGGCCTGTCAAGACAAATGTTATGTATTGTAATACTATCTATGCCACCCTGTCATACCAGGTCGCACCCGGTGATGATACTTTGCCTATCTTCGGGAGTCTATGATCAGGGTCACGGGGCCATCGTTGGTGAGGGTAACCTCCATATGGGCCTGAAAGACACCGGTCTGCACGTCGGCAACCCGGAGCCTTGTTTTGTTCACGAAGCTATCGAACACGGCTTTTGCCTCGCCCGACGGCATGGCGTCAGAAAAGGAAGGGCGCCTTCCTCTGGCACAGTCGCCGCAGAGCGTGAACTGCGATACAAGAAGAAGGGAACCTCCCCTGTCGAGGAGAGATTCATCGAATTTGCCGTCCTCTCTTTCAAAGATCCTCAGATTGATGATCTTCTCGATAAGCCAATCGATATCCTTTTCGCTGTCGCCTTTCGCTATACCGAGAAAGACAAGGAGGCCGGGGCCCGTCTGCCCGACACACTGTCCATCCACAGCCACGGAAGCACTCTTGACTCGCTGGACGACGGCCCGCATTCCTCCTCCTCAATTCCCCTTATTGCCCGAGGCATCTTCCGAAAGGCGAACGACAAAAGGGCCCTTTGCAGGGCCCTTGCCTTTACACTATTCTATTCACTGCCTGCGCTTACTTCTCCTGCGCCTCTTTCTCACGTTTCGCCGCCTCGACTATCTTCTCGGCGATCTGCGCCGGAACTTCTTCGTAATGGGAGTATTCCATGGTGAAGGTCCCTCTGCCGCCGGTCATGGACCTCAGGTCCGGGGCATACCTCAGTACTTCGGCCATGGGCACCACCGCCTTGACAACCTGGTTGCTGCCCCTGGTCTCCACGCCCATGATCTTACCCCTGCGGGAATTCATGTCGCCCATAATATCACCCATGTTCTCGTCTGGCACGATAACCTCCATCTTCATGATGGGTTCGAGCAACACGGGTTTGCACATCTCGAGACCTTTCTTGAAGCCCATTGACGCGGCTATTTTGAAGGCCATTTCCGATGAGTCCACATCGTGGTAGGACCCATCATAAAGCATAACCTTAAAATCGATGACCGGGTAACCCGCGAGGATGCCCTGGTTCATGGCCTCTACGATGCCCTTCTCCACGGCGGGTATGTATTGCCTCGGAATCGCCCCGCCGACGATCTTGTCTATGAATTCAAAACCCTCGCCGCGCGGCTTCGGGCCTATCTCCAGCCAGGTATCGCCATACTGCCCCTTGCCGCCGGACTGTTTCTTGTATTTTCCCTGTATCTTGGTGGTTGACTTGATGGTCTCTTTGTAGGGGACCTTGGGGTCTCTCAACTCGACCTCGACACCGAATTTGCGCTTCATCCTCTCGACGACGACCTCTATATGGACCTGACCCATACCGGACAGGAGAAACTCCTTCGTCTGCTCATCCCGGGAGTACTTGATTGTCTGGTCTTCCTCCATGAGTCGCGCGAGGGAGGTATTGAGCTTGTCCTCATCGCCTTTCGCCTTGGGCTGCAGCGAGAATGAAATGACCGGATTCGGCACGGTTACGCCCTCGTATCTCACGGGCGATTTGTCATCGCAGAGCGTATCGCCGGTCTGTACTTCCCTGAGCTTGGCGACGACGGCGATGTCGCCGGCGCTTGCCTCGCCTGCCGGTTTCTGCTTCTTTCCCACAAGAGAGAATATCTGTCCGATCCGCTCTTTCTCCTCTTTAAGGACGTTGAGTACCGTCATATCGGGGTGAATTTCGCCCGAATAGACCCTGAAAAGCGTCAACTTGCCGGCAAAGGGGTCGGTGATGGTCTTGAAGACAAGGGCGCTGAAAGGCTGGCTGGCGGATTGTTCCCGCATCATCTTCTCGCCTGTCTTCGGGTTAATCCCCTCGACCTCTTTCCTGAAGGTCGGGGACGGGAAAAGTTTCACTATACCGTCAAGCAGGGTGTTGACGCCAATGTTCCGAGCGGCGGACCCGCAGAAGATGGGCACGATCTTGTTAGCGGAGATGCCGGCCTTGAGACATTTCTCGATCTCTTCGGCACTTATCTCCTCGCCGTTCAGGTACCGCTCCATTACTTCATCATCCATCTCGACGGCGGTTTCGACCAGTTTTTCACGATACGTCCGGGCAAGGTCCGTCTGCTCGGCCGGTATATCGACAACATCGAACGCACCCGAAAGGTCTCCCTTGAAAGTAAAGGCCTTCATGGCGAGAAGATCCACGACACCTCTGAAGTTCTCTTCCTGGCCGATAGGTATCTGGACCACCAGACATGTCTTGTCGGTGAAGTTCTTCTGAATGTCCTCGACGGTCCTCACGAAATCAGCGCGTTCGCGGTCCATCTTATTGACAAAGATACCGGCGGCCACGCCGAACTCATTGGCATATCCCCAAACTTTTTCGGTCCCGACCTTCACGCCCGAAACGGCGCTCATGACAATCACCGCCCCGTCGACGACCCTCATGCACAGCCTCGCATCGGAGATGAAATTATCGTCACCGGGAGTATCGAGGAGGTTGATCTTGTTCTTTGCCCACTCGAAACAGGCCAAAGTCGACGATATGGTGATCTTCCTCTCCACCTCCTCCGGTTCGTAATCCATCAGGGAGGTACCTTCATCCACGCTGCCGAGCCTCGTGTTCTCACCGGCGAGAAGGAGCATGGCATCGACGATGGACGTCTTGCCCTCACCACCATGAGAAAAGATGCCGACATTCCTGATCGCGTCAGGCTCGTACTTTTTCATGAAAACTCCTTTCGACAATCAAAAATCGTTTGAAATCCAGTGAATTTAACATGGCTCTTTCTCAAAAATCAAGAACTAAAAGGCGTCTGCGCGCAAGGGCACAATCGGAGGAGAAGGAATGACAATATCGGGAAGAATATCGTGGCAGATTGTCTGACATCGGCTGCAAGCTCTCGGTCGTAGTCCCACCGTGAATGGACAGCTCTCTACTAATGGTGTTTCTCCCCCGTTTGGCCGCAGGCCAGACCCGCAGGCGCCTCAGCGCCGACCCGTATGCCCGTTTGCGCGAAGCGCAGACCCCATACTCTTCCGTCTTGACTCCCTACCGGTTTTATGTTTAAGTAATAATTTCAAATCAGAACAAGGATGAAAGATGAAAAGAACCTACCAGCCTCATAACAAAAGCAGAAAAAGAACGCATGGTTTTCTCGTGCGAATGAGAAGCGCATCCGGCCGCGAGATCATAAGGCGCAGGCGGGCAAAAGGCAGGAAGAGCCTCGCCGTCTAGCCAGGGGTAAGGAACCGATGGGGGCTTTGGCGGCAACTACCCGAAATTATTGTCGCCACTGAAATATGCCTGATGATCTGCACCCTGAAAAAACAGGAAAGGCTCAAGAGGGGGGACTTTCGTGCTGCAGCGTGGACAAAGTGTTCAGAGACGGCGCATTTCGTTCTCCTCTCCGCGGGCAACCGGTGCAATGTCAGAAGGTTTGCCGTCACTATACGGAAGAAAACGGGGGTTGCAGTAGTGCGCAACAGAGTGAAGAGGATCGTGAGGGAGTTCTTTCGCTTGCACAAAGACCTCTTCAGGGAAAACTCGAATAGCCTTATAAGGGTCAAGGGATTACCCGAAAGCCTCAGCATGGGCAACATGGAGCCGGAGCTATTGACCCTCCTCTCTTCGACGAGAAGGCGCACAAGCAACGGGTAATGAAAACAATTATAATTTTTCTCGTGAAGCTATACAGGGTGACGTTTTCTGTCTTTTTACCCGTGCAGTGCCGGTTCCATCCAACCTGTTCCCAATACATGATCGAAGCTATTGAAAAAAAGGGTATCTGGAGAGGTACGCTCCTGGGACTCAAACGTATATTGAAATGTAATCCGCTCTTCCCGGGCGGATACGACCCCGTACCATAACGGAGGTAACGAATGGATAAACGCACCATCATCGTGCTTGTGCTGACGATGGCCATGCTTTTCGTCTTTCAGACGTACTTCATGCCGAAGGAAGCACCCCAACAGCCGCAGACCCAGACACAGCCTGCACCTCAAGGGGGCGAGAATCAAAAACCGGTGGCAACGACCGACGCCGCCCCGAAGACGCCAGGGGCTTCCCCGCCTCCAGCCTCTGCCCAGCCCACAGACAGGAAACCCACGAAGACCATATCGGTATCAACACCACTACTGAATGTCACGCTCACCGATCTCGGGGGCGGAATATCGAGCGTCAAGCTCAAGAAATACAAGGCGACCGTCAAGGGAACGGAAGAAAAGGAGATCATAGAGAATGTAGCGCCCTACGTCTACAACCCTGCCGTTCATCAAAACGGCTCTTTTGACCGCACCTACTTCACGTCCGACAAGAGTAACGTCACCGTCGCGGACAGACCTGCGACGATAACCATGACGGGAACCCTTGAAAACGGCACAAAACTGAAAAAGGTATACACATTCCATCCCGATAGCTACGCAATAGACCTTGCTGTCGAGGTTGAGGAATCGAAAGCCCAGGGAGTGCAGGCGGACTTTGCAGTAATAACCGACCAGAACGAATCGAGTTACGTCTTCAAAGGCCCCTTCGTCTTTAACGGGAAAGGCCTGAATCAGGTCGACTCGATCAAGGAAACTCTTAATTTCAGTAAGAATTACGAGTATGCAGGATTTGACGAGGGATTCTTCGCATTCATCTACATCCCCTCGGAGGATGCCAGACCGGAGCTTTCGATCGGAAAGACGGACAAGAACATACCCTACATCCGTCTCACACCGGCAACGAACAAGTTCGGGGGCAAGCTCTACTTCGGCCCGAAAAAGGGCGACATACTGGCAAGCCTCAACGTCAAGGCGGAAAAGGTGATCGATTTCGGATGGTTCGATGTTATTGCCAAACCCCTCGTCTGGCTTCTGAATTTCTTCAACCGCTTCACACACAACTACGGAATCGACATTATCCTGCTTACGATCCTCATCAAGATAGTATTCCACCCCTTAAGCGTCATGAGCTTCAAGAACATGGCGAAGATGCAGGCCGTTCAGCCTGAGATGAAGAAGCTGCAGGAAAAATACAAAAACGATAAGGCCAAACTCAATCAGGAACTGATGCAGATATACAAATCAAGGGGCGTCAACCCCATGAGCGGATGTCTGCCCATGCTACCCCAGATTCCAGTGTTCTTCGCCCTTTACAAGGCGCTCTCCGGGGCCATCGAACTGCGTCATGCCCCGTTTCTCTGGTGGATCAACGACCTGTCGGCGCCGGAAGATCTTTTTTCCTTCACCGCCATGGGATACAACATCCCCATCAGACTTCTGCCGATTATCATGGGAGCGACCCAGGTCATACAGCAGAAAATGACACCGACAAGCGCCGATCCGTTGCAGCAAAAAATGATGATGTTCATGCCCATCGTCTTCACCTTCATTTTCTGGGGCTTCCCGTCGGGCCTCGTGCTTTACTGGCTCGTCTATAACGTGGCGTCCATAGGACAGCAGTATTACATCAACAGGAAGACCAGGGCGGCCCAGTAAGGAGGAAGACGCATGGACACGTTCGAATTCGAAGGAAAAACATACGAAGAAGCCGTCAAAAAGGCCTCCCAGGAATTGAACGTCGATGAGAGGGATCTTGATATCGAGGTCAAGGAGGTGGACACAAAGGGCATTCTCGGCCTCCTGGGTACAAAAAAGATACGTATCACCGTCAAACCAAGGGGAATAGAAGAGGAGATGGAGCCAGAGACAACCGCCTCCTTTGCCTCTGGCCAGGCTTTTCCGGAGGAGACGGCGGAACAATTCGGAGAAGCCTTTCTGAAGGATTTCGGCAAACATGTGGGGCTGGATTTCCAGATCATGGTGACGGACATCAGCGAAAAGACGGACAGGATACTCTTCCTCGTCCAGTGCGACGACGGTGATGTCCTCATCGGCAAGGACGGCGAAATTCTCGAAGCCCTGCAACATCTTTTGAGATTGGCGGTGGCGAAAAAATTCAAACATAATCTTAAATTACTTGTAGATATAAACGGTTACAGAGAAAGAAGGAAAAAAGCTTTAACACTTATGGCAAAAAGGCTTGCAGATAAAGCGAAAAGAACCGGAAGAAACCTTAAAACGGACCCTCTGAACCCCTATGAGCGGCGCATCATCCACACCCTCTTCAAACACAACAAAGGCGTGACCACCAAGAGCGAGGGCGAGGGGCACATTAAGAGGGTTGTCATTTCTCCAACGGGGATTCCCTTCGGGAGCGATCGCGGAGGACCTCGGGGAAATGCCCGGGGAGGCTTCCGTGGCAACGCGCGTGGAAAACGCTGACACCATATGTGCCGTCTCGACACCACCTGGTCAGGGCGGCATCAGCATAATACGCATCAGCGGGCCCGATGCACGCCCCATTCTGAAAAAGATCTTCAAGCCCCGAAGGAAAACCCCCGGGAGAACCATACATGGCAGGCTTCGCCTGGGGCATATCATAGACCCGAGGGACTCCCGCGAGATAGACGAGGTCCTCGCCGTTCTCATGACCTCTCCCGCTACGTATACACGTGAAGATATAGCCGAAATTCATTCTCATGGTGGCTTTTCCGTCCAGAAGGCCATAATGGATCTTCTCCTTGCGGAAGGAGCCCGTCTCGCTCAGCCTGGAGAGTTCACACGCAGGGCTTTCCTGAATGGCAGGATAGATCTCGTTCAGGCCGAGTCGGTCCTCGACGTCATACGGAGCGAGACGGACGACGAACTGAGATATGCCGTTTCCTATCTCAGGGGCGGTCTGTCGAGGGAGGTACATCACTTCAGAGAAACCTTGAAACAAACCCTGGTAGACATAGAGGCAACTATCGACTTTCCCGACGAGGACCTTCATATAGACCTGTCGGGACATATCCCGGCCCTCAGGAAAGCCAGGAAGGAGATCGACAGGCTCGTATCATCATACTACGAAGGAAAAGGAATGAAGCAGGGCTTCGACGTCCTCATATTCGGCCGGACGAACGTCGGCAAGTCAAGCCTCCTCAACGCCCTCGCCCTGAAGGAACGAGCCATTGTCACACCTGTGCCGGGGACTACGCGCGATCTTATCGAAGAGGTCCTCTACCTGAAGGGGGTCAAGGTCCGTCTCATAGACACCGCCGGCATACGAACCCCCGAAAATGTGGTCGAGGAGGAAGGCATTCGCCGCGTGAAGGAAAAGGCTGCCGAGGCGGACCTCATCCTCTGGGTCCTCGACGGCTCCCTCCCCTATTCCGATGATGATGAGCATGTTTTTAACGATATTATTGAATATAATAGAATAGTTGTGATCAATAAGTGCGACCTGACACAGAGACTTGACGATAACATATTAGTTTCAAAGGGAATAAGTCAATCAATTCATGTCTCCGCAAAAGAGGGCTCAGGTCTCGACGATCTGCGGTCTTCTCTCTTCTCCGCGCTTGTGAGGAACGGCCAGAAGAACTCTCTCCTTATTACCACCCTTCGTCACAGGGACATCTTCGCGAAGGTGTCATCCAACATGACCGCCGTCATAGAAGGCCTCGAGATGGAAACCCATCCCGAGACCCTGGCTTTCGAACTCCACGAAGCGCTCCATCACCTCGGCGAGATCACAGGCGAAACCTGCCCCGAAGAGATACTCGACGAGATCTTCAGCCAGTTCTGTATAGGAAAGTGAAAGCCGCCTCCGCGGGCACTATCTCTTGAACGTCGGCGGCCCCTTCGGCTTTTCCAATACTTTCGGGGCGGCTCCCGGCGGTGTGGTACTTGGAAAACAGACGTTGTCGTAGAGTATACCCAGAATGGTCTCCAGGTTGAAATATGTCCAGGGGCCGTTTTCCATGCGAACTACGGGCTTTTCCCCCGGCCTGGCGGAGTCGTATTCCCGTGAAGCGACAATGCGGTATCTGCTGGATCCGCAATCGAGTTCCAGAAGGCTCTCCACCTTTTCCATCTCCTCGCCATCCTTGTCAGGTTCCGTTATACGCTCCCACACCCTGACGATACGTTTGTCGAGCTTCTGGATGCTTGCGGGGTCGAAGTAGTATCTTCTCGTTTCCGTCCCCATATAGATCTTCCACTGCCGTTGACCCTTCGGCTCATCTTTCGCCGGATCCGTAACCTGATTCCTGGACTGCTCTTGGGACTGTTCGCTGGACTGACCCCCGGGCTGATCCTGAAGCTGCGTTTTAGCCTTCTGTGTCCCGCACGAGACCGATACGGCAAGAACGATGAAAATTGCGATGACACTCTTCAAAAACATTCCCCTTCTTTTCATGATCGCTCCTTGTATGTTCTTCTCTGTCATCATCTTCCCATCCCATCACGAGGATTATTCGGGGCACCCGGCTCGTTCGCAACCCCCACCGGTATCGGGAAAACCTCGGGAAAGTCTCCGGCCGGGAAACGACCCAGAACCGATCCCATGAAGCTCATCCATATAGGCAAACACACCCGAGCCCCACTTTCCCCCTTTCCCAGTGAAGCTCTCGCGTCAAAACCGACCCATACCCCCGTTGCGACGTGAGGTGAATAACCCACAAATAAGGCGTCGTAGTAATTACTGGTCGTTCCCGTCTTGCCTGCCACGGGATATCCGATACTCGAGGCCCCTTTAGCCGTGCCATATTGCACAGGACCCTTAAGAAGGGTGTTCATCGAGGAGGCTACTTCCTCGGGCAGCGCCCTCTCCTTCTGGACGACAGCCTCTTCCAGAACGGTGCCGTCCTGATCGACTATCTTCCTTATGAATATCGGCTTTATACGGCTCCCTCCGTTGGCAAAGACCGCAAAACCCTTGACCAGGTCCAAAAGGGTAACATTCGATGACCCGAGGGCGATGGAGAGGTTGTCTTCGATCTCGGTTTCTATGCCCATATCCCTGATTGTCTCCTTGACGGAGGAAACACCTATCTCCTCAAGGAGTCTGACCGTTGCCGCGTTCTTTGAATACGCGACGGCATCGCGCATGGATATTTCGCCTGAGTACTTGCCGTCATAGTTTCTTGGCGTCCAGGACCTGCCCATGCCGGTGGAATAGCTTTTCGGTTCATCATGCAGCACGGAGTCCAAAGTGTATCCCTTCTTAAGAGCGGTGACGTAGATGAAGGGTTTGAAGGCGCTGCCAGCCTGCACTTTTGCCGTTGTCGCCCTGTTATACGGGCTTTTGTCGAAGTCCCTTCCCCCCACAATGGCATAAACATACCCTGAATTCACGTCAAGGCTCACGAGAGCCCCTTCGACCTTCAATGAACGCATCGCTTCGAAGAGAGGGACCTTCTTCTTATCTTCACCCGTACATGACCCTTTTACAACATCACCGGGCTTGAAGGGATGGGAATCCATCCTGAGGACTCCCTTCTGTTCACCTACATATACGGCATACCCTTCCTTTATCCTCTCCGATATGAGGAGATTACAGGTCCGCCCCTTACTGACGGGCAGGAGTTTGTGGTCGCGTTCTTCCGCCCGCTTGAAATCATCCCATCGTTTCCGTTCCATGTGGTAAAGGACAGTATACTCGCCCTTTCTCTGTTCGTAGCGGGCAAGACCGTTCTTCACAGCATCCTCGGCGAGCTTCTGCATCTGTTTGTCCACAGCCGCATATATCTTGAGACCTCTCCTTGAGAGGATACCCTTACCGTAGCGCGCTTCGATATACCGGAATATGTGGTCCTTATAATAGCTGTCGGAAAAGACGCCGTTGTCCTCCTTTATGATGATTCTTTCCTTGAGCATCTGCTGCTTAGCCTTTTCGGAGATGAGCTTCTTTTCCACCATCTGATTGATAACATACTCCTGCCTCATCCGGGCGTTTCCGGGATGTCTCTTCGGTGTGTACCGGGAGGGCGCCTGCACTATGCCCGCCAGCAAGGTCGCCTCGGCGGGCGTTATGTTCCAGACGTGCTTTCCAAAGTATACCTGGGACGCCGCCTCGACACCATAAACACCATGCCCCATATATATTGTTGAGGTAGAGGTTGAGGATATCATTTTTGCTCAGGTAGTTCTCCAGCTTGTATGCGAGAATGGCCTCGCGTATCTTCCTGTTGAAGCTCTTTTCGGGACCCAGGACAAGGGACTTGATGACTTGCTGGGTGATGGTACTGCCCCCCTGCGCCAGTCTGCCATAGACGACGTTCTTCACAAACGCCCTCAGGATTCCCATGGGATCGACGCCGCCATGCTTGAAGAAGTCGGCATCCTCTGCCGCCAGAAAAGCCGCCTTCACGTGCCCGGGGATCTTCTTGTAGGGAACGAAAACCCTGTTGTCAGGCACGAAAAGATACGTAAGCTCGTCCTTCGCGTCATAGACACTGCTGACAGGCTTATTCTTGAGATCTTTCAGCACCATCACAGAGGGTATGTCGTTGACAATATAGAAGGCGAAAGCCGTAACAAAAAGCACCGCCGATACGATAAGAAGAACCAGCAGGTACCTGTAGACCCTTCCCGGAGACCTTTTCTTCTTTTTCTTATTGCTCTTCTTCAAAACACTATCGAACCTTTTCTGACATCATAGGTACCCGAAACGGTGATCCTCAGCTCCACGATGGAGGTAAACGGAAGAAAGCCCATGGTCCAGAGGGGGTCGTCAAGGGTGTTCCCGAGGGAGTGGAGAAGGTCGACGAGCTTTCGAAGGGCCCGGTCCAATTCGGGCAGCGGAACACGGGACATAATGGCTCCCAGGGGCAACCGCAGGGCATGGAGAACCTTACCGGCGTCAACGACGGCGATCCCCCCTTTCATGGCAAGCACCGTATTCGCGGCGAGCGCCATGTCATCGTCGTTGAAACCGTGGACGAGGAGGCCATGCGTCTCATGGGCCACCGTGGAGGCAATGCCCCCGCAGTCCGCACCGAAACCGTGAAGGAACCCCTGACCCCACTTCTTCTGCTCCCTGCGGGAGTACATGATCTTCCGCACGTCACCTTTCCTGTCGGGAAGTATGATATTACAGTGCCGGGGCAAGGCGACATCCATGCGCCTCGTGACGGTGCGGTCGACAATGTCTATGACGGGAACTGTCTCCAGTCCCGTCCGCTCTACCACAAATTCGGAGGCCTCGACGGACGAGAACGCATAAGGGTAAAACTCGACCCCAACCTCAAGCTCGGGTGACGGCCGCCGCGTGAGCTTCCCTGCCTCGGCCGCGAGGCTGCCGCGCTCGAAGACCTTGACGGGCACGGGCCTGTCAAGACTCTCCAGAAGGAGCACGTCAGCTATCCTGCCCGGCGTCAGGCTGCCGACCTCCGAATCGACCTTGAAGTACCTGGCCGGATTGATGGTGGCCATACGGATGGCATGGCGCGGCTCCAGCCCGAAACGGATGGCCTCGCCCACGATATGGTCCATATATCCCCTGAACATCAGGTCATCGGCGAAGATGCCGTCGGACACGAGGATGATGGAGTCGTTCGGCAGGGCGTTTATGGCGGGGCCCAACTCCTCGAGGTCGCTCCTGATGGAACTGTGACGGACCATCGTGTAGAGACCCAGCCGGATCCGGTTCTTCAGGTCTGCGGGGCGGATTGATTCGTGGCAGGACGTAATGCCCGCCGCGACGAGGGCGTTCAGCCGGTCGTAGGAGGCGCCAAGGGTATGGCCCTCGACGTTCTTTCCCAGGGACCGGGCAAGGAGCATCCTTTCCAGTATCTCGTCCTCGTTCCTGATTATTCTGAGGTATGACGAGACCTCACTCACGGAAGCGCACTCGGGGTGGCGCGAAAAAAGGTCCCAGATATCGTAGATGGAGAACATCTCGCCGCCCTCCACCTCCGGATAGGGCGGATAGGCGGCCGGCACGCCCCAGAGGTACTTGATGTTGAAATGCCGGGCCTTCCTCAAGACCTCGACGAACCCCTTGGGACCGAGACAGCTCATGAGGTCATGGCTGTCGGAAAAAACGGTCGTCGTCCCCTTCGTCACGGCAACATCGGAAAAGGTCGCCGGGTTAAAGAACATGTCCGCGTGCCCGTGGGCGTCTATGTACCCGGGGACGGCAACGAGACCCCTCGCGTCAACAACGGTGGTACCCTCTCCTATCTTCCCTTTTCTCTCACCCACATAGGCGATCCAGTTACCGTAGATCCACAGATCGCCGGGAAAGATCTCCCCCGTGAAGACGTCGAACACCTCGCCGCCTTCTATTATGACATCCGGTGCCCGGTCGGCGCTTGCAACGGCCACAAGGGCCTTGAGATCCTGGAGTGTCTTGTCGATCATTTCAGTTCTGTCCCGCCAGTCATCTTTGCTTTGGAGTACGCTTCAATGTAGCCCAAAACCCCCTTCGTTGGCAAGAAATTCAAAGACCCTTCAAGGTTTCACGTTCCAAGCCTCAGGCAAAAGACAGATAAGACATCTTCACATTCCTTCGTCTCTAACTCGGAACCCGCAACGCGCAACCCTTAACGGTCTCCTTCCCCTGCAATTATCCTTTGAAGGTTTCCTTGCACTTCATGATGCTGATGAGGGACAGGATGCTGGTGATAAACAAGATCCACAGCATCTGCCTGTAAGCGAACGGGGGGTATGAACCGCCTGTGTTGCCTGCCTTGTCGAGGACGTAGCCCATGAGGGGCTGGAAGATAATGGCCCCGATGAAAGGGAAGAGGTTGATCGTGCCCATGGAGGTACCCGCTATCTCGTCGGGAAAAAGCTCCTTCGTCGTGACTATGGCGACGGTCCCGACGGAGCTGATCGTGATCCCCATGAAGAAGAAGAGCACATAGAGCGCGGCGAGCCCGAGGCGGTCGAAGAAAAAGACGGCGCAGGCGAAGCAGAGAACATTGAGAGCCGATGACCACACGAGGATCTTCTTCCTGCTCTTCAACGTCCTGTCCGAAAGGTGGCCAATGACGGGGCTCACGAATAT
>Ga0351931_1049_pt1 | contig 24117 bp, 15 predicted proteins | sample BONcelT113001E11_FD_205818 | JGI IMG/M metagenome (GOLD analysis project Ga0351931, IMG submission 205818) | Enriched cells from coal bed in the Powder River Basin, Montana, United States - BONCAT cells T11 rep2 HSBNCT.T11.300.1.E11 ... | reverse complement strand
TCGGATTTCCTGGATTCCGGCCTTCGCCGGAATGACGTAGAAAAGAACTTTGTCAACAGCTTGCCAGGCAGTGCAAGTCCTTCAAACTGCTGCAACTGCCTCTTGTCTCCTTCCACTCAGCTATTCCAACGGTTCTAACGGTTCTAACGGTCCCCTAGGGGACCAGTTTCATTTTCCTTCCCGCTTCCGTTATCGCCTCGATGGCGCTGTCCATCTGTTCCCGCGAGAAACCGCGGACCACCGTGAGACGCAGCCTCGATGTGCCCGTGGGGACCGTGGGAGGCCGGATGGCCTGGAGGAAAAAGCCCTTCACCATGAGCATCTTCTGCATTTTCACGGCGTCGGAGTCCCTGCCCACGACAATGGGGATGATGGGGCCCACGCTTTCCTTGAGGTCGAAACCGGCGGAAAGAAGTCCTGAGCGCATATACTCGATATTGCTCCAGAGATCCTCTTTGAAGGACAGGTCGCCGGCGACGAGGTCGAGGGCCGCCTGCGACGCAGCAAGGGCGGCGGGCGGCAGGGCCGTCGTGTACATGAAGGTGCGCGCCCGGTTGATGAGATAATCTATGACGACGGGATCGGAAAGCACGAAGGCGCCGAAAGACCCCATGGCCTTGCCAAAGGTGGCCATGTGGATATCCGCCTGTCCCTTGAACCCCCAGTGTTCCTCAATACCGCTCCCCTTCCTGCCGAAGATGCCCGTCCCATGGGCATCATCGACGATGGCGTAAAAGCCGTGGCGATCCCTCAGCTCCATGATCTCGGCCAGAGGGGCCATGTCCCCGTCCATACTGAAGACCGATTCCGTGATCACGAAGGATTTGCCCCGAGCCTCGTGCTTCTTGAGCTTCCTCTCCAGGTCGCCCGCATCGCGATGCCGGTATATGACTTTTTTCGCATGGGAAAGGCGCATCGCGTCGATGAGGCTGGAATGATTGAGTTCGTCGCTGAAAATGACATCCCCTTTGCCGGGAATCGTCGAGACTATGCCGATGTTCGCCATGTATCCCGTCGGAAATATGAGGCCCTTCCTGTAGCCCTTGTAACGGGCAACAGCCCCTTCCAGCCTCTCGTAAAGGTCGATGCTCCCCGACACGCTGCGTGACGAACAGGTACCCGTACCGTAGTCGCCCACGGCGGACTTTGCTGCTTCCATCACCGTGGGATGGAGATGGAGCGAGAGGTAGCTGTTGGAGCAAAGGTTAAGGTATTCCTTGCCATCATGGACTATCGTAGCGGCACACAGGGGCCGCACATAACGTATGCTCCGGTAATTGCCCTGTCCCCGTATCTCTTTGAGCATCGATGCAAGCCTGCTTTTCATTCCCGCGGTCACCCCCGTCTCTATTCACCTCTAATCAGTCAACGGTTACAACTAACTGGTTAACTTGATGTACAAAAAATCAGGGTGGACATCCAAGTCCACCCTGACCTCAACTTCTTTTCGTGTTAGCCCTTTATGATCCTGGGCATTATCATCTGGTGCCACGGGCAGATCGACTTCGGGTTTGCGTATGCGCAATTCGCGAAGGCGACAAAGTACTTCCTGAGGTCGGACATCTTCACAACCTCGTCGACGAGACCTTTCTGAGCGCAGTAGGAAGGCCGTGACATGTCATAGTAGTGTTTGACGGTCTTGTTCATGTTGTCGATGACGGGTCCGAGAGGCTTGCCGGCATCTTTCTCTTTCACGAGGCGCCGTGCAAAGCTTGCGACGGCCGCGGTTTCACCGTGCATGACGTAAATCTCGGTGGTCGCCGTGCCGAGGGTGAAGCAGTTGTTGTTGTTCGCCTGCGGGCCTGCCATGATGTAGTGGGCGGCTGCGGTGCCTTTCCTCAGGATGATGGTCATCATGGGGAGGTCGCTCTGCTCGATGGAGTAAATGAGTGACTGGCCGAGGCCGAGAAGTTCCGCTTTCTCTGCGATGTCGCCGACGTCGATTCCCGATGTATCCTGGATCCAGATCATGGGGACTCTGTCCCTGCCGCAGAGCGTCACGAACTCGTTGACCTTGATGAGGCCTTCACGGTAGAACTTGCCGCCGATGCCGGGGTAAGGCGCATACTGCGGGTAACCCTTGGGCAGCATGCCCTGCCTGTTTCCGACTATACCGATGAGGAAACCGTCGACCTTGACGAGACCCGTATACAGCTCGGGGCCGATGTCAGGACGGAATTCCATGTGCTCGCTGTTATCGACGAGCCGTGACATGAACTGCTCCATGTCGTATACCATCTTCTGGTTGAATGACACAATGCTGTAAAGGTCTTCGGCCGGGAACTTCGGTTCTGCCGGTTTCGCCACCCTGAAGAAGCTTGCGTCGTAGTACGGAAGCTTTGTGACCCAGCCCTTCAATGAATCGAGGAGACTCTCTTCTGAAGGATGAACTTCGCGGAAGAATCCCGTCGCGTCATAGTGGATCTCAACCCTGCCGGGAGGCACGGCCTTGAATTTCTTGGTGGCCTCGATGATCTGCTCTGCCATCGCTTCGTCAAAAAAGCCCTTCGGGGCCATACCGCTGACGATACCGGCACCGCCGACTGCGATATTTGCATCTTTATGGGCAAGCAGAAGGGTCGGGGAGATGCCCTGATAGCCGCCGCCTGCGGGGTTGGTTCCGTAAATGGCCGCCAGCACGGGGATGCCCAGTTTGTTGAGTTCGGCATGACGAAAGAATGTCGTTCCGCTGCCGCGCCTGTTTGCATACATCCTTTCCTGTTCGGGAAGTTTCACGCCGCTGCAGTTGACGAGCCATACGAGGGGGCAGTGGAGTCTCTTGGCGATGTCCGTGACCCTCAGGATGTTGTGGGGCTGACCCGCGATCCATGCACCTGCCATGACCTTGTTGTCAAAACCGATGATCACGCACCATCTTCCGTTTATCCTGCCGAGACCGTCCACAACACCGGTCGTACCTGATTCTTCATCCATGGGGTCATAGAGAAGATGAAGCGGGGCCCATGTACCGGGATCGACAATGTATTCCAACCTCTGGTGAACTGTCCATTCACCACGTTTGTTCAATGTCTCCTGGGCCAGGCCGGCTTTTTTAGCCTTATCGACAAGTTCCTCGATCTCTTTCTCAACTGCTTTAATCTCCTCAGCGTTCTTTGCATTCACCTTTACAGGCTTGTTCCATTCCTGCATTTTTTCAAAATACGGTCTCATTTATTACCTCCGATGGCTGTAGGAATTTGTTACTGTTTTCACAATTTTAATTTTTTTTTCAGTACTTTGTCAACACAAAAGGCCGGGAAAAGCAAGGGGCAGGATGAAGGGAGCAGGGATAAGAGAACAGAGGGCAAGAACACATTCCTGCATCCTGACCCCTGACCTCTCCATTGTGATCCCTATTCTAGAAACGGTTTTTCATCGACACCCGTATGATGACGTACACAACGATGATCACACCGATTATCAGAAGATATTTCATGGCATACCCATCACTTCCCGTCCCCTTCGATCCGCCTGGCCGCCTAATGCTTGAAGAGCCGCTGGCCGGCAAAGACCATCGTGACGTCCTGTTCGTTGCAGGCCTCGATGACCTCGTAGTCGCGCTCCGAACCGCCCGGCTGGATGACGCCCCGGGCCCCTTCCTTGATTGCCGCGTCCACCCCATCTCTGAAGGGGAAGAAGCCATCCGAGACGATAACGGAACCTTGAAGGCCCGCGTTCATCTCCCGGGTGTATGCGTCTATGGCGTCAAGTTCCTTTATGTCCCGCTGACCCCGCTCAGCCTCGAGCTTGAACACGGCATAGGGCACCCCGAACTTTCTGAAGACCTCGGTATCGGCGAATTTCTTGTAGGCCTTGAAAACAGCGATCTCCACAACACCTACCCGGTCCTGCTCTCCCGTGCCTATGGCGACGGTTGCTTCATCCCTGACAAAGAGCGCGGAATTGGAACTCACTCCCGATTCCACGTACCAGCCGAAGAGCATGTCGCGGTACTCGTCGTCGGTGGGCATTCTCTTTATCCTGTATGTTTCGCCCTTGTAGACCGCTTCGGCGGGCTTGAGGTCATCCTTCCCCTTGACCCTGTAGGGCTGCGATTCCTGCATGATCAGGCCGCCGTCCATGAGGGACTTGAAGTCTATCGTCCTTTTCGTCTTGAAGGCGCTGAGCCGTTCTATCTCCTTTATCTGCATGAGGCGCAGGTTCTTCCATTTCTTGAGGATGTCGATGGCTCCGCCCTCGAAGTCAGGGGCGCAGATAACCTCAAAGTAATAGGGTACCATGGCCTTCGCTGTTTCAACGTCAAGGGTTTTCGTAAAAACGACCGCTCCGCCGAAGGCTGCTATCCTGTCGCACCAGAAGGCCTTATCGAAGGCCTCGGCCGATGTCGAGCCGTATGCCGCTCCGCTGGGGTTGTTGTGCTTCATGATGGCGCAGGCCGGCTTCTGATCGAGAAATCTCAGGATATTCAAGGCATTGTCCACATCCGTCAGGTTGATCTTCCCGGGGTGCTTTCCCACCTGGAGCATGTCCTTTTCGGTAACCTTACTCACAAGGCCTGTGTCAAGGTCGAAGAACCGCGCATCGCCCAGGGTGATGTTGCCGTTTATCAATTCGTACATCGCGGAGGGCTGGTCGGGGTTCTCGCCATAGCGCAGACCCCGCTCGACGTCGCATTTCTCGTCGGCGTCAAATATGTTCCAGACCTTCTTTTTATAGACGAGCACCTGTCCGCCGAGGTCCACCTTGATGGTGTCAGGAAAATTGTCCTTGACGATCTTCTTGTACATCCCTTTGATATCTTCCATGAAGGCTCCTTCGGAGCAGGTTATAGGTGATAGGTCATGGGTTATGGGAAAGAATCCACAACCAGCGTACGACCGTTATTTTCCGCGTCACCAATCCCTGTCCATACGATTTATTCGTTACATTTCAGATGGATAAATGGTTCTTCCCTGTTACCCATTACCTATAACCGATCACCTATCTTCTTTGTTACCGTTTCGACGTCCAGTCCCTGGCTGGCCAGGACCTCGTCCGTGTCGCCCGATGCTCCGTAGGAGGTAGCGCCGAAGGAGAGGAATGTTCCTTTGAAGCCGAGTTTCAAGAGGGACGCGGTTATCACGGGGGCGATGCCGGTCTTGATGTTGTGGTCCTCGTAGGTGACGACGCAGGACAAAGCGGCCAGCTTCGCCATCATGGTCTCGTCGGCCTCGTCGACACAGGGCATGTTCACCACCGCGAATGTCTTTCCTTTCCCGGCAAGTCTCTCTCTTACGGCAAAGGCCTTAGACACGAGCCCCCCATAGGTGATGATGGCGCCGTCAGTTCCGTCAGTCATGAGGTCCATCTTCCCGTATTCGAAAGCATAGTCGCCGGCAAAGTAAGGTTCGCCTTCCTTCCTGTACATCACCGGCCAGCGGTTGCGGCCCATGCCGATGAAGAAGTTGCCATTCCTGGCAGCCACGTAGCGGATCACCCGGTCCGTCTGGTTGGGGTCGCAGGGAACGATCGTCGTCGCCCGGTACAGGCCGCGGGCGAGACCGATGTAGTCGATGCACTGATGGGTCTTTCCGTCGGGCCCCACATCGAGGCCCACGTGGGTGATGGCTGTCTTCAGGTTCGTGGCGTTTATGTCGTTTATGCGCTGCTGGTTGTAGGTTTCGTCGATCCCAAAGACACCGAAGTCCGCGAAGAAGGTAAGCACTCCCCTCGTCGAAAGAGCCCCCGCAACGGTCGCCGTATTATGCTCCTGAATGCCTCCCTGAAAGAAATGATCGGGATATGCCTTCGCAAAATCGGCCGTTTTCACGGAGCTTGCCAGGTCGCAGTCGAAGGCGCTGACGGGACGGCCCTGAGGGATATTCCGATCGCCTATGTCCTTGAGAGCGCGTCCGAAAGCACTGCGGTTGTCGATCTTGTCCGACTCCTGGTATGTGAAGGGCGAACCGGCATCGATCTGAAGATCGTATTCCTCGCGAGACAACTGGAACGTCCATTTCCCCTTTCTCTTTTCCCTGTAATAGTCGAGTTTGTCCTCCAGCCCGAGGATTCCCATGGCTTCCTTGTACTCCGCCTCGCTGACGGGGCTGCCATGGAACTTCTCCTTGTTCTCCATGAAAGGAACGCCGTTGCCCATGACCGTGTTGGCAATAATGCACACCGGGTTGTCGACGTCGCGGGCGCGTTTCAGGGCGCTATATATCTCCTGGTAGTCGTGGCCGTTTATCTCGATGATATCCCATCCGTCAGAGAGGTAGTTCTCGACGATGTTCTGAGGCATGACGAGGTCGATGCTGCCGCTGATCTGGAGCTTGTTGTAGTCCACCAGGGCGGTTATGTTCGTAAGGCCGTACTTCATGGCAAGGCGCCGCGCCTCGGAGATCTGCCCCTTCTGCTGTTCACCGTCTCCCATGAAGACATAGACATGGGACAAATCGCCGTGCATCTTCGCGGCAATGGCAAAACCCACGCCGGCCGAAAGACCCTGGCCGAGGTTGCCCGTCGACCACCTGATGAAGGGTATGCCCCTGACAACGTGGCCCTCGAAGGGACTGCCCGTCTTCCTGAAAAATGCCACGACCTCTTCGACAGGCATATGGCCGAGACGGGCAAGGCTTGCATATGCCCCCGGGGACGTATGGCCGTGGCTTACGACGATCTGGTCGGGGTGCGTTCCTGTGAGATCCGCCTGAGAAAAAACCGTGAGGTAGAGGTCAAGGGACGACATGGAGCCACCGGGGTGGCCTGTCCCTGCGAGGTGCGTCATGGTCAGGATATCGCCCTTGGCGAGCCTCGAGAGCTCCGTCAGGTCTTGTATCTGTTTATCCGTCAGTTTGTCTGCATCAAACATCGTATGTTCCTCCCCTGGAGTAATAATCACAGTCTTCGCGCAGAAGACAACGCGGGCAGTCCGGCTTTTTGGCCCTGCAAAGATATCTCCCGTGGAGTATCGCAAGAAGGGAGAATGCCATCCACCAGGGCATGGCCACTGTCTTCTTCAGGTCCACTTCGATCTTTTCAGGGTCTCTGTTTGCCGTCAACCCCAGTCTTTCCGCAACGCGAGCCACATGGGTATCCACGATAACACCCGGTTTGCTGTATGCCAGGCCGACTATCATGTTGGCCGATTTCCTGCCTATTCCTTTTACGGTTGCAAAGGTGTCTATGTCATCGGGAACCTCTCCTCCGAATCTTTCGAGAAGCTCCCCGGTGATGTTCTTTATGCTCTTTGCCTTATTACGGTAGAACCCCGTGGACCTTATGTCCTCTTCCAGTTCTGCCTGCGCCGCATTCAGGTAGTCTTCCACCGTTCTGTACTTCTCAAAGAGTCCTTTTGTCACGGCGTTGACCCGTTCGTCGGTGCATTGGGCAGACAGGACCGTCGCAATAACGAGTTCGAGGGGGTTCGAATAGGAAAGCTCCACCCGGGGCTCGCCGTGCATTTCCTGAAGTTTGCTCAGAATGGAAGCGATATCTTTTTTCATGTCAGAATTCAGAACAATAGGATGTATCATTTATACCATTTAGGCCGGAGGGTGTCCAAGGGAAAAGAGACGTTGGCACCGTTAGAGCCGTTGGAACCGTTAGAACCGCCAAAAAACCTCAAGAAACCTCGCGGCAGGACCTCTTATCCTTCTGTTCTGTTCCAACGGTTCTAACGGTTCTAACGGTTCTAACGGTTCTAACGGTTCTAACGGTTCTAACGGTTCTAACGGTTCTAACGGTTCTAACGGTCTTTCAGCGTCTTCGGCGCTGAAAGACCTGTTCCACTTCGTCGGTGGTGCGGGTGTTGAGGATGTCTTTTTTTTCCTGCCAGCCCTTTCTGGCGATCCCGACGCCGTAGAAGACCTCGGCGATACCAGCACTGTTGTGGGCGTCGGGGTTGATGGAGATCATGACGCCCCTCATTTTCGCATAGGGCAGGTGCCGCCAGTCGATGTCGAACCGGTAGGGGCTCGCGTTGAGCTCGAGAATCACATGGCGTTTCGCAGCCTCGTCGATCACCGTTTTCATGTCTATGTCGTAGCCTTCCCGGGACAGGAGCAGTCTGCCCGTCGGGTGGCCGAGCATGGTCATGTGCGGGTTTTCCATCGCCCTTACCACGCGGGCGATCTGGTCATCGCCCTTGAGCTTGAAATTGGAATGGATGGAGGCAATGACGAAGTCGAAGCGCCCCAGGATGTCCTCGTCGTAGTCGAGACTGCCGTCGGGCAGAATGTCGCTTTCAATGCCCTTGAAGATGCGGAAACCATCGAGCCTTTCATTGAGGCCGTCGATGAGATCCCATTGTCTCTCGAGGTCGTCCTTCTTGAGGCCGCCCGCATAGTAGGCGCTCTTGCTGTGGTCCGATATGCCGATGTAGGCGAATCCCAGCTTTCTCGCCGCGCCCACCATCCTCTCCAGGGATTCGGACCCGTCGCTGAAGCTGGTGTGGATGTGAAACACGCCCCTGATATCGGACTCGCCGACGAGCTCCGGCAGGCCCCCCGACCGGGCGGCTTCGATCTCTCCCATATCCTCGCGCAGCTCCGGCGGGATGTAGGCAAGCCCCAGCTCCCGGTACACATCCTCTTCGGACCCGACAGCGTAAGGTCGGTCGCCATCGAACAACCCGTATTCGTTGAGCTTGAGGCCTTTCCTTTTCGCGATCCCCCTGAGGCGTACGTTATGCTCCTTGCTGCCCGTGAAATAAAGAAGGGCACAGGGATATTCGGCGGTATTGACCACGCGGAGGTCCACATCGACCCCCGAGATCAGCCGACAGGACGTCTTCGTTTCACCCGTCAGGTAAATCTCCTCTATCCCGGGAAGGGCTGTGAACGCGAGCGATATCGCCTCCCTGTCATCCCCCGCCGCAAGGATATCCATGTCCTTGACGACCTCTTTCCTCCGGCGGATGCTGCCGCAAACCTCCACGAGACCCCCGGGGACAAGTTCCTTGAGCTTGTCGGATAAGACAGCCGAATCGGGATAGACATCTCCGAAAAGATGCTCGCCTTTGTGCTTCTTGATGAATTCGATACCCTTGAGGATCTTTTCCTGCGTTTTCTCCCCAAACCCCGTGAGGTTCACGAGGCGGTTCTCGCGGCAGGCATATTCCAGTTCACCTACATTTGTAATGTGCAGTTCTTCGAAAAGGGCCTTTATCTTCTTCGGTCCAAGATTGGGAACCCCGGTGAGTTCAAGAAGCGACCCGGGAACCTCCTGTTTGAGCTCCTCATAGTAATTCATCTTTCCCGTTTTATGGTATTCGGTTATCTTTGCGGCGATCGCCTCGCCGATCCCCTTTATATCGCGCAGTTTCCCCTCGGAAACAACTTCGTCCAGTTTCTCAAGGCCCGCCAAAGCCCGTGCGGCATTGAAGTAAGCGCGCGACTTAAAAGGGTTCTCGCCCTTGATCTCAAGGAGCGTCCCGATCTCATCAAGAATCGCGACAATATTCCTACCCGGCATGGTTATAATCCTAATGTCAGCTTGGGAAGGTGTCAAATCAAATTTTCAAAAAGGTCACAACAGGACTGATAAGACTCATAGCTCCTATAAAAGCTCTATTGGTCCGGCGGGGTTGGCCTATTGATATTCCTTGCAATCACAAGGTTCTTCGGGTATTCTTGCTTTCAAAGGATACCTCGTGCCCGCGAAGAAGAAAACCCTGTACTATACAGAACCCCTCTTTGAGGAATTCAGAAAAGACTACTGCTATGTCTGCGGCCAGCGCATAAAAGAAAACGAGGGTCTCTGCGTAGGCAAAGAAACCTGGCGCCACAAAAGATGCAAACCCGGCAGCGCCCACTGGCTAAGAAGCCCCCTCGCCAGGAACGAAACCACACTCACCATTTACAAATCTTGATAGGACTGATAGGACCAACAGGACGCATCTGACGCTCTTATATGTCCTAATTGGTCCTATTCTTATTGGTCCTATAAAAAAAGGCGCCCCCGAAAGGGCGCCTTTCTTAGTGGTCTTTTGTTATCTTCTAGTCGAGCGTTTCTTCTCCGATCCTCATGCTGTAGAATGAACGGTACACGAAGATGAGTGCGATGAGGAAGAAGATCCCACCGAGGACGTATTTCAACGGCTGTGACTGGATCGTCACAGCGATCTCTGTTGCCAGCAGGCCGAAGAGGGTGGTGAACTTGATGACGGGGTTCATGGAAACCGAAGAGGTATCCTTGAAGGGGTCGCCGACGGTGTCGCCGATGACGACGGCTTCGTGAAGCGCCGTTCCCCTTTCCTTCAGGTCGACTTCAACGATCTTCTTGGCATTGTCCCAGGCGCCGCCGGCATTCGCCATGAAGATTGCCTGATAGAGGCCGAAGAAGGCGATGGCGATAAGGTAGCCGATGAAGAAGTAGGGGTTGAAGAAGGACAGTGCCAGGGCCATGAAGAAGACAACAATGAAGATGTTCCACATACCCTTCTGAGCATACTGGGTGCAGATCTTCACGACTTCCTTGCTGTCCTCGATAGAGGCCTCCGCCTTGTCAAGGTTGATGTTCTTCTTGATGAAGACAACGGCCCGGTAAGCTCCGGTGGTGACCGCCTGTGTCGCAGCGCCCGTGAACCAGTAGATGACGGCGCCACCCATCAGCAGGCCGAGAATGATCGTAGGCTGCACGAGACTCAAATGGGCCACAACGTTGCCGAACATATTTTCGAGGAGAATGATGATGCCGAAGACCATGGTAGTGGCACCAACCACAGCGGTACCGATAAGAACGGGCTTTGCCGTTGCTTTAAAGGTGTTGCCGGCACCGTCGGCCTCTTCAAGGTAGTCTTTCGCCACGTCGAAGTTGGGTTCGAAGCCGAAGGTCTTCTTGATATCTTGTTTTATGTTCGGAACGGCCTCAATCCTTGAAAGCTCATAGACCGATTGCGCGTTGTCCGAAACAGGTCCGAAGCTATCGACAGCGATGGTCACGGGGCCCATGCCGAGGAAACCGAAAGCTACGAGGCCGAAGGCGAAAACAGGCGCCGCAAAGGCAAACTTCTCAGGCATAAGAACCATGATCGAAGGATGCGTGGACACCATGTAGGCGATGAACATAAGAACGAGAATGACAAGACCTTGCCAGAATGCCGAAAAATTGCCGGCAACAAAACCGGAGAGGATGTTTAGTGATGCGCCGCCGTGGCGGGCAGCTCCAACGACTTCCCGGACGTGCCTGGATTTCGTGCTTGTAAAGACCTTGGTGAATTCCGGTATCAGGGCGCCTGCGATGGTGCCGCAGGAGATGATGATGGCAAGTGCCCACCAGAGTCCAGGATACTGGGCGTTAAGGTCACCGAGGAGCATATAGCTCGCCCAGAAGGTAACGGTGATCGCAACAACCGAGGTGATCCATACAAGATTGGTAAGAGGCTGTTCGAAGTCGAATTTTGTCTTTGTACCGTAAAGAGATGACGTGATGCCCCTGTTAATGAAATAGGAAATAAGGGCGGTAAGGATCATGAGGATACGCATTGCAAAGATCCAGATGATCAGCGTACCCGACATCAGGGGGTTTTCAGCAAGCGCCAAAGCGAGGAAGGCGACAAGGGCTACGCCCGTGACACCGTATGTCTCGAAACCGTCCGCTGTGGGGCCGACGCTGTCGCCGGCGTTGTCACCGGTGCAGTCGGCGATAACACCGGGGTTCTTCGGGTCGTCTTCGGGAAGCTTGAAGACGATCTTCATGAGGTCGCTGCCGATGTCGGCGATCTTCGTGAAGATACCGCCGGCGATCCTCAGTGCGCTGGCGCCGAGGGACTCGCCGATCGCAAAACCGATGAAGCTGGGGCCGACGAGATCCTTCGGAAGGAAAACAAGGATGCATATCATGAAGAAAAGCTCAACGCTGACAAGAAGAAGTCCGACGCTCATTCCCGAGGTCAGGGGGATATTGACAACTTCAATCGGTCTGCCGCGAAGCGACGCAAAGGCCGTCCGGGAGTTTGCCCAGGTGTTTATCCTCATGCCGAACCATGCCACACCGTAGGAACCGAGGATACCGAGGATGGAGCAGATGAGGATGATAACCACGTTGCCAAGGGGGGCATGGGACAGGCCCAGGAAGTAATAGACCATACAGGCAGCTATCAGGAGCCAGAGAACGAAGAGGAACTTGCCCTGCTGGGCGAGATAGGACTTACATGTTTCCCAGATAACAGCCGAAACATCAAGCATGCACTTATGGGCAGGCATCTTTTTTGTCTGGCTTGCCTGCATGACGGAGAAGATTAAACCGATAAAACAAATAACGATACCGACATACATGATGCTCACACCGCTGACCACACTGCCAAAGAGAGTGAACACAACCTTGGACAGATCCGGCAGGATGATATCCGCTTCACCGGCAAACGCCGGCAGCGCGGCAAGAATAAACATCAACAATAACAGCGCAGTACTTAACCCTTTCTTGATACTCATCTACGGCCTCCTTTGAGATGAATAGTAAATACCCATAATTTCTTTGGAACGGTATGGATTGACTTCCTATATTAAACATTTTCTTTTTCGATTGTCAACGAAACATAGGAAAAAATTCACAATACCTGTGGCGGCGGCTATGATACTCCTTTTTCTTGTGAAAACACCGGGTTGCAGGAAAATCAGGCTTAAAATAGCATTTGTTGTCCCTGGCTTCTGATTCCTGCCTATCTCACACCCTGAAATGGTTGACGATATCCTCAAGATCGTTTGAGAGCTTCGCCAGTTCACCCGACGCCTGGGCCGTCTGTTCCGAACTCGCCGATGTCTCGCGGGAAACGGCCGCGATCTGTTCAATGTCCCTGTTGATCTCCTCCGACGTGGCGCTCATCTCGTCCGTAGCCGATGCGATCTGCTGGACCATTCCAAGAAGGTCGTCGACGCTTGCCACGATGACCCGAAGCGACTGGCCCGCCTTTCCCGAAAGGTCGACTCCCGTCTCCACTTTTTTTGCGACGGTGTTCATCGTTCTCACCGCCTGCTCGACATCGTTCTGGATCGCATTGATCATGCCGCCTATCTCGGACGTGGAGTTCGCCGTGCGCTCCGCCAGCTTTCGCACCTCGTCGGCCACGACTGCAAAGCCCCTGCCCTGTTCTCCCGCACGGGCGGCTTCAATGGCGGCATTGAGTGCCAGGAGGTTCGTCTGGTCGGCTATATCGTCGATGACATTGACGATCTCGCCTATCTGGTTCGAACGCTGGCCAAGGGTCCGTATCGACTCGGCGGAACCGTCGACGGTCCGGGCGATCTCTTCCACTTCCTTCATGGCCTGGTTGACGATCTCTTCCCCTTCCCTGGCTATCTTCACGGTATTCGCGGCAGAACTAGCTATGCTGTTTGTGTTCCGTGCTATGTCGACGACCGTCTGCGACATCTCCACCGAGGCAGCGGCAACCTGGGACGACCTGTTGGCCTGCTCCCCGGAGCCCTTCGACATCTGCTCTGCGCTGGCACTGAGCTGAACACCCGCGGAGGATATGCTCGCCGCGGCGGATTTGAGATTCCCGACGATCTCCCGCCATTTCTCCACCATCTCCTTCGCCGCTTTCATCTCGTCGCCGAACTCGTCCTTTCTGTCCGTCGGGACCTCGATGGTAAGATTCCCCTTCGCCATGGCCCTCACCGCCCGGGCGTTCCCGCGGATGGGCACAACAATGCTCCGTGTTATGGAGATGGAAAGAGTGATTCCCAGAAGAATCGCTCCTATGCCGAAGACAATGAGGACAAGGGTGTAGCTCCTGTTCGACTCGCGGATGGATGCGAACTGGCCGCGAACGTTGTCCTCCTGGTACCGGATGATGGACTGCAGGGTCGTGATGATATCCTTCGTGGCGGGCTTGATGTCGTTGACATACGTCTCTACCGCCTTCGCATGTTCCTTGCTCCCCGCATACTCGATGATCCTGTTGTTGGAATCCCTTGCCTTCGCCGTCGTCTGTTTGAAACGGGCTATGAGGTCCTTTCCCTTCGGGTCCTTTTCGAGCGTCTCGAGCCTGGTGAGGGCCCCGCCATAGGTCTGCCGCATCTTCGCAAGATTCTCCTTCTCCGCCTCGATGACGTCGGCATCCGTGGCAAACGCTATGACACCCATCGAATTGTAGGCATTGTAGATCGCCCCCATCACCGTGTTGGCAAGGATGCTCTTCTCAAAGGCTGTCTCGACGATGTGACCCGCTTTGCTGTCCACGTCATGGATAATCTTGAAACCCAGCAGGGCCATGAGCGCTATGATAATGATAAAAACAGTGAAACCTATGCCGAGACGTTTGCCTATCCTGATCTTCTCGAAGAAACGCATGTCTCCCCCTTTGTTGTCGCATCATTCAGAATTGGGATATGCTATATTTAATTAACTAATTGATTTTATTTCAAGAACTTTCTTTGATTCCGATCAGCGGACCTCTTCCGAGACAGGAATGGAAGGGGTGCCGGCAGCGATGTCAGAATCCCAGCCCATCGAGAGCGCTGCCGCAGAACTTGCAGGCGCCCCCTTTCAGGTTATACTCCGTGATCGCATATCCGTAGCGCCCGATGACCATCTTGTGGCAGTTGTGGCAATAGGTGTTCTCTCCCCCGGAACCGGGAATATTGCCTTCGTAGACATAACGAAGCCCTTCATCGATGCCTATCTGACGGGCTCGCGCAAGGATCCGCGGACTCGTCGGCTCCGCATCGAGGAGTTTGTATGTCGGGTAAAAGGCGCTGACGTGCCAGGGCACCTCGACGCCAAGGTCCTTTGCGATGAACCGTGCGATGGACCTCAATTCCTCCTCGCTGTCATTATGCCCCGGTATGATAAGCGTCGTCAGTTCTATCCAGATCCCCAGCTCCTTGTGGAGACGTATTGAATCGAGGACACCGGAAAGATGAGCCCCGCAGACATTCCTGTAAAAGGATTCGTTGTAGCTCTTCAGATCTATGTTGGCTGCATCGAGATAGGCGGCAATGGACCGAAGAGGCGTCTCTTCGATATACCCGTTGGTCACGAAGTTGTTGGCCATCCCCTTTTCCCGGGCGAGGCGCATTATGTCAAAGGCATACTCGAAGAAGATCGTGGGTTCCGTGTAGGTATAGGAGATGCTCGTGCACTGCGATGCGGCTGCCTGCGCCACAATCTCGTCGGGCATCATCGACTCGCCGAAGATCCTCTTTTCCTCCCGGGGCCCCTGGGAGATATCGTGGTTCTGGCAATGGAGGCAACGGAAGTTGCACCCCGCCGTAGCGACCGAGAAGGCCCGCGAGCCGGGATAAAAATGAAAGAGAGGTTTCTTCTCTATGGGGTCCACATGGTAGGCGCAGGGAAGGCCGTAAACAAGGCTGTACAGGATGCCTCCGCGGTTCTCCCGGACACCGCACAATCCCCTTTTCCCATCGGCTATGATGCAATTGTGGCGGCACAGAAAGCAATGCAGGGTCTTTTCGTCCTTTTTTTCATAGAACGAAGCTTCCTTCATGTCTCATGCCTTTTTCCCGAAAATCACCTCAACAACATCATCCATCGTCTTTGCGGAAAGGAAGGTGATCTTCTTTCTTACATACGGAGGTATCTCGACGAGTTCGTGTTCGTTCTCATGAGGTATAAGGACCTTCTCCATCCGGTTGCGCAGCGCGGCAAGGGTCTTCTCCTTGAGGCCGCCTATGGGAAGGACCCTGCCTGTCAGGGTGATCTCCCCCGTCATGGCGATCTTCCTGTTGATGGGGCGCCCCGTGATGGCGCTTATCATGGCAACGGCCATCGTGATGCCCGCCGACGGACCGTCCTTGGGTATGGCGCCCTGAGGTACATGGATATGCATTTCCAGATCGTCGAAAACGCCTCCGTCGATACCGAGGACCTTCGCCTTTGATTTGATATATGTCAGGGCGGCCTGGGCGGATTCCTTCATGACCTCTCCCATGTTGCCCGTGAGGGTCAGTTCCTTCTTGCCCTTTCGGCAGGATGCCTCGACATAGAGAACATCGCCTCCGAATTCCGTCCAGGCGAGACCGCTCGCTACACCCACATAGTCCTGCTCCGTCTGGCTGTCGGGCAGAAACTTCACCGGCCCGAGGAAATCGTTGACGTTCTTCGGCGTCACGGTCACCTTTTTCTTGTCGCCTTCCGCCACCCGCCGCGCCACCTTCCGGGCAACCATGGCGATCTCTCTTTCGAGGCTCCTCAAGCCCGCCTCACGGGTATATTCGCCGATGATCCTTACCATCGCCTTGTCCGTTATGTCGAGACGGGCGCTTGTGAGGCCGTTCTCGGAGAGCTGTTTCGGAATGAGATAGCGCTTCGCTATTTCGAGCTTCTCCTGTTCCGTGTACCCGGGAATGTCAATGACCTCCATCCTGTCCCTAAGGGCCGACGGGATGGTATCCATCTGGTTGGCAGTGGTGATGAACATAACCTTCGAGAGATCGAAGGGGACATTCAAATAGTGGTCGCTGAACGCGTTGTTCTGCTCGGGATCGAGCACCTCGAGGAGCGCGCTCGCGGGGTCTCCCCGGAAATCGTTGCCGATCTTGTCGATCTCATCCATCATGAACACAGGGTTGTTGGTCCCGGCGAGCTTTATGTACTGGATGATCCTTCCCGGCATGGAGCCCACGTATGTCCGCCTGTGGCCGCGGATCTCCGCTTCGTCCTTCATGCCGCCCAGTGATATACGGGAGAACTTGCGGCCGATCGCCCGGGCGATGGACTTGCCGAGAGACGTCTTTCCGACACCCGGCGGCCCGACAAAGCACAGGATAGGACCTTTCATATCGGCCTTGAGCTTCATGACGCTCAGGAACTCCAGGATGCGGTCCTTTACCTTCTCCAGGTCGTAGTGGTCCTTGTCAAGGATCCCCCGCGCCTTCTTTATGTCGATATTGTCCTTCGTCGACTTGCTCCAGGGAAGTTCGACAAGCCACTCCAGGTATGTCCTCACCATCGTCGATTCGACGGCGTCAGGGTGCATCATGTCGAGGCGTTCGAGCTGCTTCTTCGCCTCCTTTTCCACTTCTTTGGGCATCTTGGCCTTCTTGATGCGCTTGCGAAGTTCCTCGACCTCCTCGGTGCGCTCGTCGCCCTCGCCGAGTTCGGTACGGATGGCGCGCATCTGTTCCCTCAGAAAGTATTCCCTCTGGGACTTGGACATCTCTTCCTTGGCCTGGGAGAGTATCTTTGCCTGCATATTGAGGAGTTCGATCTCCTTGCCGAGGATCTCCGAGAGCTTCCTTAAGCGCTCGACGGGATCGACGATCTCCAGCACTTCCTGGGCTTTGTCGACGTTAAGCCCCAGATTGGCGGCGGCTATATCGGCAAGCCTTCCCGGTTCGTCTATGGTGTCAAGGACCATGAGGATGTCGGGAGGGACCATCCTGCCCATGGAGACCACCTTTTCCATCTCTTCCTTGACGTAGCGCATGAGCGCTTCTATCTCCAGGGTGATCTCGGTGATGATGGGCTCTTCAATGGCGGTAAGCCTGACGAGAAAGGTGGGGGTCTCCTGGATGTACTCCTCGATCTTCGCCTTCCTCAAACCCTGGATGAGGACCTTCACCCTTCCGTCGGGGAGCCTGAGCATGCGCATGATCTGGGATACCACACCCACGGTATAGATCCTCTCGGGCAGGGGATCTTCGTCAGTGAGATCCTTCTGGGCCGCCACCACGATGAGACGATCCTGCGACAGGGACTTCTCGACAGCATTTATGGACATATCCCGCCCCACGAAAAGCGGGAGCAGGACACTGGGGTACATGACCATGTCACGTACCGGCAAAAGGGGTAAGATATCAGGTATATCTATATGTTCAAAATCCGTCATTCGCGCGGTGCCTCCGTTGGTTACGCCTTGAAAAAGACTTGAAATGCCCGGTATGTCTCAAAAATGTCGAGCTTGTTCGATAGTTCGTAGGGTGAGTGCATGACCAGAAGAGGGGCTCCGCAGTCGATGATGTCCATGCCGTACACTGCGAGGTGCTTTGCCACCGTCCCTCCGCCGCCTTCATCGATCTTTCCCAGTTCGCCTGTCTGCCAGATGATGCCTTCCCTGTCAAAAAGCCGTGTGATCTCTCCGACATACTCGGCATTCGCGTCGCTCGCGCCGATCTTGCCCATGTGCCCGGTGAATTTGGTCACGCAGAGCCCCCTGCCGAGATAACAGGCGTTCTGCTTCTCGTGGACTTCCTGAAAGGTGGGATTTACGGCCCCATTCACATCGGCGGAGAGGGCCTTTGAGCGAAAGAGGATCTTCCTCATCAGGGCCTCGTCGGCCTTCACCCCCATCCCGGCGAGTATGTCGTCGAGAAAAACGTGGAGAAAAGCGGATCGTATACTCGTTGAGCCTTCGGAGCCTATCTCTTCCTTGTCGGTGAATATGGCAAGACAATGTCTGCGGGGGTCCTTTACGCTGCACAAACCCTTGAGGAGGGCGTATGCCGAAACCCGGTCATCCTGCCCGTAGCCCCCGACCATGCTGCGATCGAAGCCGACATCCCTGGCCTTAAAGGCAGGGACCACTTCCAGCTCCGCGGTGACAAAATCATCTTCAGTCATTCCGTAGACATCCCTGAGCATTGCAAGCACGTACTGCTTGACGGGTTCCTTTTCCGTCCCCGCGAGGGGCAGCGACCCGAAAAGGACAACCAGCTTTTCACCGTCTATGGCATCGCCGAGCTTCTTTTCATCCTGCGTCTTTCTGGACAGGTGCGGCAGAAGATCATCGATGAGGAAAACGGGGTCATCCTCCTTCTCACCTATGCACACATCCACGGATTCGCCGTTTGCCTTCACGACCACTCCATGAATGGCAAGCGGAGAGGCCACCCACTGGTACTTCTTGATGCCTCCGTAGTAGTGTGTCCTCAGCAGTGCCAGGTCGACGTCTTCATAGAGGGGGTTCTGCTTGAGATCGAGGCGCGGCGCATCGATATGGGCCACGACAATGTTGAGCCCCTCGGAGATATCGCCGTTTCCCCGGATAAAGGCCATGACTTCCTTTCCCCCGTTGACGGCGAATACGCGGTCTCCCGACGGGTCTGTACCGAAGCCCTCTTTTCCAAGGGCCGAGGTGATGTATCGGACGGCTTCACGTTCGGTCTTTGCCTCGTCGAGAAAACTCTTGTACCCTTCAGCGAAGGCATATATCTCCTTGATGTCCTCTTTTGACTTCGATCTCCAGCCGGATTGTCTTTGCATGAGGTCCTTTCAGGGTATCAAAATGGCGCCGGTGAGTCAACGGCGGTGCCGGGACAGAGAGAATATGGTGGAGGCGGTGGGAATCGAACCCACGTCCAGAAAAGAAGGCTTCAGACAGACTACATGCTTAGTCAGCGTTTTATTTCTCGGACAGTAAAACACCCGCTGACAGGTTCCTTACTGCCCCAGCCTACAAGGTTTCGCCCGGCGCTATAGGCGTTACGCCGGACTATCCTGCTAAGATGACACCATACACGGACCTAGAAGCAGGAAGAAGATCCGGATGATGTAGCTGCTCTAGGCAGCTAGTGCGTACTCGTGAGAGTTTGCAGTTATGTTTAGTTCCGCTTGGGTACGGGTAAGCAGTAACCCGGCATGCCTCTCTGACCCTCACTTCCCTGTCGAAGCCAGTCGCCCCCGTCATTGTATTCTTTCCTCACGTTCCATGAGACGTTTCTCGTCCTTGCGCCTGATTCCCTCCCTTTTGTCATAAAGTGTCTTCCCCTTTGCCAGCGCCAGTTCCATCTTGGCCCTGTTCTTCTTGTCGAAGTAAAGGGAAAGGGGGATCAGCGTATATCCCCTCTCCTTGACCTTGCCGATGAGCCTCATTATCTCCCTTTTGTGCATGAGCAGCTTGCGCGTCCTCTTCGGCTCGTGGTTGTATATGTTTCCACAGGAATAGGGGCTGATATGGGCGTTCATGACGAATACCTCGCCGTCCTTCACCCTGGCGTAGCTCTCCTTGAGATTCGCCCTGCCTTCCCTGAGCGACTTCACTTCAGTGCCCGTAAGGACTATCCCCGTCTCGAACTTCTCCTCGATATGGTACTCGTGATAGGCCTTCCTGTTCGTGCAAACAACCTTCATAGACAGTAATATAACACAGAAAGACGGGAAAAGACAGGTCTGCCGGGCCGGGGCCCGGCAGACCGTTGGAACCGTTAGCACCGTTGGAACCGTTAGCACCGTTGGAACAGTTGGAACAGTTGGAACAGTTGGAACCATTAGCGACATTAGTGCCGTTGGAACAACTGGAGGGCGGGGAGGGTGGCGGCGAAGGGAGTGTTCCGAGTCGATGGCATTGCCATGCGGCTGGACCCTTTGTCTTTAACGTTCTAACGGCTCTAACGGTTCCAACGGTGCTAACGGTTCAAGCCGTCTCTATTATAGGTATCTCGATGATGAACTTTGCGCCTTTGGGCACATTGTCTTCCACGCTTATCCTGCCGTGGTGTTCGAGAACGATGGAGTGGACAATGGCAAGGCCGAGACCGGTGCCTCCTTCGTCTTTCGTGAAGTAGGGATCAAAAACCTTCTCCTTGTCCTGGTCGGGAACACCCCTGCCGCTGTCGGCAAACTCAATGATACCGGTACCTTTCGCCTTGTTGTACCGCGTACTCACGGTGATCGTGCCCGGCTCGCCGTCAATCGCCTTTATGGCATTGGTGATGAGATTGATGAAGGCCCTTTTGAGCCCGTCGCGGTCGACCCGGACAAGGGGGATCTCCCCGGGCTCAAAACCCATGGAGATATTGCGGTACAGGTTCCGGTAGAGATTGAGGGTCTCATCGACAACGCTGTTGATATTTTCCAGGGTCTTTGCCTGCGACGTATGGGTCAGCTTGGTGAGCTCGTTGACTATATCCTTTATGTCGGCCACGGACCGTATGATGACCGATGTCGTCTCATCGAGGACATTCTTGTCGGGTCCTTCGAACCGTGCCATGAGCTTCCTGCGGATGCGTTCGGCCGACAGGACGATGGGGGTCAGGGGGTTCTTGATCTCATGGGTCAGCTTGCGCGCAATCTCCTGCCACGTGGCAAGCTTTTCAGCCCGCACCACATGGGTGATATCGTCAAAGGCTATGATAAAGCCCGCTATTCTGTTGCTTTCATCCTTGAGGGCAGTCAGGGACGCCCTCAGATAGGTAATGTCCTTTTTCAGATTCAGCCGCAGGTCTTTCGTAACGCTTTTACCGCCGGAAGCCCGCACCTCTCTCAAGAACGACTTCGTGAGGACCTTGAAGTCATTGCCGAATAACTCTTTCAGGGTCATTCCCTCCAGCTTCTCCCTGTCGACACCGAGTATGACGCGGGCCGCGCTGTTCGCAAGAAGGATGGTGCCCTTCTTGTCCGTGGAGATGATACCCGCCGCAACACTGTTAAGAACGAACTCCAGGGAACGGCTCTTGTCCTCTATTTCGTCCTTGGCTATCTTGAGCTCCTTCGCCATACTGTTGAAAGCCTTCACGAGCGTCCCGATCTCGTCCTTTCCCCGGTCCTCGAGGTTGATGTCGAATTTCCCCCTGCCAATGATAGCCGCGCCCTCCTTCATCTTTTCTATGGGCACGGTGATCTCCGTGGCCATCTTTGTGCCCACCCAGAGGGAAACGAAGATTGTAAGGATGGTGATAAGAAAGAGGGGAATTGCGAAACTGTACTTGAGGACCTTCTTGAAGACACGGGATTCCTTGAATTCCTTGCTGGTGACGGCGATCTGTCGTATGCGCTCTTTGCCCTTTATCTTTATCGTATCACCGAGAAAGAGTATGGGCGCGCCGGCTCCTTCCCCGGGAGAACTGATGCGCATGCCCACCACGAGCATCTCCCCTTCTTCGGCGGGGACGATCTCCTGAGATATCTCCTTGTCGGTGAATAATTTTAACCGGGAACGGATCGTCTTGTCCGACTTCCCGGACCCCCCGACCATGACCATCGCCGTCGACAGAGGGTCGTAGACGGCCACGTACCCCAGGAGGTGGGTCCGTTCGTACTGCCGCAGGAGCTTTCTAAGCCCCTTCTCGTCTTTCAGAATCTCCTTCTTCTGTATCTCCTCCACTATCTGGGCCCCGATTCTCGTATGGCGCTGAAAGACCTCCTCGTAGTAAAGTCCGGAAAGCTGGAGGGCACTCTCCATGGTATCTTCCACCTGCTGACTGAACCACCGGTCCATGCTCACATAAAAAAACCCCGTGGCCAGGATGAAGAGGGTAAAGGATGGCACGATGGAGATGAACAGAAGCGTCGACGTCAGCCTTTTCTTGAGGCTGGACCCCCAGATACCCCGTCTTTTTTCTATATATGCCTTGAGAACGATGCGGGTGATGAGAAAGAGGAGCAGCAGGATCAGCAAAAGGTTGATGTTGAGAACGACGATGAGGAGCTTGTTTTCCCACACCGGGAAGAACCGTGCAAAGTTCGGGAGCCTCGTCTCTATGAGGACCAGCGCCCCGAAGGCGATGAGAATACCGACAATAACTGAGAGATCTTTCTTAAGTTTCATAGAAGCGGGTCACAGGTTATGGGTGATAGGTAATAGGAAATACCCTTCCTTCTTTGCCCATCACCCATAGCCTATGACCTGTCACCTGTCTTTTCTTATCCTTTCCCATTACCCACGGCCTGCGACCCATTACCTCTCTTTTATTGCCACAAAATTCATCTGACGGGCGTTGCGGGCACCCCTGCGATAGGAGACGAAATCATCGCCGCTGCAGTAGGTACACAATCCCGTGTCGAAAATGGACCCGATGCCCGCTTCACGAACCAGGTGCGCGTTCGCGGCCTTGAGGTCGAGGTGCAAAGAGCCGTTGACCGAGGTGAAGACGTCCCCGGGGAAACCCGCGTCGAGGAACCCGTCCGCGACCTCCCTGCCGACCTCGTAACAGCAGCCGCGGATTGAGGGACCCATGAGGGCAAGCATGCGCTGTGTCGCCGCTCCCCGCTCCGTCATCATGTCAACTGCCCGGGTGGTTATCTTCTTAAGGGTACCGCGCCAGCCGGCGTGAACGATGGAGACCATGGGAAAGCCGGGATCGACAAGGACGACGCACAGGCAGTCGGCAGTATTGATCACCCCGGCGATGCCCCGTTTGTACAGGAGGATCCCGTCTCCCTTGACAGGCCTGCCGCCGTTGCCGATCACGTGGATATCCGTTCCGTGCTCCTGGCTGAACGCGACGGCGTCACTGAGGGAGAATGCATCGAGGAACTCCTCCGCCTCCCGTCCCTTAAGCGGGGACACCGGCGAGCGCCGGGTGAAGAACCCGTGGATGATGCCCGCGTCCGTCAATGCCGGGACATGGTAATACTCCCAATCATTCTTGCTCTCGCGTACGAATTCCTTCACAATCCTACCCCGTCCTTACAAAACATGTTTCATGTTGTAGTTTACGGGTTTTCTAATGCGGTTGTCCACGATGTTTTTCGACGAAATCCCTCATGTCGGCGGGAACGGCCGCCTCGATGATTACGGGCTTCGAGGCCACGGGGTGTATGAACTCGATCCGGCAGGCATGGAGAAGGGGCCTCAAGGCAGACTTCTTCGCTTTCCTGCCATATGTCTCATCGCCGACTATGGGGTAGCCCGCGTGGTTCAGGTGGACCCGTATCTGGTGGGTCCTGCCCGTTGCGGGATAGGCCTCCACATAGGAAAAACCTTCCAGTCTTTCAAGCACTTTGAAGCCGGTCCTTGCCTGCCTGCCTCCAGAGCGCAGTACGGCCATCTTCTTTCGTTCCACGGGATGGCGCCCGATACTGCCCTCCACCGTCCACGAATCCAGGTCGGGAGTTCCCTCGACAACCGCGCGATATGTCTTTCGGACCTTCCTGTCCTTGAAAAGCCCCGACAGCCTCTCCTGCGTCCGTATATCCCGGGCGATGAGAATAACCCCCGTCGTCCCCTTGTCGAGCCTGTGTACAATCCCCGGCCTCACCCCCGCCACCGTCTTTGTACCCCCGTCATTTCCCATTGCCCATGACCCATCACCCATTGCCTGCTTATCGCCCAGATATCCCAGCACCGCGTTCACCAGCGTCCCCGAACTGTGGCCGAAAGAAGGATGAACGACCATGCCTGCCGGTTTGTTGACGGCCAGAAAATACTCATCCTCGTAAAGGATATCGAGGGGTATTTCTTCGGGTGCAAGGTCGAGCGGGGCCTCAGGGGGGATCTCTCCGGTTATCTCCATACCCTCCTTGAGGCGCATCGCGGGCTTCGGCGTCCTGCCC
>Ga0351931_1048_pt2 | contig 24340 bp, 24 predicted proteins | sample BONcelT113001E11_FD_205818 | JGI IMG/M metagenome (GOLD analysis project Ga0351931, IMG submission 205818) | Enriched cells from coal bed in the Powder River Basin, Montana, United States - BONCAT cells T11 rep2 HSBNCT.T11.300.1.E11 ... | reverse complement strand
CCGGCAGGTCGAACTGCTGCCTGACGGTCAAATCGATCTTGCGCAGGTCCTCAAAACGATCGCCTCATGCGAGCGGCCCAAAGCATTGTTTATTCAGCGTTCACGCGGCTATGTGTGGCGTAAAGCCATATCAATGCTTGAATTGCGCGAATTTGTTCTGGCTGTGCGGCATGCATACCCAAAGATCACAATCATTGTAGACAACTGTTACGGCGAATTCTGCGAGATAGAGGAGCCCATAGAATGTGGAGCGGATCTGATAGCGGGCTCTATGATCAAAAACCCAGGAGGTGGCCTGGCCCCGACGGGCGGCTATGTGGCAGGTCGGCGCGATCTGATTGCGCTTGCGGAAAACAGGCTAACATGTCCCGGTATTGGCGGCGAGGTCGGCTCGTACGAAGCCACGTACCGGCATTTTTTTCAGGGGCTGTTTATGGCGCCGCATGTTGTGGGACAGGCGCTCAAGGGAAGCATTTTGTTCGCCAAGGTATTTGAAACGCTCGGATACAAAGTATATCCAGCACACGATGCGCCGCGCAGCGACATCACACAGTCTATCATGCTTGGGGACGAAAAGCTGCTGCTCGCATACACGAAGGGCATACAAAAAGCTGCGGCTGTGGACAGCCGGGCCGTGCCTTACCCATGGGATATGCCTGGATATGACGAGAAAATCGTGATGGCAGCCGGTACGTTTGTACAGGGTGCGTCAATTGAGTTGTCTGCCGATGCGCCTGTTAAACCGCCGTATATCGTTTATGCCCAGGGCGGGCTTACATATGCGCATATGAAGCTGGGGCTGATGATGGCGCTCGATGAAATGGGGCTTTAGCGGAACATCCTGAGCACACCAATGACCTTGCCCAATATGCTGATATCACGCGAGAATATTGGCTGGTAGTTCTCATTCTCGGGTTGAAGACGCACGCGGCCTTCATCCACATAAAAGCGTTTGACCGTGGCTTCATCCTCAAGCAACGCTACAACGATATCACCGTTTTGGGCGTAGCTTTGTTTCTGCGCGATGATCTTGTCCCTGTCAAATATGCCTGCGCCCATCATACTGTCCCCGCTCACGTTGAGTATAAACACATCTTCAGATCCAAGCAGAGAATAGGGGAGAGAGATGTATTCTTCGATGTTCTCCACAGCCGTAATGGGTATGCCGGCGGCCACTCTGCCCAAAACAGGCACAGCCACCATGCGTTGTTTCTTGTTCTCGCTGCCGTCACGGATCATGATGGTGCGGGGCTTAGCGGGATCACGCGTGATAAAACCCTTGCGCTCGAGTTTTGTCAGGTGCGCATGGGCAGTGGAGGTGGATTTCAAATCAAGCGCCGCGCATATATCGCGCACGCACGGCGCATAACCACAATCTTCAATATAGCTTTTCAGATACTCAAGAACCTCGGTCTGCCGTCTTGTTAGATTTTCCATTGTTCTCCTCGCAATCCGTCCTTTATTATAAAGATGATATCAAACTGTCAGGACATTGTCAATGAAAAAGCAAACAAATGTTCTTATCTGCATATCAAGCTGGCGCATCTGGAGAATTGGCTGGACAGACTGCAACACCTCTATCGCTTTTCCTTATTGCAAAAATGACAAATGGCACAATAATGGAGAATATGATTGAAAGAACGATAAGCACCACAGCATTTTCAGGACTGCATGAACGATAGATTTTATACAGCGCGATATAATAAAACACCGCATACGCAATAGCAAAAGGGAACATGATCAGCATGAGAATAAACACCAACTGAAAATCCGGCGTAAATAGAGAAGTGGCCCACATATAGTTTAAGAAGTCAAAATAATTGACCAGATAAACAACGTAGGAAATATAGAATGCGATTCCAAGCCATAGCGTCCAGTGGCGAAGTTTCATGTTGCGCCCTGTTGTGATAATGTCGTATTGATCAGCCGTTCGGCCAAAAATCCAGAAATTAGCCACAGGAATAAAGGCGAACCAGGGATTGCTCAGCTCCCTGCGTTTGGCAATCACAAAAAGGCCAATGGCATAGAAAACATAGCAAATCAACAATACGACAGCCATCACGGTAAAGAAGACCGCGAGAAAGGGCCACATCGCCCCAAATAACTCTGATGGAACGGATACTGACATACTAACCTCCTAAAATCTGGTTTTAACCAAGCTTAATACGAACCCGATACAGGTGTGTTCGGATACACCATCACACCGCGATCGCTGTTGCGCAATGCGAACACAGCAAAGGGTATGATAACCGAGAAAAATATGGACAATACAATGAGCACCGTGGCGTTGTCAGGACTGCAAGAGCGATAGAGCTTATACAATGCGATAAGAGTAAACACCGCAAGCGTGATGGCTCCACCCCAAATCAAAAATGCAAGCAGCGGGAGGAATATGATTGCCGAAGAATCAATAGCATAGGATGAAAAAGTGGCCAGACTGATGATCCCGATTATCAGTCCAACGGCACACAAACAACCAGAAAACCAAACCATTAAATAACGCATCTTTTTTCTCACGCCCGTCGTGATCAAGTCATATTGATCAGCTATGGAACCAAGGATCCAAAGGCTGGCGACTGGAACCCAGGCCAGTCCCGGGTATTTAAGGTTTCTGCGTTTGGCGATGGTATAAAGGCCCAGAGAATAGAAAACGTAGACCACAATACCGATCGCAAACATGATCACGGACATGACAGTCGTAAACACAACAAAATCGTTATAATAGGACATGTTTTACCTCCATATACGTATTAGACCAGTCATTTCGAAGTTATTATATCACATGCAGCCGACAAGCGCGTGCATCAATACAGTCATATTACAATCTTACAGGTGATATGTCCATGAGAATATGATTGCATGGCAGCAATCTGCGCGAAACGCGCCTCAGTCGTCATCGCGCCGAAGCACAACAGCGCGCGAAGCGCGTTTTCTTTGTGATTCGTCTATCGCCGCGTAATGCTTGCGTGTGGTGTTGACGTCCTTGTGGCCAAGCACATCCGCTACTAGATAGATATCGCCGGTATTCTGATAGAGCAGCGTGCCGTAAGTGCTTCGCAGCTTGTGCGGCGAAATGTTTTTGAGTGGTACGGCAATGCGCGCATATTTCTGCGCGAGCATCTGCATTGCGCGAACGCTGATGCGTCTGCCTTGCATCGACAGAAAGAGGGGAGAGGCCAGGCTGTAATCCGCCCGGGTTTTTCGCTCTTCAAGGTAATTGTCAAGCGCTGCTGCTGTTTCGTCTCCGAAATACAAAATCGCTTCATTACCGCCCTTGCGCAACACTTTGAACGAGCGACCATCAATGTCTAAGTCGCTGACATCGAGCGCGCAAAGCTCACTGATGCGGATACCGGTCGTTAAAAACAGCGTGAATATGGCCAGATCTCTCGTCCGTGTGTGGCTGTGGTATGAAAGCTGCTTGTCAGACAATCCTTCACCGCTATCGATCACATGCAGCAGCCGCAGCGCTTCATCATGCGTCAAACGCATGATGGGCTTTTCGTGTATTTTAGGCGTTTGCAGTCTCGAAGCAATATTGGTATTTATTTCCTCTTTGTTGTAATGGTATTTATAGAATGTCCGAAGAGAGGCCACCTTGCGCGCAATTCCTTTTTCGCCGTTTTCTCTGACATCATCGTCTTTATAATACAGCCGCAGGTATTCCATATAACGTTCCAAATCAGTCAGAGAAACGCACTCCAAATCCTTTGGACGCATATTATCGACGCTGCGCCCAAGCTCGTTTTCAAGAAATGCAAAAAACAAGCGCAGGTCGTACGCGTAGTTGATGCGCGTTAATAAAGATGTGTGCGGCTCGATTCCACGGAAAAATGAAACGCAGAACTTGGGCAGCGCTGACATCACACGGCGCAGTTTTTCGGTGTTGTGCACATTCAATTCTGTTTTACTCAGCTTTGACATAACAAACCCTTGATTGAGAGATTACTTGAGTAGTTGAAGTACGCTAATATTATACGTCAGAGAGCCAGGAAAAGCATCAACTATGCGTAAAACTTGTCTTTTACGCATAGTTGTTAATATCTCATTCCGTCTTTCTGTTTGCTTTTATCTCGCCTCGGGCCAGCTTGTCACAAAGATTGTTGTACGTATCTTCGGAATGACCTTTGACTTTTTTGTACGCAACATTGTGTTCTGCCGAAACCTGAAGTATCGCCTTCCAAATATCTTGATTTTCAACTGCTTGTTTTGCGGCGGTTTTCCAGCCGTTTCGCTGCCAGCGTTCGATCCAGCCTTCTTCAAAGGCCCTTTGTATATATGCGCTGTCGGTGTGCAGCGTCACTTCGCACGGTTCTTTGAGCGCTTTTAATGCCTCCAGTACGGCCTGAAGCTCCATGCGGTTGTTGGTCGTTTCGGGCTGATAACCGCTGACATGCTTTTCCTTGCCTTTGTATATCAGCACTGCCGCCCAGCCGCCCGGACCGGGATTATACGAGCATGCGCCGTCTGTGTATATGATTACCTTTTTCATCATATTTGAGACAACATCTTTGACTTTTTTGCGCTCTTTTCAACAGCCTTAATCACGGTGCCGCGGAAACCATCGTGTTCAAGAGATTTGACCGCTTCTATGGTCGTACCGCCGGGCGAGCACACAGCATCCTTGAGCACGCCCGGATGACTGCCCGTTTCCAGCACCATTTTAGCGGCTCCCATGACCGTTTGAGCAGCAAGCAGCGTGGCCTGTTCGCGCGGCAGACCGCACAATACGCCCGCGTCAGAAAGCGCTTCTATAAACATAAACACATAAGCGGGGCCGCTCCCGGAAACGGCTGTCACTGCATCCATTGCCTTCTGCGGTGCGTACGCAATGGCGCCAAGAGATGAGAATATATGTTCTATGAAAGCCATTTCCTCTTTCGGAAGGCTGCATGGTATTTCAAACACGCTCATACCCTCCCCCACCATCAACGGAGTGTTGGGCATCAGGCGGCACACGCATTTGTCTGTACCGATGATTTGCGCAATCATGTCCGCGCTCCATCCGGCGGCAATGGACACGACTGGCTTGCTGCCGATATAAATCTTTATATCTTCAAGAACAGCAGCTATCACATTCGGTTTAACTGCGAGTACAACGATATCGCTGCTTTCGCACAGTGCGGCAATGCTGCGCACATTATGGACACCCAGATTTTGCGCAATGCCTTTTGTCTTTGCTTCATCAACATCATATACATGTATTTGCTTTGCTTGCGCGATAGTGGCCTTTATTGCGCCATTGATGATGGCTTGCGCCATATTTCCCGCGCCCACAAATCCCAAAGTATATGGTTTCATTATTTATGACCTCCTATTGACGAGTGCTGTCAAATTGTTTATAATAGCGTTTGTCTGACGAAGGGGAGTGGCTCAATGGTAGAGCATCGGTCTCCAAAACCGAGGGCTGCAGGTTCGAGTCCTGTCTCCCCTGCCATGTCGGAGCAAAGTTCGCTTTGCTCCGTTTTTATTTTCACTCCTTTAAAATCGCCTTGAAACGGGCGCTTTTTAGGGTTTATACACTGACATCTCCCTTTATGCCTAGACTGTTCTCATGTTCTTTTAAAACGGGTGCAACATGGCTTTCAATGAAGTCCTGCGTCTGTACAGACGCACAGCCAGTAAAAGCGCCAGGGTCAAGCAAACCGTCGATTTCAACCGCAGAAAGCTGAAAAGCGTCATCGGTTTTGATTAAATCCAGCAGATTGTTGCTGTCCCCGTGCATTTTGACGCGTTCGGCAGCCTGCATGGAGTATTGTCGTATACGCTCGTGCAGTTCCTGTCTGTCGCCGCCTCGTTTGACCGCTTCCATGAGTATTGTCTCTGTTGCCATAAAGGGCAACTCCTGCATGATGTGGTTGCTGATGACGTTCTCATACACAACAAGCCCCGATGTGATATTCAAGTAAAGGTTGAGCACGGCGTCAACAGCGAGGAAGCTTTGCGGTATCACGAGCCGCTTGTTGGCAGAATCGTCAAGCGTGCGCTCAAACCACTGCGTAGAAGCCGTTACAGCCGCGTTAATGGGCATGGAAAGCACGAAGCGACACAATGCCCCCATGCGTTCGCTGCGCATGGGATTTCTTTTGTACGCCATTGCTGATGAACCGATTTGATTTTTCTCAAACGGCTCTTCTATCTCTTTGAGGTTTTGCAGAAGCCGCAGATCGTTGCTGAACTTATAAGCGCTCTGTGCAACAAGAGACAGCGCGTTGAGAACGATGGTATCAAACTTGCGCGGGTACGTCTGCCCCGTCACAGCGTAGGAGGACGCAAAGCCCATTTTTCTGCACACCGCTTCATCGAGCGCCCTGACTTTTTGGGTATCGCCATCAAACAGCGAAAGAAAGCTCGCGCATGTGCCGGTGGTGCCTTTTGCGCCCCTCAATCGGTAATTGTGTCTGACAGTCTTGATCTGCTCTAAGTCCATGAGCAGATCCTGTATCCATAGCGTGGCGCGTTTACCTACTGTGGTCAGCTGCGCGGGTTGAAAGTGCGTAAACCCAAGAGCAGGCATATCCTTATAGACAAGTGCAAATTTCGCAAGGTTGTCTATCACGCTCACAAGCTTGTTCTCTACAAACCCGAGCGCTTCGAACATGACGATAAGATCGGTATTATCGCCCACAAAACAGCTTGTCGCGCCAAGATGAATGATAGGTTTTGCGGCCGGACATTGCACACCATAAGCATGCACGTGAGCCATAACGTCGTGCCGCACAAGCTTTTCCTGCTGATCTGCCACGTCATAATTGATATCCTCAGCGTGTCGCTTGAGTTCATCTATTTGCGCGTCCGTGATTTCAAGCCCAAGCTCTTTTTCGCTCTCAGCCAGCGCGATCCATAGCTTCCGCCATGTTTTGAACTTGTGGTCGTCAGAAAATACCGCCGCCATTTGCCGCGACGCGTAACGCGTGATCAGAGGGTTTTCATATAATTCTTTCATTCATTCCACCCAAATGCTTTATTCTAAAAATTTTAATATATATGAGACATAATTGCCATAGCAAATTTTCTTTATCAGAGACTCCGGGTATCCGCGACGTACCATTGCCTCGGGCAAAGCTTGAAAATCTGCTGCGGAGCCAAGCCCTTCTGGCGTATACTGTATGCCGCAAAAATCGCTGCCGAACCCCACAGTATCCATGCCGCCAAGCGAAAGCACATGTTCAATATGCGCAAGCACATCTTCAACACCTGCCGTTTTTCCGCGAAGAAACTCAGTATAGAAGTTGATGCCCATATAACCGCCGCGCAAAATAATCGCTTCTATCTGCCTGTCATTCAGGTTTCGCGGCACAGCACAAAGCGCAAAGGCGCTTGAATGCGATGCGCATGGCGAGCCGCTGTACGCATCAATCGCTTCCCAAAACCCCTCTTCATTGAGATGAGAGACGTCAAGCGCCATATGAAGCGTATTCATCAGTGATATTGCTTCTCTGCCGAGTGGTTTTAATCCGCCTTTCTGGCCGCAGCCGCATGCAAATGCGTTTTCACCGTTCCATGTCAGGCTCAGCATGCGCACACCCAAAAGATACGCTTCTTCTATCGCTTCGAGGCTGCAATTCATGCTCTCGCCGCTCTCAATTGCCAACACAGCGGCAATACTTTTGTTCAAACCAAGATGCGCTTTGCGGGTACATAAGCGAACCTGTCCCCCGCTCTGCGCGATAAAGCCTTGCAGGTATTCAATTTGCCTGAAGCCGGATTCCAGACGGTTTTCATGCTCAGGCGGAACCCAAACAGCAAAAACCTGAAATCGAACGCCGCCGCGCCGCATGCGCACAAGGTCGGTTTGGTCATGAAGACGTGAATCGCCTTTTTCCAACACATGGTATGACAAAAAATCACAATGTGAATCGGCTATCGGTATCATATCAACCTCCTATAATCCAGCAAATATACTTATTCTATACGGTATGCCAATTAATAAAAGAAGAGCCGGTGTGTTCGGCTCTTCTAAAATTCTTACTTTGCATAATCGACCGATCTTGTCTCCCTGATGACGTTGACTTTGATCTGTCCCGGGTAATCAAGATCCTTTTCGATTTTCCTAACGATGTCTTTGGCCATCAGATGCATCCCTGCATCATCCACATCCTCAGGTTTGACAAGTATACGGACTTCACGCCCTGCCTGTATGGCATAACACTTTTCAACTCCTGAAAATGAATTCGCAATTTCTTCCAAAGCTTCGAGACGTTTGATGTAGTTTTCCAGAGTTTCTCTTCTGGCGCCTGGCCGTGCTGCCGAAATGGCGTCTGCCGACTGAACAAGAACCGCTTCCACGGTCTGCGCTTCTATATCGCCGTGATGCGCCTGTATACAGTGGACCACGTCAGCGGCTTCCCTGTACTTTTTGGCCAAATCCGCGCCAATCTGTATGTGAGGACCTTCCACCTCATGATCAACAGCCTTTCCGATGTCATGCAGAAGGCCGCCGCGTTTTGCAAGCTTGACATTGGCACCGAGCTCAGCCGCCATCACTGCCGACAAATGCGCCACTTCAAGCGAGTGCTTGAGTACGTTCTGTCCATAGCTGGTACGATACTTGAGCCTGCCAAGAAGTTTTATGATCTCAGGGTGCAGATTGTGTATGCCGGCCTCAAAAGCGGCCTGCTCACCTGCATCACGAATCTCCTTCTCCACCTCTTTGCGCGACTTTTTGACCATTTCCTCGATGCGCGCGGGATGAATTCTGCCGTCAATAATCAGCTTTTCAAGCGCTATACGCGCCACTTCTCTCCTGATGGGGTCAAAACCGGACAATATCACAGCCTCGGGCGTGTCGTCTATGATAAGATCGATGCCTGTTGCCGTCTCCAAAGCGCGTATATTGCGACCTTCCCTGCCAATAATCCTGCCCTTCATTTCGTCATTGGGCAGCGTGACAACGGAAACGGTATTCTCTGCCACATGGTCTGCAGCATACTTCTGTATGGCATTTGATATGATCTCACGGGATTTCTTATCGGCCTCTTCTTTGGCTCGGTATTCGATTTCCCGGACATATACCGCCATGTCGCGGCGTGTTTCCTGTTCGACCTTTTCGAGGAGCAGCGCTTTGGCTTCTTCTATTGTCATGCCGGAGATTTTTTCGAGCTGCTCAATCTGCTGCGCAAAGACCTGATCGATATCTTCTTTGCGCTTGCTGACTTCCTTTAAACGCTTGTTTGTCTGTTCATCCTTCGCTTCAACACTTGCTATTTTTTTGTCGAGTGTTTCTTCACGCTGGGCTAACCTTCTTTCGATCCTCTGGATTTCGTTTCGTCTTTCTTTGGTTTCCCTGTCGAATTCGACTCTTTGTGCGTGGATTTCTTCTTTGGCCTCTAATACCGTTTCTTTCTTGACAGCTTCCGCTTTTTTCTGAGCATCGGCCACAAGCCGTCTGACGGACTCTTCTGCTCTGCCTATTTTGGCTTCGGCCACACTGCGCCTGTAAACATAACCCAGACACATACCGATAACGATTGCAACAACAGGCAGCACGATATGCCAAACATCCACTATAGTGTCTCGCACCTCCTTAATTATGAAGTTTTAAACGCAAATATACCCCCAAAATGGTCTGCATCGTATATCTGCAAAAGACGCACCGACGATTCAAAAAATCCAATCAAACATGCCGGTGCGTTAAGATTGCTAATAAGGAAACCCTCAAATGAAAATATTAGTAATTCCTCATATTAGAAACCTAATCAATTCTATTATCTGCGCAGTGTTTTGTCAAGTCAGGATATGCCGATGTCCTGAGTTTCCTTTGAATGTTGCCCTTTTCGATAAGTATAGATGGCAAGCGCAAAACACACTGCCGCAATGACGGGATAATAAAACTTAAAGCCTGTTACAAGAGGCCACAAAGAAGCCACGATACCACAGACCATATATCCCTTGACTTTATTGCGGTTAAATGCCGATTCTTTAAACTTCGTCAGTGTCACAACTGTTTGGTTTATTTCTTCTTCGGCTCGCTGTTGTGCGGTCTGCTCATCCGGCAACAGCCCCGCTTTTTCAGCCATCAAAAGCACATGGGCACCGTCAATCAGCTCAGCTTGATGTTCTTTGTTCATGCAGAGAGTTTTTACAGCCTCGGTGAAATCGGACAATGACACAAAAATAATGCGCTGCGCCTTCCTTGATCTTATGACCTCAAGTATATCCGGTATATCGCATATGACGGTTGGATGGTTGTGAAAAACATATACGAGCGCGCCTTTTTGCTCTGCTTTAAATCCGCTATCTGTAATCGCTGTGTTTTCAAGTCCGCCAAAGAGTTTGCTCACGTATGCCGCAAAATCTGAAGACTCCATAAAAGTGAGCGTTTCCAACAGACATTTTTGCCTGAGTTGTTTTAAATCCTTCTCAATATAACGTTCAATTTTTTTTGAACGCCAGCATGTCAGCACGAGACTTGCCGCGATAGTTAAGAAAATAGAAACCAGAAGCGCCGTTGTTAAAGAACGGCTCAGATGAAGCAAAACAAAAAACAGGCCAAGCATCAGCACCATGCGAAAAACCAAATAGTCAAACAAACGTGCCGGAAGCGACCTTCCGCCATATATTTTTTTTAAATAAAATCTTTTCAGTCTTGCGTTCATCATGCAACCTCCTGTATGTATATGTTTGCCAATTCCCGAGATTTGTATACATGCACAACTTGTTATAATTTTGCTGCTGATGTATAATACTAAATACCATAAAAATGAGATTTAATCCGAACTGCCCGAAAGGAATCTCCATGCAGGATTATACGGAGTTTTCTTCGTTGAAAACTGAATACTTGCAGCCGAAGCAAAAGCGGGTTGGTCTTCTTGGCGGCACGTTCAATCCGGTGCACAATGGCCATATTTCTATGGCCTATATTGCGTTGTATGAATTCCTGCTTGGCGAAGTTATCTTTTTGCCGCTTGGCAAACCGCCTCACAAGAATGATGAGGCAATTGCGTGTGTAACCCACCGCATAAATATGATAAGGCTCGCCACTGCGCATGAAAAAAGGTTTTCGGTGAGCACTTTGGAAACCGATCGCAATGGCATCACATACACTGTCGATACGCTTGAGCTGCTTATGAGGAAAAACAATGACGCATCGTACTATTATATTATAGGCTCGGACACGCTGTTTGATATTGCCTCCTGGCGCAATATTGAGCGCGTCATGCTGCTGACTGATTTTATATGTATTCTGCGCCCCGGACAGGAAGAGTTAAGCGTCAAAGAATATGCGGACACGCTAAACACACAATACGGGCACAAAATACATTTCGCCAAAGAACGGGGGCCGGATGTGTCCTCTTCGCTGATCCGTTCCTCGGCAGCGCAAAACAGGCTGTGCAGCGGGCTCTTGCCGGACTGTGTGGCGAATTATATTTTACAGAACCGTGTTTATATTTAGAGGCAAAGATGCAGGAAGAAAATGTGCGCACATATCTTGAAAAAAAACTGGACAAAAAACGCATAGCCCATTCTGTCGGCACAGCAAATGTGGCTTCAACGCTAGCAGATAAGCACAATGCAGATACGCAAAAAGCATATTTGGCCGGCTTGCTGCATGATATCGCAAAAGGCATATGTGGTGATGAGCTTGATCGTCTTTTAAATACATATGGCATTGTGGCCGATGATACTGAACAGCAGAATCCAGAACTGCTGCACGGCAGGCTGGGAGCCGCAATGGTCAGAGATGAGCTCGGCATTGCCGATGAAGATATCCTGAATGCCATTCGCTGGCATACGACCGGGCGCGCAGGCATGTCGCTTCTTGAAAAAATCATATATCTGGCCGATCTTATTGAGCCGACGCGCAATTTCGAGGGTATTTGTGATATACGCGCACTTTCAGAGGATGATATCGATGTGGCAATGTGCGCAGCATTGACACAAGTGATGGATTTTGTACGGCGCAAAGGATTTGCGCTGCACCCAAACAGCCTGATGGCATATAACGATTGTATTAAAGGAGGAAAAACGCAATTTGAAACACCAACTCAATGAAGATGTACTGGAAGCGTCCAAACAGCTTTTTTTAAAAAAAGCCGAGGACGTAAAGCTTTTGCATGTGTCACACATGACGATAGTGGCGGATTATTTTATTCTCGCCAGTGGCCGATCCGATGTTCATGTCAAAGCTCTCTGTGACGATGTTCAAAAATTTATGCTTGACAGGGGCAGACAGCGTTTGCGTATAGAGGGTTATCGCGAGGGGCGGTGGATCGTGCTTGATTACGGCGATGTGCTTATACATCTTTTTCATCGGCAGGAGCGTGAATTCTACGGACTTGAACGTCTTTGGGTAGATGGTGAGAATGCGCTGCAGATTACCGAAAATGACGTCAAGCAAGTTGAAGAGCTTTTGCCGTAATACTGAGGCAGACAGCGTTCGTGTACCTCGGTTTGCTGACAAAGCTAAGATAAAAAAGTATCCTGAAGAAAACATTGGGAAACACCAATTTTATTATGTCTTTTTGCCGGTTTTATCGGTAACAGGCGAAACAAACAATGGGAACAGCATTAATAAAAGCTCCGTTGGCCTTGCAGCAGGCACAAGCGGGCAGAGGCACACCGCGTCCGTGTGCCTCTTTGCTACTGTATTCAAAATACGCGTCGCGCGCATATGAAGCTTTTTGTCCAATAAGATGAATTGAGTATATCCTTCCTGATCACAACTTTTCCGTTTGCTGACGATGCATCGATCATCTTCCCGCCACCCATATAGATACCAACGTGTTTTCTGAAGCAGATGATATCGCCTCTTTTCATGTCTTTCATTCTTGTGACCCTGGGCAGACTGCTTTTTGCCCAATCGGACGATGTCATATATCTGATATTATGCCCCATCTGTTTTAAGCAGTAATACACGAAGCCGGAACAATCAAACACATTCGGCCCCTTGCCACCGCGCACGTACTTTTTACCAAGCAACGATTCTGCGACGCTGATCAGCTTGTCAGCGGATGTTTTATCAGGGTTGCTTGATGCAACCGGACCGCTTTTGCTTGAACCGCTGCCTGAACTGCTTCCCGAGCTGCTGCCTGAACTGCTTCCCGAGCTGGTTGAGGTCCGGGCAGACTTGGCGTTATCGGAGTGCAGTTTATCCCATGTTTGTTCCCCAACGATACCATCAGGGCTCAGCCCGTTGCGCGCCTGAAAATTCTTCACTGCTTTTTCGGTTTCTTCACCGAAATAACTCGAGCTGCGGACTTTGAGATAATTGAGCTCTTTGAGACGATCCTGAAGGCTTTTGACATCCGTTCCTTTATCCCCCGTTCGCACTGTATAAACCTTGACATCCTCGGAGTACAATTGCGAAAGTGTGTCTTGCCCCAGCAATCCATCAATACTTAGCCCATGGCCTCTTTGGAACAGCTGAACAGCAAATTTTGTAACGCTGCCATAGTAATCCGTGGGTTCGTCTTCGGGCATATAGCCAAGATCCATCAGGCGTTCCTGCACTTCCGCAATACGCGAATCACGTGTGCCGGGCTCCAGCGCCATAGTCATATCCGGCTCTGTCGTCGAGACAGGCTGGATATCCTGCTGATGTGTGTCGACAGGAAAGGCATCCCGATGGCTTTGTGCCAAAGATAAATTGTGTTCGCCTGACAGCATTTCACCTTCAAAAGCAACATCCTGAATCAATGGCTGCTGATCATCATTGGATGGCAAAAGTATCAAAACGACCGCAATGGCAACAACGATCACGCCGACGCATGTGATGAGGCGCCAGTCCTTCCAGAGCTTTTTCTTTTTGCCTTTGGCGTGAGAAATTTTACGGTGTGAAGAAAACATGTTGGTGATATTTGATCTGACAGATACTGGTGACTTAAGCAACGTGGTTCCACGTGTTTTTCGTCGATCTCCAAAAATTGCGGCGACACGCTTGAAAATACGTTGCCAGGTATCAGAAATCTTTGTGAATAGTATTTGACTATATTTTTTAAACCTCATTATTATTCGCCCCTGTCATACAAAGTCATTAATTCGTAATACAAAAGTAACTATTTAATAACATTATACGCAGCAAAACGAGTTGTGCAACCTTTTAGCGCATTATGTTTACAATTCGCCACGGTATTTTTCCATGATATGCTTGAATATTTCCGCAGATGTGGGCGGCGTGTAGGTGATGGCGTTGGCGCCCGCCTCTATGGTTTCCATTATAGAATCTTCTGTGGGGCCGCCTGTTGCTATGATCGGTACGCTGGGGAACCTTTTGCGTATGCTCCTTACAATATTCGGCGAGTTTGAAGCACCCGATACGTTCAGGATCGCCGCGCCTGATTTGATCCGCGCGTCAATGTCTTCGCGCTCGGAAACCACGGTTACCACGATGGGTATGTCTATTCGCTCTTTTAATCTTACAAGCGTTTCGTTGGGCGTAGGCGCATTGACAACAACCCCTATGGCTCCCTGAAACTCGGCGTCCATGGCGAGATTGATAACACGTTTTCCCGTTGTTGTCCCCCCCCCTACTCCACAAAAAACAGGAACATCTGAAACGGTAATCAACGCATGTGAAATAACGGGCTGTGGTGTAAAAGGATACACGGCAATAACCGCGTTGGCATTACAGTTTTTTATCATCGCCACATCTGTTGTAAATACTAAAGATTTGATTGTTCTGCCAAATATCCTGATTCCGCTGACTTCATTGATGACTTCCGGTACTTTGACCATATGCCTTCTTAGGTTGCCCTGAATCTCTGGTACAAAACGATTCATACGGTTGTCTCCTTCTCATTTGTCCTTCCCCAACCCCAATAAGCATCTTTATCACATCATAACAAATAATGGCGCATACGTAAAGTAAAAAACACCGTATGATGTGACTTGAAAGCTTACCGCATACCTGTGCTTGGATGTGTCTTAATAGCGTTTTTTAATATGGTTTTCTTCCGTTTCCTTCGTTCAGACAACCAGCAAGTTGAAAGGCACAGGTTTATAGATTATAATACTCTTAAACATACCTTGGAGGCATTGATATGAGCTGCAACAATACCATAAAATGCACATGCACCTATACTTCCTGCTCACGTTATGGCAAATGCTGCGCGTGTATTGCGTACCACCGACGGCTTGGCGAAGCGCCCGGCTGTCTTTTTTCCAAAGCAGGCGAAAAAACATATGACAGAAGCATAGCTATGCTCTGCAAGGATGTAAAAGCCAGCCGATAAACCGCCGGTTACGATGGCAGTTTTTTGTCTGTCATTCGCTGTTCGATTGTGTTCTTGGCGGCTTGCTCATTGGAGTGATTGCTTGTATTTCGGATATATGATAGTTTAAAATAAGAAATGACTGCAAGGAGAATCCGCATTGAGAATCTTGATACAAAAAATCAAAGAAGTTTCTTTCGCGGTTTTGCCTATTGCGGTCATTGTGCTTCTGCTCCATTTTACTGTTGTGCCGCTCAGCGGGCAAATGCTCGTCCGCTTTTTCTCCGGTGTGGTGCTTATCGTCATTGGGCTCTCTGCTTTTCTTTTTGGCGTTGATATCGGCATTACGCCCATAGGAAACCTGATGGGTCAAATGCTCGCCAAATCAAATAAGCTTCTTCTCATCGCAATCGGCGGTCTTTTGCTTGGCTTTTTGATTTCCATAGCAGAGCCTGACTTGCATATTTTAGCCGGTCAGGTAGACACGGCCACTGCAGGCGCCGTCTCCAGATTAAATATCATCTTTGTCGTCTCTCTTGGCATTGCCATGCTGCTTGCGCTTGGCCTGATTCGTATCGTTTACAGTTTTCCTTTGTACATATTGCTTGCGGCGCTGTATGGAATCATATTGCTCATAGCGTTGTTTGTTCCCTCCGAGTTTCTGGCAATCGCTTTTGATTCTTCCGGCGCTACGACGGGCGCGCTCACAGTACCTTTTATTTTGGCTATGTCTATTGGTGTTTCTGCGCTGAAAAAAGACAGCATAGGCTCGGAAAAAGACAGCTTTGGTTTGGTTGCTATAGTCTCCACAGGCGCGGTCATCTCTGTATTGATTATGGGAATTGCTTCCGATCAGGGAAATCTGTCTGCGGCCGCTGCAGCCACTACAGCCTCTTCATTAACCTCATCGTTCTTTATAAAACTCCCCACAGCGGCCATCGAAACAGCCATCGCTCTTGCGCCGCTTTTTGTTATTTTCCTCATAATGCATTTTGTATCATTCAAACTATCAGGACGCGCTTTGAGGAGGATTGTCTTTGGTCTTGTTTACGCATATCTTGGCCTAATGCTGTTTTTATGGGGAGTGAATGCGGGTTTTATGGAAATCGGGAAGACGATCGGAAGCGGCATAGCAAGCAAGGGGCTTGACTGGATGATGGTTGTCATCGGTTTTGTGCTGGGGCTTGTCACCATACTTGCAGAGCCTGCTGTGCATGTGCTCACGCATGAGATCGAAGATGTCACCAGCGGTTCTGTCAAGCGCCGTTTTGTTTTGATCGCGCTTTCCGTGGGTGTGGGGCTGGCCGTTGCGCTTTCTATGCTGCGTATTGTGATACAGGGTTTGCAGTTGTGGCATATTTTGCTTCCAGGGTATATCATAGCTGTATTGATGGCGTTTTTAGGCCCCAAGCTTTTTGTGGGCATAGCGTTTGACTCGGGCGGCGTTGCATCCGGTCCCATGACGGCCACGTTCATCCTTGCTTTTGCGCAGGGTGCAGCGCAAGCCAGAGAAGGCGCTGACGTATTGGCTGATGGTTTTGGCATTATCGCGCTGGTAGCCTTAACACCGCTGATCACGCTTCAGATACTCGGGTTGATATATAAAAGAAAGGCTGTAAAAGGGGATGTTAAACATGAATAAACCAGATTATAGCTTTGCCCTGATCACAGTGGTTGTCAACTTTGGTATAGGCAGTAAAGTTCTGACCGCCGCGAAACGCTGCGGTATATCAGGCGGTACGCTGCTTATCGGGAAAGGGACGGCAAAGAGCAGGATACTCGAATTCTTGGAGCTTTCTGACACACGCAAAGAGATCGTGCTTATGGGTGCAGAATGCTGCCTTGCGCACAGCGTGATTATGCAGCTCGATAAAGAGTTCACATTCAGAAAAAAAGGCCATGGGATAGCATTTTTGGCGCCTGTGGTCAGCATTTTTGGCGCAAGCAGATGCCAATGCTCTGGCAAGCCGAAGAAAGGAGACGTTATGTATAAGACAGTTATCACCATTGTAGACAGAGGACGTGCCGAGGCCGTCATAGAAGCCGCGGAAAAGGCTGGTTCGCGCGGCGGAACAATTATCAACGGCCGTGGCGCAGGTATACATGAAACGCGCAAGCTGTTTTCCATGGAAATTGAGCCGGAAAAGGAAATCGTCCTTATCGTTGCAGAAGACAGCAAGTCAGACGCCATTGTCGCTTCCATAAGAGATCATCTGGAAATTGACGAACCTGGCAAAGGCATCATCTTTATTCAGGACGTTCTTGAGGCCTACGGTCTTAATTAAACCTGTTCTTTGATCGCTTTTGGACGGCCTGCTTCAATAAGCACTTTGCTGTAAAGCATCGCTATACAGCTTATGGACATCAGTACGCCTGTGATGATGAGCAGCCATTCAATGGCCACCGCTTCCGCCAGAGGACCAAACAAAAGCATGGCAAGCGGCATGACGGCATTGACAATCATACCGAAAATGCCGAAAACACGCCCCATATAGTCTTCCTCTATTTTTTCCTGAAGCAATACGGTTGACGGTGTATTGAAAACAGGAACGGCTACACCTGTGAAAGCCATAATGAATAGGTATATCCAAAAGACGGGTACCACACCCAGTAAAAATGTACATGCGCCCAGCAGAAATCCCGCGAATGCCATCGTGTGTATACGGTTTTTAAAACCACCCCAAGACGCCATAAGCACTCCGCCCAGAATCATACCAGCGGAAAACGCCACCTCGATAGCGGACAAACGCCATACTTCACCGCCAAAACTGCGCGCCACCTGAAGCGGAGTCAGAAAAGCGGCCGGAGCCACCAAGATGAAAAACAAAGCTGAAAATATCATAAAGCGCAAAATGAATTCGTGCTTCCTGATATATAAAAGGCCAAGCTTAAGATCAGTAAAGTAGCCTGTGGTTTGTTTGGTCTGGGCTTTTTGATGCGAAGGCACATGCAGCAGGAACATCAGCACAAATATGGCTATCGCGGCCGTAGCCACATCAATAAAGAATATGGTTTCGATTGACGCCACAGTCAGCAAAAAACCACTCGCCATTGGCGATACGAGTGTGATGACCGACTGTATTGTAGTGTTTAGAGCATTGACGCGCGTCAGTTTTTCTTCCGGCACGATCTGGGGCAAAAACGCGCCCACCGCAGGAATCTGTACGCCGGTGCCCAGTGAACGTATTGCCGACATCACAAAAAGCAGCCAAAGAGCATCTATACCGACAATAAATAAAACAGCCAGCGTCAATGTGGCAATAGCAATGGCTGCATCTGCGACAACGATCAGCAGCTTCCTGTTATACCTGTCCGCCCAGACGCCTGCAAATGGAGATATAAAAAAACCGGGCAGAAAACCGCATACGATGCTGACCATCATCATCACGCCGGACTTTGTTTCCAGTGTGATATACCAGAGTATTGCATACTGAACAAGCGACGAACCGAACAGCGATACCGTCTGACCCAACAGAAAGCGGATTGTTTTTTTCTTCCATGACTCAAGCATGATGATCCTTTTAAGAATAATAGTTTTTGCGTCTAACAAGAATTATATGATTTTATTCTGTTCTTGATAACGAAACAGCTTACTAAAGATAAGGGCAGCCAGTTTTCGACTGCCCTTATCTGACTACGATCAAGCCCGGCAGCTAAAGGCATTATTCATCTTCCTTTACCTGTGCATAAAGCAAATCGGAAATATAACCAGCCACATTATCTGCCGTAACAGCATCAATTTTAAGTTTAACGTAGGGGTCTGGCGTATAGGTTGCGCTCTTAATAAACTCGTCAGCGATGCCAATAATAATATCTGTGAGATCCTTTGTACCAAAAAATATGGCCGTATCAAGCTTTCCCGACTGTACAGATCGCAACAGATCCATTTCGCCGCCATATACCACAAGGTGTACGGATTTGCCGCTTTCTTCTATGGCGCGCAAAGCTCCTTTTGCCAATGCGGCATTGTGCGCAAATACAAAATTAACATCATTCAAAAGGATATTATTCTTTGTTTCAGTAAAAGCTTTCTCTTCATCATAACCGCAAAAAACGTCCGCGACAATTTCAATACCCTCGTTATCGCTTACGGAAGCTTCAAAGCCGTCAGACATAAGCTGCATGATGAAACTGTCATAATCGGACTTAAGCTCAAGGCAGCGGCCCTCCCCTTGCGGGAACAATGCGGCTGCACGCTGACCAACAGTTTCACCGATCTGCTGATAATCAGGTGACAACAGCGTGCTGAAACTGCCATTTATCTGATCGATGATGCTGATAACCGGTACGCCCGCGGTTTCACAATCCGCGAGAACAGATTCAAATACATCCACATCAACAGGATCGATCACCACCACAGCAGCCCCAGCTGAAACCATAGACAACACATCGCTTTGCTGTTTTGCGCCATTATCCGCCACAACAATATTGGCCTCGTAATCAAGCTTTTCACAAGCCAGACGGATATCCTCGCTCAGCTGATCGTAAAATGCGCCTGTGCCTGCAAGGCTAATGCCAATTTGAACACGCGAATAATCAAGATCATCTGATTCCTCAAGCCCCGAGGGCGCATCCACTTCCTGCTCAACAGCACTGCAAGCGACAGTAAAAACGGTGAATATGATCAGCGCTATAATTATCAGAAAATGTTTTTTCATTGAAACCTCCATTTGCGCGCTGCTAATGATTATACCACGGACATAACATAAAAAAAAGCGGCATTATATTGACAAATTCGTAAACATTGTACGAATCATTGGCATTATCGATAAACCTTTGCCGACAAGATACACAAAAATCAATGTCATTGACATCATATCCAATCAGTGTATAATCTGTTTATAGGAATCATTAATCTGTTTGGAGCAGGATATGGGTGACGTAACAGCAAATAAGGGCGATAATGAATTAATTTTGGTGAACATCGTAGAATCTGTTGTTCGTCAAAAAACGCGTGAGCTTATTAAAACAATGGATATGTGTGTTTGCGAAACATGTTATCTTAACGCATGCGCCATCGCGCTCAATTCTTTAAAACAAATGTATGTCACGACTCAAAAGGGTGCTTTACTTTCCAAAGTTTCCACAATAAGCGTTGGTTACCAGGCTGTTTTAATATGCGAAATCATCAAAGCGCTGATAATTGTCAAAGCCTCGCCAAGGCATTAGCTGCTTCTTAAAGTGTGGTTCTATCCTGCAATTCCTCACTGCCGCATTGTTTATTCTTTTTGTCTTCATACATAAGAAAATCAACATGTTTAAAAAAGCTGTCGTAATCCATATGTGATTTTGCGTCATAAGTGCACGAGCCTATGGAAAAGCTGATGCGATAAGGTTTCGCGCTCTCCTGGTTAAAAATAAGCACATTGTGCTTGATCCTCATTATGGTTCGTTCAAGTACTTTTGGACAATCGATGTTCAGGATGACAATAAACTCGTCTCCCCCTACTCTGGCCAAAAAATCGTTTTCACGAAGGCTTTGCCTGATTATTTTAACAGCGTCTTTTAGCGCTTCATCACCTGTATTGTGACCAAAGGTATCATTGATCTTCTTGAATCCGTCCAGATCCAGCAGGATGGCAGAAAAAGAGCTGTTCTCCGTACTGTTTCTTATTCTGGCTTTTGTATATTCATCAAGCAGTCTGCGGTTGTACGCTCCAGTCAAATAATCAGTATTCAGGCCATGGTTTTGAACATAGAAGTAGACGATCATAACGGAAAGCATCATTCCTACCCAGTTGTATGAAACGCCATAAAAAAGCACCTGTATAATAATGCCTACGGTAGCGGGCAGGAAGAATAACAACAAGGCATAAAAATACCTCTTTTCCAGTTTGGTTTTATTTGTCATTATGTAGATAAACGTTCCAGCCAGAATAGCGTAGCAGAATACCACATGCAACAAAAACATGGCGCCTCTTTGGTATATGTTGTTTTCACTGACGCTGAAAAACCATCCTGTTAAAGGCGAAGTCATGGCAACCAAAGCATTGGCAATAAAAAAAACAATCAATACGCGCGCCGCTTTTTTCAAGCGTCCTTCGTCCTTATTGATTTGATAATTGGCGTACAGAGCCCAGATCAAAGGTGCCGCAGGCGCAAGAATATAGAGCAAAATGTTGAAGCTGGTATTCAGAACAACATAAAACTGTCCATGTATGCCGTTGAACACCCAGCCAAAAAGGTCTATGATAATCATAATCATATTTAATTGAATCAAACCCAGAAACAACCTGTCGGCAATTGAGGCTTTTTCCGAATGCTTGTGAGCATTGACATAGATGATGAGTAGTATGATAAATGAAACAATGCTCAAATCAGCAGTGTGCAAAGTGGCCATTTGAAAACCTCGCTTTTCTCAAGAACCTCATCATGTTTGTTTGTATGTGTTATTGCCTGGATATTATCACATGAACATTCTAACGCAAAGCAGCACAAGTATTCAATCAAATCTTAAAAAAAAGAATAAAAAAAGCACGCTGGTATTTCGCGTGCTTATAAATCTAGCTGAGACTATTCTGCACTGGCTCCCAGGAACATAGACGTCACAACACCGTTCTCCATTGTTAGGAGCAACCCGCCATAGATGCTGCCAACAATAACAACGCCTTTGTTGTCCTTCATTTCATCGGTATTGATATCCTTTTCATAAACGGCCATGACATCTGCCTCACTGCTGCCAATGCCAATGCCCCTGGACGTTTTTCCGTCAAAAGGCGCTTTTGCTGTTACGGTGTTGATTACGAAATTCTCATTGATTTCTACATAATCAAACTCCACACCAAGAGCATCATAGCTGCTGGTTTTATGCAAAAAACCATCGGCGGCCCATATCTTTGGTTCGGTGGTCTCTCCAGGATTGCCTAGCATTCCAATGACTTTTGTCTCTTCAAGTGAAATCATCAGTTGACCGATGGTTTCATCATACATAGAAAACTCGCCGTACTCCACAGGTTCATCCATATCTGCCGGAGTAAACTCAGGTGAATCATCTTCAATTTCCGGTGTTTTGGGTATGTCTTTGTATACAACTTCAATTTCCGGTGCGCTGCACCCTACAGCTAGAAAAACAACAATCAATATCATAACCAAAAGACTGCCAAATGTTTTATTACGCATCGATATCTCTCCTTAATACATATAGCGCGCGTTTTCAATCACGCTGCTTTTTCCACTTTTCATACATATTACTACAATCATGCCTCTGCTTGCAAGCGCAAATCAATTGCTCAAAAGAAAGGCTTTCATGTTTTTCTTTTCTCAGCACATCTTTTTAAGGGTCTTATTAAAAACAACGCCACCTGTTTGAGGCAGCGTTGTTAAGACGGATAAACCATTACACAAGAGTATCACGTCCGGTAAACAGGCTTACGTTACTCTTTTCAGGCTCATTGAGTTCCAATATTTGCGCAACGGTCTTGAAAATGGATTCACTGGCGTTTCGCAGACCCATAAGTCGTTTGAAACAGTTAGCTTCAGCGGCTTTATATTGCCTTGCCTCGCTTCTTGCCTGTTCAAGTTTTTGCTTCGCCTGTGTCTGGGCCTGCTGCAATATGGACTGCGCCGTCTCTTCAGCGCGCGTCATAACATTTGAGATATAACGCTCGTTGTTTTTGTACATTTCGAGCATGTTTGACAGTTCCCTGTTTTCTTCGCGCAATTGAACAATTCTCTCCTTTTGATTTTTCAGGCACAATTCATAGTCATCCCTCACTTTTTTCAACAGCATATCGACATCTTCGGCATTATATTTTCCCATAATGCTCTTCTTTAAACTGTTCATTAAGACCACCCTCCTTCGGGCAAAATAATAACACCGTCCGAGATATAAAGCTGTCGGACGGTGCGGTTTCGTTCGTCTTATTTTGCGATTTCGTTCTCATCTTCTGCCGCTATGGTATTGGATGTTTAAAACCCTTCATTGAGCATATACAATATGCCCAAATGTGCCACGTGATTTATGACTCCTTATCGTCATTCTCTGCGCTTTTTTCATCTTCAATATCTTCTGTATTGTTCGTATTACTTTCATTTTTCTTTAAGCGAGATTTTTTATTTTTGTATTCTTCAATCTGCTCAGGCGTCCAGCTGATGCTGTAATAGCCATCGTACACTGGCAGTTCTTTCTGAAAGCGTGGCATGAAAACCAGATAAAGTATACCACAGACCACAAATAAGCCGCTGAAAAATTGCGAAACCAGCAGGCCGCCCGCTACAAGACTGTCCGTCCGGAACGATTCGATCCAAAACCGCGCAAAGCCGTACAACGCCCCGTATAGTGCGAAGACACCGCCGCGTACACGGATTTTTTTTCTAAGAAGCATCAGCACTGCAAACGCAAGAAGGTTCCATACCGATTCATAAAAGAACGTAGCCATATACCAGTTTAGCTGCCCGTTTTCCAGTATCTGAACGCCAGCCGGAAACCATTGCCACGCGGGGTTGGTGATCAGAACGCCATGCGCTTCCTGGTTGACATAGTTTCCCCAGCGACCTATCGACTGCGCAAGGATAATGCTGGGCGCCGCAATATCAAGCAACGAGCCGAGGCTGACCTTGCGCCACCTGTTGAAAATAAAAGCAGCCAGAGCACCGCCAATAACGGCTCCGAAAATGGATAGTCCTCCCTCCCATACAAAAAGTATCTTATGCGGATTGACAAAGTACGGGTTTTGAGACAACCCCATAATGGCGTAGTCGAAAAAAGCCACATAAAAAAGCCGTGCGCAGATAACGCCCAAAGGTATGGCTAGAAGCATAAAATCTAGCACCATCTCAGAACGGTAGCCTCTTCTTTTTGCTTCGAGACATCCGATTATCACGGCTATAACCAGCGCAGTGGCTATGATGATACCATACCAGTATACTCTGATGCCCTCCCCTATCGGCAGGGTGAAAGCCACTCTTGGATCCATATGAAAACCTCCATATTATGTTTTGTGTACGGTGGCTATTATATGTTTTTGATGAGCAGCGGTCAAGATGTAAGCATCAACTGAGTTGACGGATACTGACTTTTGCAATCAGGAAAAACGCATTTGCCGTACTGTTATTTAAGCGAATCCTGAACAGAAAACGCGAATTCGTTTGCCTGATCTTCCAGCGATTCAATGATATCATCAAAACGTGAAAAATGAAAGTAATACGAACAATACAGAAGATATTGAAGATGAAAAAAGCGCAGAGAA
>Ga0351931_1047_pt1 | contig 24714 bp, 18 predicted proteins | sample BONcelT113001E11_FD_205818 | JGI IMG/M metagenome (GOLD analysis project Ga0351931, IMG submission 205818) | Enriched cells from coal bed in the Powder River Basin, Montana, United States - BONCAT cells T11 rep2 HSBNCT.T11.300.1.E11 ... | reverse complement strand
TAAGCTCACGAGAATGAACCGGGTATTCCAGATCTTTACCGACGAGTCCGAAGCGATCGAGGCGCTTTCAAGATAACATGCCCGAACCGCAGACATCGAAAACGATCACCTTTCTCATCGACAGCAAGCTGAAGAACGTTTCTCTTGCCGGCGTCGCCCTTCGCGGCATATGCAGCTATCTTTCGCTGAGTGATGTCGACGCTTATTACCTTGAGCTTTGTGTCGTCGAAGCGGTGAACAACGCCATCAAGCATGCCTACGAAGGTGAGGAAGGTCATGCCGTCGAGGTCAACATAACCTATTCCAGCAAGGAAATCGTCCTTGATATCAGGGACGAGGGAAAGCCGATGTCCCTCTACCACCCCGGACTCCTCGATTTCGACCCCGAAGACCTCAAGACCCTTCCGGAGCACGGACTGGGCCTGTACATCATCAACTCGGTGATGGACGAGGTCACCTACACCTCCGAAGGCGACAGAAACACTCTCAGAATGACAAAGAAGCTATACAGAACGTAAAATTAGAGGATGGGGGACAGGAAAGATCCTTCCCCCGAAACCCGGGACCTGGGACTTTTCGTTAGTTTCCAAGCCCATTCTCGATACTGTAGCGGATCAACTCCGAATTGTTCTTAAAGTTCATCTTCTTGAGGATCCGTGTCCTGTACGTGCTGACCGTCTTGATGCTGAGAAAGAGTTTTTCCGATATCTGCTTGATGGATTGCCCCGAGGCGATCATTACCATGACCCTGAATTCTCTTTCCGAAAGGGTGGCGTGAAGCGGAACGTCGGCGGGATGTTCAATGACCCCCGCTAATTTCTCAGCAAGCGTTGTGGTGATGTACTTCCTTCCCTGGGATATCCGGCGTATTGCCATGACGAGTTCGTCGGGCGCGCTTTCCTTCGTGAGATAGCCCGAGGCGCCGGCCTTGAGAACCCTCATGGCATAGTGCTCCTCGGGATGAACGCTGAGGATAAGAACGTTGGCATCGGGCTTCTGCAGTTTCAGCTCCCGGAGGACATCGAGACCGCTCTTGACGGGCATCGAAATATCGAGGATGACGATATCGAAAGATCCCGCAAGGGCCTTCCTGAGCGCTTCCTGACCATCGCTCGCTTCATCGACGACCACCATATCGGGGACATCGGAAACGATCTGTTTCAATCCCTCCCGGACGATAAAATGATCATCGGCGATCAGGATCCTGATCATGACCGCCTCCGGCGATACACGCAGATAGTCTGCATTTTCAGGGTCTCCATTCCGTATTTATCAAAGATGCCGTCAAAGACCCATGGCACGCGGCAATGTCTGCCCCGGGCGCATGCCCTGTCTAAATGTTTATCATCACTGCACTTAAATATCTTAAACTAAATGATAACAGACTTGAAGCCAAAGATGAAATAGAGATAGCGAAGCCCCTGAATGCTTAAAAGAAACAGTCGGGGGGGATGACTTTTGTCTCTTTCGTTTTCTTGGAAGCTAACCTTGATGAGTAAACGGCAGTTTTTTGTTGCGCAAGCTCGAAAGGGGCTTCGCTATAGGAAGTCGTGCACGTGCTGGAGCTATTATAGGTAACAGTCATGAGATGGTGTTATTATAACAGAGTATTCCTCAAAACAGATATGTAATTTATAGCTAGATAATATAGATGCATTTTATATATAATTAACACTAACCAAGCGATATCAAATAAGCTCTTAGATTCAGCTTTTTCCCGTTGAGACTCAGCTTGCTCCTGATATTGTTGCGGTGGGTGTCAATGGTCCCCGTTGAGACCTTCATGATCTGCGCTATCTCCTTGGAGGTCTTGCCTGCCTTTATGAGATTTGCCACCTGTATCTCCGTGGGGGTGAAATTAGAATATTTCATGGACATCTTCTGGAGGAAAGGGGAGAGGATGTCGTTGAGGTTTCTTTCCACGATGTCCACGTAAGAGACTTGCCCCGGGTCGAGCCTGGTTTTTTTCATCTTGTCGATATAGGGGAGGACCAACGCCTTGGTGTTGGCTATCAGCTTTTCCTCGAGTTCTTTCTTGTCGTCGTCACGGTGCTTGAGAAGCACCTTCAATGCGGTATTCGCCTCTTCGAGGCGGCTCGATTCTATCTTAAGCTCCACCTCCCTCTTCTTCAGGGACTCTTCCGTGATCTTCCGGTCCGTTATATCCTGGACGATGGCACAGATATACCCTTCCCCTTCGTATTCCATGTAGTTGCCGGTGATCTCGACAGGGAACAGTTTTCCCCTTCTTGTTCGGAAAACGGTTTCGACGCTCTCCGGGGCACGATCGTTGATCCACCTGCTGTTGCCGATCCTTACGTCTTCGGGACAGTCCGCATCAAGGTCATAGAGCTTCCTTTCTCTCAATTCCTCCCTGCTGTAACCCAGAAGCTTGCAGATCTCATCGTTCCCGTAAATGATCTCGCCATCTTCAGATATCCACAGGATGCCCACCGCCGCACGATCCACCGCAAATTGGGTAAATTTCAAAGCCGCCCCGGCTTTCTTGATCTCTGTGACGTCGTTCGCGAGGAAAATGCGGTAGTTCTTCCCGGGAAACTGCAAGGCATGGCCCGTAATCTCCACGTCGACAATGGAGCCGTCCTTCTTCCGGTGTCTCCAGGGCACACGTTCCTGGGACGGGTCAGGTTTTGACAGGTGGGCAAGAAGCGAGGGAACGTCCTCGTCAGGCTTCAAGTCCTTGAGGGTCATGCCTAGAAGTTCTTCCCGGGAATACCCGTAGCTTCGCACGGCGAAGGTGTTGACGTCCACTATCTTCAAGGTCTCGAAATCATACACGAACGTTGGAAAGGGAACGTTGTCGAACATGTTCCGGTAGCGTTCCTCGCTGTCTTTAAGCTCCTTTTCCGTCTTCCTGCGCTCCGTTATGTCCCTCCAGACGACATACATGAGTGGTCTCGTCTCCCCGAAGGAGATCGTCGTCAGGGAGACCTCCACCCAGAACTCTCTCCCGTCCACCCTGCGGTGGAGCCACTCGAAACGGCTGCTTCCCTCCCTTTTTGCCTGTTCTATTATCCTCGTACCTTTTTCGCGGGAAAGCTCTCCGTTGGCCTGAAAATGAGGCGAGATCTCGAGGGGATGGTATTTGAGAAGCTCATCCTTGGATTTGCATCCCATTATGAAAACCGCCGATTCATTGCAGTCGATGTAGTTCACGCCGTCGAATATGAAGATGGGGTCCACGGACTTCTGATAGAGCAGCCTCAGCTTGGCCTCGTTCTCCTCGAGCGCCTGCCGGGCTCTGGCCAACTGGGTGATGTCCTCGTAGGCCATGAGGATCTCACCCGATGCAAGCTGGACGGGCATGAAGTGTATCGTCTTGGTCGTCGAGTCCTTGCAGGCGACCTGGAAGACCCACGGCTTCTTCTCCCCAGGCTTGAAGAGTTCGAAGTCCTTGACCCACGCATCCATCACGGACTTTCGGTATTCCGGGTCGGGATATGCCTTTTCAAACCACGCCTTTCCGTCGGGAATATCGGCAAGATTGTAGCCGAACATCTCCCTGAACTTCGGGTTGAGATACCGGTATTCCCCCTCGATGTTGATAAGGGCCAGACCTACGGGTATATTCTCCGCAAGTATCTGGAATGTTTCGCCTTGTTCAACAAGCATCTTTCCTGCGCTCCTCGCCCGAAAGGCCCGTTACAGCCTTCACGGTTCCTTAACGCGGGGTCTATTCGCAATTCCGGTATTAAGGAGACATTATAGTGCAGACCAATTGTCCAGTAAACACTTTTCCTGACGCATCATGCAGCATCCCTGCGTGTTAACATGCAAGGCAGACAGGTTGACATCACCCGGCAACTGGTGTATGAATTATGCATGATAAATTGGCATTGGGTACGTTTTAGCTCATTCCTCATCATGGTCATCCTCTGTTTCACGATACCTGCGGCGGCGGTGTATTCCGCGTTCCACAAACAACAGCACATCAGGGAACAGATAGCCCTGCACCTGAAGAACGGGAATGAAGACCTGGCAAAAGAGGACCTCCGGGCCATTTCCCGCACCGTTTACGAGGCTGGAAAAAAGCACGGCATCGATTACAGGCTGATTCTCGCGTTAATGAAGGTGGAATCGAACTTCCGCCACGACGCCGTCTCGGAGATGGGTGCGCGGGGCCTCCTCCAGGTCAAGCCCTCCCTTGCAAAGTTCATGGTCCGCGATATGGGGATCGAATGGAACGGAAACCGCACCCTTGACGACCCCGAGAACAACATCAGAATAGGCACCCGTTTCCTTTCGGAACTTGTCCGCCGTTTCTATTGTGTCACAACGGCGCTTCGCGCCTACAACATGGGCCCCGGGAGGACCGAAGGGCTCCCCCCGGAAAAGATGACCTCTCCCCGGGGCTTCCCCGGGCTCGTATTGCGGGAATATGACAGGAACATAGTACTGCTACCCGATCCTTAATAAACGAATATCCGGTATATCCTTCCGTGAGTTATCCCCAAAACGATAAAACCGATCACGCCCATGACGGCTGCCTGTACATAACCGGCAGAGCGGGTTCCTTTGTATCGTTCCTTGTCGCAAGCGGGAAAACGAAAACGCTGATCCTCTACGAGGACGACGACTCGGCCGACCTTGTGCGGGAAGAGATCGCATATTACGGCAACAGGGAGGTCGCCCTCTTTCCACCCTACGAGGGGCGTTTCTTCGAGGAAGAAGATGACCTCAGGCGCAGTGGATTTCTCTATCGTCTCGCCACGGATGACAGCTTCATCGGGCTTTTTCCCATGGCCGCCCTGTCTGCCGCCCTGCCGCCCCCGGATCGCATCTCCGAAGACATCATGACCATAAACGTCGGTGATGCGGTCTTCCTCGAGGACATCCATGACAACCTCGACAGGAAAGGTTACGAACTGGCGCCTCTTGTCCGCGAAGCAGGCCAGTATGCAAAACGGGGCAGTATCATCGATTTCTTTCCGCCGGCCTCCGGCAAACCTGTAAGATGCGAGTTCATAGGAGACCAAGTACTATCCTTAAGACATTTCAATCCTCTTTCCCAGAGGTCCGAAAAAGAACTCACGCATTGCGATATAGTATCCATCGTAAAAAAGGATGCCGCCGACTCGTCCACCATCATCGACCACCTCCATGGTTCCCTTACCCTCGTTCATCCGGGGGCATCCTCCATCGTACATGCCCTTGATTCCGCCGACCCGGCAATAAGGGAAGGCTGGGCAAGGCTTCTCGTCGAAGCGCCGCAGATCGACCTCTCGGGCATCGTCGGCCCCGGGGAGGGACAAAGAATCGTCAAAGCCGTCTCCAACGATGATCTGAGGCAGCTTTTCCTTCTTCGCAAGACTGAGATATTCCATATACTCCGGGAAAAGCTGCAACAGGAGTGGTCCCACTATCCCTTTGTCTACCTCTTCGCCAATACGGGGCACCAGGCAAAGAGGCTCCAGGATATATTCGAGAGCTACGGCCTCGTATTGCCCATCCTCCCACGTATATCCTACCGGAGAAGGCCAAGGGAATGGGGTATCATCGAAGGGCCCATACGCAGGGGTTTCAGGACCGACGACATAATCGTCCTCACCGAGGACGACATAGCCGGACCCAAGAAGAGGGTCGTCAGGAAACAGTGGGGCACTCGTGATGAGTTCCTTGCCTCCTTCAAGGACCTCACCACAGGCGAGCTCGTGGTGCACGTGGACCACGGTATCGGTATCTACCGCGGTATCGTACCCCTTACCGTCAACGGTTTCACGAAAGACTTTCTCCTTATCGAGTATCTCGGCGGGGACAAGCTCTACGTCCCTATCGACGATCTCCAGTTGGTACAAAAGTTCATCGGCAGCGACAAATTCAAGCCAAAGGTCGACCGGCTGGGCTCAAGGTTCTGGATTAACACGAAGAGACGGGTGCGCAAGCAGATCGAGGACATCGCCGGCGAGCTTCTCGAGATCTATGCAGCCAGGCAGATGGCCGAGGGTCACAGCTTCCCGCCCGAGGACGAACTCTTCAGAGAGATGGAATCCCGTTTCGAATACGAAGAGACGGAAGGTCAGATCAATGCCATAAATGATGTCCTCGCGGATTTACAACGCACGAAGCCCATGGACAGGCTCGTCTGCGGTGATGTGGGCTTCGGCAAGACCGAGGTGGCTTTGAGGGCAACCTTCAAGGCGGTCCTCGATGGAAAGCAGGTGGCGGTGCTTGTGCCCACCACCGTCCTTGCCCAGCAGCATTTCAAGACCTTTTCCGACCGCCTCTGTGATTATCCCGTCGTTATCGGCATGCTGTCACGTTTCCGAACGAAGGAGCAGCAGGCGGAAACGGTCCGGCTCCTTGAGAAAGGACAGGTGGACATCATAATAGGCACCCACAGGCTCCTGCAGAAAGACGTCTCTTTCCGGGACCTCGGGCTTGTCATCATCGACGAGGAACACCGCTTCGGGGTAAAGCACAAGGAGAGGCTGAAGGCCATCAAGAAAGCTGTCGACGTCCTCACCTTGAGCGCTACGCCCATCCCGAGGACCCTTTACATGGCAACTTCGGGTATCAGGGACTTGAGTGTCATCGACACACCACCCCTTGACCGCCACGCCGTCAGGACCACGGTAGTGAAATTCAACGACGCCGTGGTGTCACGGGGGATAAGAAATGAGCTTGAGAGGTCGGGCCAGGTCTTTTTCGTCCATAACTTTGTTCACAACATAGGCGTCGTCCACAACCACCTGGCAAGGATCGTCCCCGAGGCCCGCATCGCCGTCGCACACGGGCAGATGAGCGGGAGCAAGCTCGAGACAATAATGGTGGATTTCATCGAAAAACGCTACGATATCCTCCTTTCGACGAACATCATTGAATCGGGGCTGGATATATCGAATGTGAACACCATATTCATCAACAACGCCAACAGGATGGGACTTGCCGACCTCTACCAGTTAAGAGGCAGGGTCGGAAGAAGCGCCCGGCAGGCCTATGCGTACCTCCTCGTTCCCGACGAGGAAAACCTGACCAAGGACGCCCGTTTGCGCCTCAAGATACTAGAAGAGCTCACCGACCTTGGCTCGGGGTTCCAGATAGCAAACTACGACCTGGAAATACGGGGCGCGGGAAACCTCGTAGGCAAGGAACAATCTGGTAATGTCAATCTCGTCGGTTTCGAGCTCTACTGCAGCATGCTCGAAGAGGCCACGAAAAAGCTCAGGATGAGCGGCACCCTCCCCGAGGAAGAGATAAGTACGGAGATAAACATTCCCGTGAATGCCTTCATACCCGACACCTATATCCAGGACGCCACCCAGAAACTTCTCATGTATAAACGTCTCTCCCGTGTCCGCCACGAAGATGAACTGAAGGAATTGGAGGGGGAGATCAAGGACCGCTACGGCACCCTTCCCGGCCCGCTTGTGAACCTCTTTGAGGTCATTTCCCTGAAATCCCTGCTCCTGCGTCTCAAGGTCCGCAAGATTGAAAAGAGCAACGGACAGGTTGTCCTCCATGTTACGGAGCGGACGCCTCTCGATATGAAACGGCTCCTCGCCCTTGCCACTGACAACGACCGGGGAGTTAAACTCCTTCCCGACGGACGGATCGTCATCCGCTCCGCTCTTAATGAGGGGGAACTCATGAATTTCATAAGAAATATATTGATGGAGATCGCGCCACTGTGATATAAGACTTCGTTACAGACTAATTTATCGCCGTCGTATGCGCTGGGTCGTCCCGGTCGGGAGCGATCGGTGAGATAGGTTGGAATCGGGTGCAAAATCGAGAAGGGTTGAAGAGGTGGGGAATGAAGAACGCGGTAATCTGCCTGTGTTTGGCGCTATGTCTCTTTGCGTGTGATAAAAAGAAGGACGATAGCAAGGTGCTCGTCACCATAAACAAAGATAAGGTCACCATGAGCGAGTTTAACAAGGAACTCGACAAGATACCGATGAACATGAAAATGATGGTCGCTTCAGAGAGCGGTAAAAAGACCTATCTCGACAGGCTGATCATAAAAAAACTTCTCCTCGCGGAGGCCCAGAAAGCCAATATCGAAAAGGACAAGGAATTCGAGAACAGGCTGGCGGAGATCAAGGAACAACTCATCATAGAATCGCTCCTCAAGAAAAAGCTCACGGCAGGCGCCAATATTTCCGAAGAGGACCTCCAGAAGTATTATGAAACGAATAAGGACAAGTTCAAGAAAGACCGGGAGATCAACACCCGCCACGTCCTCGTGAAATCGGAAGAGGAAGCGAAACAGGTGAGAGACAAACTCCAGGCCGGTGAGGACTTCACCGAGCTTGCCAGGAGATATTCCATCGACCCCAACGCCAAGGTGACAGGCGGCGAAGTCGGTTTCCATCCCAAAGGTACCCTTCTGCCCGAATACGAGGCAGCGGCATTCAAGCTCACAAAGGTGGGCCAGACAAGCGGCATCGTCAACACGCAGTTTGGATATCACATAATACGGCTTGAGGGAATCAAACCGCCGGCGTTCGTACCCTTTGCTGACGTAAAGGACTTCATCAAACAACAGCTTATGCAGGAAAAACAAAAGGAGGTGCTCGACAAATACATTGAGGACTTGAAGAAGAACGCCAAGATCACCATCAATGAAGACCTCCTTAAGGACCAGGCGCCGGCCGGTGCAGTGAAGCCGGAAGCCAAGGACGCGAAACCTGAAGCGAAAGACACGAAACCTGAAGCGAAAGACACTCCATCGAGCAAGCCGGCGGGATTAAATACAGACACGACGACCCCGCCCAACAAGGAAACGGTACCGCAGAAAAAATGAGACTCACAACAAAACTCATCGTCGCAGCAATCGTACTGGCCCTGACCCTGACCGCCCCGTGCGCTCAGGGCGAGGTCGTGGACCGGGTCATCGCCATCATCAATGACGATATCGTCACCCTCAAGGATTTCGAGGCCTATGTCAAGATCGAGAAACGCACGAAGTTCACGTCCATAGACGAATATTTCAGGAACCTGCAAATGAAGGACAAGCTCTGGGCCTTCGTGGAGGGTGTCCTCATCAAGCAACAGGCCAAGAAGATGGGGATCGTCGCGGGAGACGAGGAAATTTCGGCCTTCATAGAGGGCATTAAGAAACAAAACCTCATTACCGACGCTGAACTCAGGGAGCAACTAAAGAAAGACAATGTCACCTATGCGCAGTTCGCTGAGGGTATCAAGCTGAATATCTTAAGAACGAGACTCCTCATGCGCGTCGTCTCCACGGAAATAAGCATGACCGAATCGAGCCTGAAGAGCTACTATGACAGTCACCAGGATCTTTTTCGGGAACAGGAGTTCCATCTCCAACAGATATTCATCTCCGGGCAGCATCAGGACATTCGAGAGCGGGCAGAAGAAGCCTACAAGCGTCTCACCTCGGGAACGCCCTTCGAGGATGTGGCCCGCAGTCTCTCCGATGATCCTTCCGCCAGGCAGGGAGGAGATATCGGTTTCGTAAAGAGAAGCGACCTTCTTCCCAGTCTGAGGGAATCTCTGAACAGCCTTAGCCCCGGATCATTCACCATAGTCATCCCCACGCAGTACGGCCTGCACATATTGAAACTCCTCGATGTAAAGAAAGCCGAAGTCCTTCCTTATGAGGACGTCAAGAACGCCATAAATGAACGCATGGTCATGGAGGAATCGAACAAGCGCTACCGGGACTACATGGACAAGCTCAAGAAGACCTCCTACATCGAGGTCAAGATCTAGGGTCTCAACCAGCGCGATCATGCTTAACCCAATGACCGCCAAAATACTCCCCCTGATAAGCCCTATGCGTCCTATGGGTCCCATCCCTCCTTTGGGTCCTATCCCTCTTTCCGTCGAGGCCCCTTCCCCATGAACCGCATAGCCGTCACCATGGGCGACCCCGCCGGAATAGGCGCCGAGATCATAGTTCGATCCCTCCCCCGTATTGTTGCGCACAGCATTCCGGTCGTTATCGGTGACATGGCGGTTATCGATGGTCTATGTGCCCGGCTTCCTTCCCTGCCGCGGCCTGACTTCAAGGAACCGGGGCGGGGAACGCTCAAAGACGTTGAATTCGTTGACCTCGGTCTTATCGATACCGTTGAGCCCGGCAGGTCTGACGGCAGGTGCGGCAACGCCTCATACCGGTACATCGACGAGGCGCTGAAGCGCGTTTTTACCGGCGAGGCATCGGCCATTGTCACCTGTCCCATAAGCAAGGTCTCGCTGCGCCTTGCCGGAATCCCCTTCCCGGGACACACGGAATTGCTTGCCCATGTGGCAGGGGTGGACAGTTACGTCATGATGCTCGCAAACCCGGCCATCAGGGTGAGCCTCGTGACCATTCATATACCCCTCAAGGACGTGCCTGCCCGAATAACGGAGGAAAGGGTCTTCCGGACCATTGCGATCACCGGGCGCTCTCTTCGGGAAAGCTTCTCAATACAGCGTCCTGTCGTCAAGGTTTGCGGTCTCAACCCGCATGCCGGTGAAAAGGGCGTGATAGGACACGAGGAAGAGACCATCACGCGAGCCATACTCCGGGCTCAAAGAATGGGCATGGATGTGACAGGCCCCTATCCCGGCGACTCCGCCTTTCACCATATCGATTGCGACGCCTACGTCGCAATGTACCATGACCAGGGTCTTATACCGGTAAAGACCATCGATTTCAAGAGGACTGTTAATGTCACGCTTGGACTGCCTTTCGTGCGGACATCGCCGGGCCACGGCACCGGGTTCGATATAGCCGGCAAGGGCATTGCCGATCCCACAAGTCTTATCGAAGCGTACAGGACCGCAGAGGTCATGACAGGCAGGACCCGGCCGTAGAACCTTTCCTGTCAAGGAATTCCTTGACACCCCCGCATTTCCATGTTAAAAACACGCCATGCAAAGAACGACGGAACAGTGCATCATGAATTCACAATGGGCTTGGTGGTGGCGGACATAGCAGGTGTGAGACCGTAAATGTTCGGCCATGGACGGTTTCGCACCGTCCATGGCCTTCAAGTTTTAAGGCCATGGGTTTTGATAACCTGTGGCCTTTTTGTTTGCAGAATACCGACAACCGATCAAAGAGGAGGCTGCTTCATGAGACAACAACGGATGCTTTCATTGCTCGTCGCGGGTCTAATTGTTACCGCTGTTTTTCTTCTTTTTTCCCATGGACATACGGCGTCCATCACCCTCAAGTACGCAAATTTCCCACCGGCGTCCACCTTCCCCTCCGTTCAGATGGAGCGATGGGCGAAGGAGGTCGAAAAAAGGACGGGCGGCAAGGTAAAGGTTCAGACCTTTCCCGGAGGTACCCTCCTGCCGGCAAAGAACATCTTCGATGGAGTGGTAACGGGAATGGCCGACATAGGCAATTTTGCAATGAGCTATCAACCGGGCAGGTTCCCCCTCTCTGAGGCCATCGACCTTCCCGTCGGTTTCAAGAACGCACGCGCGGCCAGCATGGCCCTCTTTGACCTTATCGGGAAATATCAGCCAAGAGAGTTTGCAAAGGTAAAGGTAATCACCGTTTTTACCTGTCCTCCCGCAGATTTCATGACAAAGATGCCCGTGCGGTCGCTCAAGGAGATACAAGGAATGGAGCTGAGAACCTCGGGCACAGGCACGGATGTGCTCAAAAGGATTGGTGCGATACCCGTCGGCATGCCCCAGTCGGAGGCTCCCGAGGCCATCCAGAAAGGGATCGTCAAGGGAAATGTATCCTCCATGGAGATCCTCAAGGACTTCAACTTCTCCGCCTACCTTCCCCATGCGACAGAGGCAAACCTCTTTGTCGTGTCCTTCGCGGTCGTCATGAACAAAGACAGATGGAATTCCCTCCCCGAAGACGTAAAGAAGGTCATTGATGGCCTTGCACGGGAGCAGGCCGAATGGACGGGGGCCTATGTGGATAACCATGTGATAGAAGCCCTTGAATGGTCAAGGAAGAAATACAACCATCAGGTGACGCACCTCTCCATCGCCGACCAGAAAGAGATAACACGCCTCACGAAACCGATGATCGACGACTATGTCAGAAAGGTCACCTCACAGGGACTTCCCGGAGAAGAGATCATAAAGGATGTTTACGCCCTGAAACAGAAGTATGAGAAGAAGTACAAGTGATACCGGTGATGGGTAATCATGGGCAAGAAAATGGGCCCGGACAGGAGGGTCTGAATGAAGTATCTCGAACGGGTTAACGTTGCGCTCAACGGGGTTCTTATGGTCATAGGCGGCTTTGCGGTCCTGGCACTTATGACGGTGGCCACGGCGAATGTTGTGCTCAGGATGGTCCATGCCCCTTACAGAGGAGCCTATGAGGTCGTTTCGTTCCTCGGGGCCGTGGTGATAGCTTTCGCACTGGGATACACGGAAAAGAAGAAGGGGAACATCGTTGTCGAGATCCTCACGGAAAGGTTTCCGAAAAAGCTGCAGAAGGCTCTGGAGGGGGTCAGCCGCATCATCAGCGGGATCTTCTTTTCCCTTGTCTCCTGGCAGGTCTATGAATACGGCACGAAGATCATGGAATCGGGTGAGCTTTCAGAAACCCTTAAGATCGTCTTTCACCCTTTTGTCTTCGCCGTCTCCTTCGGTTTCTCGGTTCTCGCCCTGACCATTTTTATCGACCTCGCGGGACTGATCGTGAAGAAGGGGGGAAACTAGCATGGAGGGACCAATTGTCGGAGTCATCGGCATCATCGTCATGTTCGCCGTTCTTTTTCTCCTCAGGATACCCGCCGCCTTCACCATGGCCATTGTAGGATTCGCAGGGGTAGTCTACGTCACCTCCTTCAACGCGGCCCTCGGCATGATCGGGGCCGATATGTGGAACATCTTCTCCAGTTACGGCCTGACAGTCATTCCCATGTTCATCCTCGTCGGGGAATTCGCGCACTGGGGCGGCTACAATAACAGCCTCTACAGCGCCACGTACAAGTGGTTCGGCCACTACCGGGGCGGGCTTGCGATAACCACCATCATGGCATGCGCGGTCTTTTCCGCCATCAGCGGCTCCAATTCCGCCACCGCCGCCACCATGAGCACCGTCGCAATACCGGAGATGAAGAAGTACAACTACCGGCCTGAGCTTAATGCCGGGGCAGTTGCCGCCGGGGCGACGCTGGGGGTTCTTATCCCGCCCAGCATCGTACTTGTCATCTACGGGCTCTATACCGGGCAGTCCATCGGCAAGCTCTTCTTCGGCAACGTCATACCCAGTATCATCCTGACGGTACTCATCGCCGCGACGGTCTTCTACATCTGCTGGCGCCACCCCGACTGGGGCCCGAAAGGCCCGAGGAGCACATGGCGGGAGCGTTTCAGGGCCCTCCCTGACCTTGCAGAGATAACCCTCCTCTTCGGAATCATCATGTTCGCCCTTTTCACGGGATATGTCACCGCCACGGAGGCGGCGGCGGTCAGCTGCGCCCTGGGGCTCATAATGTGCGTTGTCCGCCGCAAGCTCTCCTGGAGCGGCTTCATCGCCTCCGTCACGGACACACTGCGCATCTCCGCCATGGTCTTCATCATCGTTGCGGGGGCGGTCATCTTCGGGAGGTTCCTGGCCGTGACGCGACTCCCCTTCGAGGCGGCATCGTGGATATCCACCCTGACTCTGCCCGGCTGGGCGGTCTTCTGGATCATCATTCTCTGCTACATTATAGGAGGCTGCGTCATGGACGCCCTGGCCTTCCTTCTCGTCTCACTGCCCATTTTCTATCCCATCGTCATGCAAATGGGCTATGACCCCATCTGGTTCGGTCAGGTCATCACCATCGTCACCACCATGGGAGCCATCATGCCCCCCGTAGGCCTGTGCTGCTACGTGGTAGCGGGAATGGCAAAAGACATCCCCCTGGCAACGGTATTCAAAGGCAGCTTCTACTACATCCCGTCCTATATCATAGCCATCCTGCTCCTGCTCCTGTTTCCCTACGGCACGGTGCTGGTGCTGTCGAACCTCGTGAGATAGGGAAGCCGAAAGACCTGCCTCTCGCCCGCTTCGCTCGAGGACGCAGAGGACGCAGAGGACGCAGAGGACGCAGAGGACGCAGAGGACGCAGAGGACGCAGAGGACGCAGAGGACGCAGAGAAAAGATTGCCGCCGGATTTTGGGAGGCTCCGAAATCCGGCGGCAATCTTTTCTCTTTTTTCCGTCTCTCTTTCCGATCTTTGCGAACTCGAGCGAAGCGGGCGAGAGATAATGTCTTTAGAGTTTCTCCCCCGTCAGTATCGTGTATATCTCCCTGTACCGCTCCGATGTTTTCTTCGCCACTTCCGGCGGGAGTTCCGGGCCGGGGTAGGTCTTCGGCCAGTCGAGGGTGTTGAGATAATCGCGGACTATCTGCTTGTCGTAACTGTCCTGAGACTTGCCGGGAGCATAGTCCTTCATTGACCAGAAACGGGATGAATCGGGGGTGAGCACCTCGTCGATGAGAAGGACATTTCCTTCTATAACACCAAATTCAAACTTCGTATCGGCAACTATGATACCCCTCTTCTCGCCCATGGCCCGCGCCTTCTCATAGATGGCGATGCTTGTATCGCGTACCTTCCTCGCGTAGTCATCGCCTATGATCTTTACGGCCTCCTCAAAGGAGATGTTGAGGTCGTGTCCTTCATCTGCCTTCGTCGAGGGGGTGAAGACGGGTCTTTCGAGTTTCGAAGATTCCCTGAGACCCGCCGGGAGCCCGATACCACATACCGTTCCCGACTTCCTGTACTCGTTCCAGCCGGAACCCGCAAGATATCCCCTGACAACGCACTCAACGGGCAGAACCTTTGCCTTCCTGACGAGCATACTCCTGTCCCTGAGGGCATCGGCGTATTTCTTGAGGGCCGCCGGATACCTGTCCACGTCCGTCTCAATGATGTGGTTGGGGATGATATCCTTCATCTGCCCGAACCAGAAAAGGGAGAGTTTCGTGAGGACCTTCCCCTTATCCTCGATCCCTGTGGGAAGGACAACATCAAAAGCCGAAAGTCTGTCGGTGGCCACGATGAGAAGTTGATCTCCCAAATCGTAGATATCCCGCACCTTGCCTTTTCTGGGCGTACCCAATGTATCAAAGTTGGTTTCCTGCAATATGTTTGTCATGTTCGCTCCCCGCTTTACACTTTTGAGAATTCGCTCTTCGCCGCGTTGCAGATAGGGCAGGTGAACGTGTCGGGAAGGTCCTCGAAGCGCGTTCCCGGACTGATGCCTATCTGGGGGACCCCCTCGGCCGGATCGTAGACCCAGCCGCAGGCATTGCACACGTACTTGCCTGTATCGACAGGCGCCGCAGGCCGTGGGTCTTCCTGCACATATGTGGGGGCGGTCTTCGGAGATTTCCCGCCCTTTACCGTATGGTAGTAGGCATAGGTCATCGGTTCGGCATCGCTTAGAAGATCGCCATTGACCACTTTTCCTATGAATATCGTATGCGTCCCCACATCGGTCGTGCTCAGAACCTCACACTCCAGGAAACCAACTGTGCTGTCGAGCACGACGGGCGCACCCGTTGACCCCAGCCTGTGGCCGGTATCCGCGAACTTGTCGATGTCCCTGCCGGATTTGAACCCAAACTTGCCGATGAACGTCATGGGAGCGAATCTCGAAAGGATCGATACGGTGAACACCCTGCTTGAGGCTATGTAATCATGAGTCAGGTTCAGTTTGTTGATGCTTATCGCTATCGTCGGCGGATCTGAAGTAATCTGGAAGGCGGTGTTGGCTATCTGCCCGTTCACCTTCCCGTCCTTCTTCGAACTGATAATATATACGCCGTAGCAAATCTTCTGAATAGCCTTGAGATTCATTCCGTTCTCCTTTCAGTACGCAACATGTGGTTTAGTAGAATTCCCTGAGAGATGCCGACAGCTTTTCCTTCAGGTCCTCCCATTTCCCCGTTGTGTTCACGAGAGGCTCGCCGCTTATGACGGGAATCTTCTTCTCGAAACAGGGACGATCGTTTCTGTATATCACGCCGATGGGTATCCTGTCACCCCATTCCAGCGCCTTTTCGAAGGCCTTCACCCTGTCCCGGGAATCATGGTCGTCCCCGATGTGATAGACCCTCTTCCCGTACCATTCCCAGGTATTGACCTTATTGAGGGAAACGCAGGGCTGGAGTATATCGACAAGCGAAAAACCATCATAGTTTAAAGCCGACCGGATAAGAGCTTTGAGATGTTCATGGTCGCCGGCATAACCCCTTGCCACAAAACCACAGTCGAGGGCCACCGCCATCGCCATGGGGTTCAATTGTTCCGAAAGGACGCCGAAGGGCTGATTCTTGGTCACCATGCCCTCCATGCTCGTCGGCGAGGCCTGGCCCTTCGTGAGCCCGTAGATCTGGTTGTCGTGGACAAAAAGTTTCACGCCGATGTTGCGCCTCATGGCGTGGAGAAGGTGATTGCCTCCCTCACCGTACATGTCGCCATCTCCGCCAACGGCCACGACGAGCATCCCGTGATTGGCGAGCTTGATCCCCGTTGCCACGGGAAGAGCCCTCCCATGGAGCCCGTTGAAGGTATTGCATTTTACGTAATGGGGGAACTTGCCTGCCTGCCCGATGCCGGATACAATGCAGAACCGGTGGGGCTCTATCGCCTCGGCGGCAAGAGCTTCCTTGAAAGCGTTCAGGATGGCGAAATTCCCGCATCCGGGACACCATGCCGGAATCTCTCCCAGGTATTTCTCAAGTCCTTCCACTGATCTCCTCCAGGAGTTCCTCTACCAGAAAAGGTCTGCCGTCGTAGCGCAGTATCATGTCCGTGACGGAGTAGCCCGTCTCGTCCCTCAGCAACCGGGCGAATTGCCCCGTGGCGTTGTTTTCTATACAGATCGTTCTTCCGGCCCTCTTCAGCACTTCCACGTAGTCAAAGGCCGTGAGGTCAGGCAAGGGGAATACTTCGCTGAAGTGTATCATCGCCATCTTGTATTCGGCCATGAGTTCCACCGCCTCCCTGACGACACCGTACGTGGAACCCCATGATACGAGAACGGTTTCGGGTTCCTTCGAGCCGAGGAAGAGGGGTGGCGAAATCTCATTTCTTATATTGTCCATCTTAAGGAAGAGTCGCTTCTCCACCATCTTCCTCCGCGTTTCCGCATCCTCGATGATGTGCCCTGCCTCGCTATGTTCATCGCTGTCGGTGACGACGACATGCCTCGTCTTCCCCGGTATACCGAAGGGCGACACCCCCGTGGAAGTGAGGGCGTGTCTCCTGTATTCGTCGAGACCGTCAAGTTCCTCTGCCGCGGCCCGCCAATCGCGCATCGGAAGATCGTCCAAAGAGAAACTGTCCAGAGTCCATTGAGTGTCGGCGAGATACTGATCGGTCATCACAAAAACGGGGATCTGATATTTCTGGGAAAGGTTAAAGGCCTTTGCCGTCAGGGACATTGCCTGTTCGGGATCGCCCGGCGCGAATATGACGCGGGGGAATTCGCCATGTCCGGCATTGAGGGCAAAGAAGAGATCCGCCTGTTCGGTCCTGGTGGGCAGTCCTGTTGCAGGCCCCGGTCTCTGGGCAAGGGCGATGACGATGGGGGTCTCCGTTATGGCGGCGAGAGAAAGACCTTCCACCATAAGGGCGAAACCGCCCCCCGATGTTCCCGTCATTGACCTGACCCCGGCAAATGAAGCGCCGAGTGCCATATTGATGGCGGCGATCTCGTCCTCCGCCTGTTCGACGATGAGGCCGTACTCCTTTGCCCTGGAACTGAGAAAGAGCATTATACCCGTGGAGGGCGTCATGGGATAGGCGCTGTAGAACCTGCAGTCTCCCGCCAGGGCACCGAAACCTATGGCATCGCTGCCCCCCACAAGCATTTTTGGAGCACCCGAAGGGTTAAGCGTAAAGGCACAGCGCCCGCAATTCTTTGTGGCATATTCATAGCCCGCCAGGGCGGCCAACCTGTTTTGTTCCCGTGTCTCGTCGTCCTTCCTCTTTAACAAACCCTTAATGATATCGTAAAGAGGCTCCAGGGGAAACCCCAGCATTCCGAGGATGGCGCCCGTCGCCACTGTATTGGCCGTGATCCGTTTCGCGCCCGTATCCGTGGCGAGCTTAGCAAAAGGAATATCCAGGAATTGGGGACCCTCGAAGCTCTCCTTCAACAAAGAAGAGTCGTAGACGATGATGCCCTGCTCCACGAGCTCACGCTCATGGAGCACGATGGACGCCCGGTCGAAGGCAACAAGGATATCGAGCGGCCTGCGGGGTGCGCGGACTTCTCGATCCGACAGGCGTATCTGGTAGAAATTGTGCCCGCCGCGGATCCGTGATTCGTAATCCTGATTCGTGAAGACATGGTATCCCAGCCTTGAGAACACCTTTGTAAGGGCGTCGCCTATCGTCTGTATCCCCTGCCCTGCCTCTCCGCCTATTTTTAAGGTATAGTCCATGTCCCTCCAACATTACCATTATAGAAGGTTGCCCGGTAAATATCAACCGCTGTGACCCTCTGAAGGTTGGAAGCACATGGTAAACGTGGTATAAGATAGGATGCGAAAAAAGCAAACTGTGAAAAATAGAAAAAAGGACATGCAGCCCGTTACCGATGCCCAGGTCCTCAAAGTGCTTTCCAGTGCACGGCGCCCCATGGGCATTGACGAACTGGAAAACATTTTCAGACGCGGAAAACTGAACCGCCGGGAGCTCTTGCGGCTTCTCGGTACCCTCATAGCGAAGGGGCGGGTGATAGAGCTGAAGAATAAGAGGTTCGGGCTCACAAAGGAGATGGATCTCGTTTCCGGAACCCTCTGGTGTACCCGTGGCGGCAACGGCTTTGTCATACCCGACTCCGAGGGACCAAAGGACGTCTTCGTGTCGTCCCGCAACCTAAATAACGCTGTCCATGGCGACCGTGTCACCGTAAGGCTTGACCATTACTTTCGAGGTAAACCGGAAGGAAAGATCATCAGGATAATTGAGCGCAAATCAACTAAGGTCATAGGCTTCACTAAATTATATGGTAATCGACTTTATGTTGTTCCAGAAGATTATAGATATCAAACGGAGTATTTGGTGCCAACACCCGATAAGGAGGTCGCTGAAGGCGAGCTTGTCGTAGCCGAAGTGACAGCCTTCCCCGGCGAAAGGGCGGAACCGGAATGCAGAATTCTTAAGGTCCTCGGTGACCTGACAAGCGTGGCGGCTATCGGGAAGTTCGTCGAATACAAGCATTCCCTTTCCCGGAGATTCACACGACTCGTGGAGGACGAGGCACGTCAGGTCGTCACGACCATCACAGCACGGGGGCGGCAGGACCAAAGAGGCCTCAGATTTGTCACCATCGATGGGAAGAACGCCCGTGATTTTGACGACGCCGTAGCCATCGAACGCACCGCCGCGGGTTTCATCCTCCACGTGGCCATCGCCGATGTGTCCCACTACGTAAAGACCGGTTCAGCCCTCGACCAGGAGGCCTATAAGCGCGGGACGAGCATCTACTTTCCCGACAAAGTGCTTCCCATGTTGCCGAAGACGCTCTCCAACGGCATATGCAGCCTCAATCCTCTCGAAGACAGGTACACCGTCACAGCGACCCTTGAGTTCGACAGGAACGGAAGGGTCACAAACACCACTTTTCACCCCTCGATAATACGAAGCGCCATGCGGCTGACCTACGAAGCCGTGGAAAGCGCCGTTGTAGGGAATGACGGAAAGACGCGGCGCAAGCTCGGGGCCTGCCTGGCGGACCTTACCGACATGGCCGAGCTTGCGGGGCTTATAACCTGCGCTCGCGAACAAAGGGGCAGCATCGATTTTGACCTTCCCGAACCGGAGGTCATCCTCGACATCAAAGGGGGCATCAGCCAGATCATTCGGGCACAGCGCCTCTATTCACACCGCATCATCGAGGAATTCATGATAGCGGCGAACGAGGCTGTGGCACGCTACTTCGAGGCGGCAAAGCTCCCTGCTCTCTTCCGGATCCATGAGCCCCCGGAAAAAGACAAGCTCCGTGACTTCGAACGACTCCTTCAGGGCCTCGGTATCGGGTACAAGAAGACCGGTACGTCCCGCGCCCTGCAGGATGTACTCAATAACGTATCGGGAACCAATTACGAGTTCATAGTCAACAGGGTCCTCCTGCGGTCGATGAAGCAGGCCCGATACTTCGCCCATAACCGGGGCCATTACGGCCTTGCATCGGACAGTTATCTCCATTTCACGTCGCCCATACGCAGGTATCCCGACCTTGTCTGTCACAGGATACTGAAAAATGCCCTTGCCGGCAAACAACCCCTCCATGATGAGGAGGAACTGACCACGATGGCCAATCACCTCTCTGAACGAGAACGTCTCGTCATGGAGGCCGAGCGTGAGCTTGAGGACAGGATTCGCATCCTTTACATGAAAGACAGGGTGGGTGAGGTTCTCGAAGGCGTCATTTCCCACGTTACTTCCTTCGGATTCTTCGTAGAGCTGTCGGAGATTTTCGTGGAAGGTCTCGTCCTCATTTCGAGCCTCGGCGACGACTATTTCCACTTCGAGGAAGAACGCTTTAGAATAACAGGGGGAAGGACCAGGAAAAGCTATCGCGTCGGCGATTCCGTTTCGATCAGGGTCGTCATGGCGGATGTAGTCTCGAACAGGCTCCATTTCGAGGTTGCGGACACTGAAAGTGCCCGAAACAAAAACATTTAATGTTATTCTGGTTTTCATGATAAGGTAACAGAGAATTATCCATCCTTGCGAGAGGAAAATGTCCGCAGAAGATAGAACGAAGCCCCCAAAGCCCGAAGGGCGCCGCCCGGGGCGACCCGGCAGACGGAGTTCCCGTACATCGGAAAAGAACAATAAAGGGTTCACACGGACACCTCAGGTTGGTTTCACCGATATCCTTGATCTCGAGGATATCGGAAATCTGCAGAAGACCTTTGCGGAAGCCTTCGGCGTCGCTTCCGTCATCCTCGACCGTTCCGGCAGAGCGATCACTGAATATGTCGGTTTCAGCAACGCCCTGAACACCGTGGCCAGGAAGGACGGCCTGACCTTCCTCAACTGCATGGGCCCTTCTCTCATCGATAAGAGCATGAACAGTTCGGAACCCATCATAGAACAATGCCCGCGATGCGGGCTCCTTTATGGGGTCGTACCTATCACCGCGGGCAGTCACCGCCTTGCGAGCTGGCTGGTTGGACAGGTGCTGGACAAGAACAGCGACATGGAAAAGCTTCTTGCCGGAACGGATGCCATGGGGGTGGACCGCAAGGGATACCGCCGCGCCCTTGCAGATATCCCCCGCATGACACGGGAACAATTTGAGAGGGTGTGCCGTTCCATTTCCCTCATGGCCAGGCAGCTTTCCCTTCTCGCGGTGCAGAACCTCCGCCAGGCACGGGACATTATTGCCCGTGAAAGAGCGGAGGAAGCGTTGCGGACGAGTGAGCTGAGATACCGCCAGATGTTCAACGACAATCCTTTTCCTTCCCTGGTCTACGACATCGAGACCCTCGAGGTGGTAGACGTCAATGATACCGCTCTCGAGAACTACGGGTACAGCCGTGAAGAGTTCCTTTCTTTAACCATCACGGACCTTCTTCCGGCACAGGATGTCCCGGCGCTTCTCGATATCCTGGCAAAACAGCAAACGGATCGAGGCGTGGCTTCGTCGCGCCACGCGAAAAAGGACGGTACCGTCATTGACGTGGAGATCACAGGACATCTTCTCGATTTCCCGGGAAGGCAGTACCGCATTATAACGGCCATTGACGTGACGGGGCGCAAAAAAACGGAAGAGCGCCTCAACCTCACTCAGGCGGTTGTTGAGCGCGTCGTTGACTGTATCTACTGGTTGGACAAGAACGCCCGCATCATTTTCGTAAATGAGGCCGCATGCCGCACCATGGGGTATTCCCGGGAGGAACTCCTGTCCATGACCGTTTTCGACATCGATCCCTACCTGACAAAAGAGGGTTGGGACCGGCACTGGAAGCAGAAAAAGGCCACTGGATCGTTGCTCACAGAATCCTATCACCGCAGAAAAGACGGCAGGGTCTATCCCGTGGAGATCTCGGGCAGCTATTTTTCCTACGGTGACCAGGAGTACAACTGCACATTCGTGAGGGACATCACGGAGCGTAGAAAGGTGGAGCAACAGTTGCTCCTGACACAGTTCACCGTCGACAGGGCCGCAGCCATCATATTCTGGATAGGTGAGGAGGCCCGTATAATATACGCCAACGATGAGGCCTGCCGCTCCACGGGATATACCCGGGAGGAGATGCTGGACCTCTATCTTCCCGATATCGATCCCACCCTCATGCCCCCTGCCTGGAAGGACCATTGGAACGAGGTGAAGACCCGCGGCACGATCATCTTCGAATCCTTTCAAAGGCGCAAGGACGGATCCCTCTATCCCGTGGAGATAAAAGGCAACTACATGGAATACGGAGGCATCGGGTATATCTGCTCCATCGCCTTTGATATCACTGAAAGAAAGAAGACCGATGAGCTCCTGAAGATGACACGGTTCTCTGTTGACCAATCGGCCATCCCCACATTCTGGCTGAGCATGAACGGCAACGCCCTGCGCGTCAACAAGGCGGCCCTCAATTGTCTTGGCTACACCGAAAAAGAGATAATCGGCATGAACGTGACAGCCTGGGATGAGGATTTTCCCTACGACCGGTGGAACAGGGATTTCTGCCCCGACCTCAAGACAAGGCATTCCATGACAATAGAATCGAAACACAAGAAGAAGGACGGGGCCAAGTTCCCCGTTGAGCTTACCCTGAATTACATGGAGTACGGCGGCAACGAATACATCTTCGCCTTCGCCCGCGACATCAGTGAGAGGAAAAAGGCCGATGAGGAGAGAGAGCGGCTGCAGGCCCAGCTCCTTCAGTCCCAGAAGATGGAGGCCATCGGCCAGCTCGCTGGCGGCATCGCCCATGATTTCAATAATATCCTCACCGCCGTTATCGGATACGGGAACCTTCTGGAAATGGAAATGCAGGAAGACGACCCGCTTCATGCCTATGTCGAGGAGATCCTCGCTTCATCGGAAAAGGCGGTCAATCTTACCCAGAGTCTCCTTGCCTTCAGCAGGAAACAGACGATCAGCCTCAAACATCACGATATCAACGACATTATCTCGGGAGTAGAGAACCTTTTGAAACGGCTCCTTTCCGAAGACATAGACCTCAAGATATCGCTGACGAGTCCGGGTATCACCGTCATGGCGGACATTACGCAGATCCAGCAGGTCCTCATCAACCTTGCCACCAATGCCCGGGATGCCATGCCCTCGGGAGGGATGCTCTCTATCGAAGCCGGACATGTTGGTCCTGATGACTGCCTCGGCAGGTCCCGCCATGGAAAGGGCTCCCTGTATGCGATGATCTCCGTCTCCGATACGGGGGCCGGAATGGACCAGCAGATGCGGGCACGGATATTCGATCCCTTCTTCACTACCAAAGAGGTGGGGAAAGGCACCGGACTGGGACTTTCCATCGTGTATGGCATTGTAAAGCAGCATAACGGCTTCATTTCCGCCTATTCCGAGGAGAACGCGGGGACCACCTTTCACATCTACCTGCCCGCCGTCGAGGAAAAGACGGGATGGGGCAGACCCAAACCCGCGGCCGTGAGACAGGGCAGCGGAACGATACTTCTCGCCGAGGACAATCCTGAGGTCCGCCGGCTGGCGACGAACGTTCTTACAAAAACAGGCTACAACGTCATCGAGGCCGCCGACGGACAACAGGCCATCGACTATTTCACAGCCAACAGGGATATCATCGACCTCATCATCGTCGATGTCGTCATGCCTCGAAAAAATGGCAGAGAGGTGATGGAACAGGTCAGATCGCTGAAACCCGACACGAAGGTTCTTTTTACGAGCGGATACACCCGGGACATACTCTTCGACAAGGGCATGTGCGACCCTGATTTCAATTTCCTTGCCAAACCCCTCTCTCCCCATGAACTGCTTCAGAAGATAGAGGACATATTGACCACCGCCTGACGGCGGGTCCAGGAAGGAAAGGCGGCTTGAGTCGCTTGAATAGCTTGAAAGTGAGAGACAAAAAAGTACGGCCCGACTCCCGGTTGTCATCCGGGGCCCGGGCCGTGCCTGTTTCTCTATTCTGCGCTTCTACCCCACTCAAGCAACTCAAGCTACTCAAGCTACTCAAGCGATTCAAGCCATTCAAGCGACTCAAGCCGCCTCTACTGGTTCACCGCTTGTGCTTCGGACAGGTCGGCCAGTTCGTCGCTGGAAAACACTTTTGAAGTGTCGAGGATGATGATGAAACCGTCATCTCTCTTTCCCATGCCTTTTATGAAATCGGACCTCACATGTGTGCCTATCCTGGGAGCAGGCTCTATGTTCGCCGCCTCGAGCTCAAAGACCTCCTGGACGGAGTCGACAAGGGCCCCCATAACTATCTTCTCGTTGCCGCACTCGACCTCGACCACCACTATACAGGTATCGATGGTCCTTTCCGTCCGGCTCATCTCGAATTTTTGCCTCATGTCAACCACGGGGACCACGCTTCCTCTGAGATTAATGACACCCTTCATGTAATCCGGCGCCTTCGGAACCTGTGTGACGCTGGTGAATTCGAGTATCTCCCGAACATTTGCGACATCTATCGCGAAAATCTCATCGCCCAGGCGAAATGTCAGGTATTGTCTCGTGCCGTTTATCAGTGACATCTCCAGTATCCTCCTAAGCCTATAGCTACACCCTTTCGAACTCGGTATCCATGTCTCCTGAGGTCTCCCGCAGGTCAACGATAATACCCTCTT
>Ga0351931_1045_pt2 | contig 24829 bp, 27 predicted proteins | sample BONcelT113001E11_FD_205818 | JGI IMG/M metagenome (GOLD analysis project Ga0351931, IMG submission 205818) | Enriched cells from coal bed in the Powder River Basin, Montana, United States - BONCAT cells T11 rep2 HSBNCT.T11.300.1.E11 ... | reverse complement strand
CGCCCTGCACAGGAGACATTGGTCAGAACAGAGACTGTCTCCGCTGTTGTTGACGTGTATGAGGAGGCCGTCCCAGCAGTGTTTTCCTACAACCTCGCTGCGCCGGTAGCCGGTCATCTGCTCAGCGGCATCGTTCCAGTAGAGGATGGTGCGGTCACTGTCGACAAAATAGACACCCTCATAGAGGCTGTCGAGGAGTTTGCGGTACGCCCGGTCAGTCAACAGGTTTGTTGCCCGATCCTTCATCTCTACCCGCCGCGGCCTCCCACGATGATCCCCGGTATTCTCAGAGTCGGCTGGGCGTCGGCCACCGGAACACCCTGGCCGTCCTTGCCGCAGGTCCCGATCCCGAACCCCAGGTCCGTGCCGACCATGTCTATGTCCCTGAGAACCTTGAGTCCGTTCCCCATCATCGTCGCGTTCTTTATCATGGGCCCCACCGTGCCCTTTTCAATTATGTACCCCTCGGATATCTCGAAGACAAAATCCCCGCGCACCGTGTCCACCTGCCCGCCGCCCATCTTGACGACGAGAACGCCATCGTCCACGGACGCCACGATCTTCTCGGGGTCGTCGCCCCCGGGAAGGATCATGGTGTTGCTCATCCGGGGAATGGGTCTGAACCGGTAGGACTCCCGCCTGCCGTTTCCCGTCGACGCCATGGAGTGTTTCATGGCATGAAAGCGGTCAAAGAGATAGTTCTTGAGGACCCCCTTTTCGACGAGGACCGTCCTTTCGGAAGGAACGCCTTCGTCATCGAAGGCGTAAGTCCCCCTCATATGGGGCAGCGTCGCGTCGTCAACAACGCTTACCAGCGGCGACGCTATCTCGCTGCCGAGAAGGCCCTTGTAGCATGAGAGTCCCTCCATGGCAAGATCCGCTTCCAGGCCGTGGCCGATTGCCTCGTGGATCATTGTGCCTCCCGCCTCGGACGCAAGGACAACGGTCTTCATCCCTCTGGGTGCCTCGCGCGCCGCGAGAAGTCCCTGGAGGCGCTTGACGGTTCTTTGTGCGAGCCCTTCCATGAGTTCACCGGTGAAAAGATCGAAACCATAAAAGCCGCCGACCGCCTCATAGGAGGTCTGCATCCCGCCGCCGTCCCGCCCGACGAGAAGCACCGTGAGAACGACCTGCATGCGGCTGTCGTTCTTTATTCCTTCGGAGGTGGTCGCGATCCTCACGTTCTGGCGGGTGTCGCGGTACATGACCCGGACCTGCGTGATGCGGCGCTCCATCCCGCGGACAAGGGAGTCGAAATTTTTCACGAGGACAAGCTTGTCCTCCACCGCAACGCCGCCGGGGTCGCTGCCGATCGAAAAGGGATAGGCCGACTCCTGCTCACCCCCGGCAATCCCGGCCGCCCCTTCGGCCCTGTCTCCCCCGTAGCGCGAAAGCTGCCCCGCCAGGTCGGCAAGATGACTTTCGTCAAAGGAATTCGTCGAGGCGTAGTAGCTCTTCCAGGGCGTGATGACCCTTAAGCCCACCCCGGCGTCTTCGCCCCTCTCGAGCTTCTCCACCCTGCCCGATTCGAGTTGGATGAGGGTATAGGCCCGTTCATCGATGTATATATCGGCATAGACACCGGAGCGCTCCATGAGCGCCTCGAGTATCCTCTTTTCATTGAACATCGGGAACCTCCCTGAACTGTATACCATAGTTTATCATATCGGCCACGATGCCCCGGACGTCTTCCTCAAACGCGGAGGAATAGATGATCTCGATGAGCCCCCGGTCTCCGTCGATCACGGAAAAGATGGCAACGTCCTCGTAGGATTCGAGAACCGCCTTGAAAAAACCGATGCCGCGGCGGTCCATAAGAAATCGTTTCGTTTTTTCCTCGATCATGATGGGCTCCCTCCTCGCGGCAAGCCCTTCGGTCAGCGCCGCATCCCTTCGAGCATCTCAACGAATGCCTCGATGCGCAGTTTCGTTCTCGCGTCGAGGGTCCTCGGCAGGTCCCCTTCGATGGTGAGAACGGGAACGGATAGGGTCTCGCGAAGGATAACGTCCTCGATCGCCCTGAAACAGAAGGCCTGCACGTAGTGGATGATGCCCTGTATACCCCGTCTGGCAATCTCATCCCCAATGTCCTTCAAGCGGGCGAATATCCCGTAAGGGTATGTATAGAGAAGGTACCTCTCGACAAGGTCCTTTGTCTCGTAGGGCAGGGCGAACTGCCGCTGGGTCTCGTTATAGACCACCTGGCCGCCGACGCTCTCTATAAACTCGTAAAGATCGGTCACTATCGGGGGAACGCCGATATATCCGAGGGGTATTCCCTGGAACCTCTCCCTCTTTCGCGCCGCGACGATGAATTCGCCGGCTGCATCACCGTATCCCTGTGCATCGCCGAGCATGTCCGAGGAACCGACGAGCCAGCGATGATTCTCCGCGCCCGTCACGTTGCGCTCGCTCCATGTCATCGTATCGATCTCCGAAAGCCTCGCCCTCACCCCACCAATCTGTGCCTCCACATCCGCGAGGGTCACCGCGTCGGTGGAAAGCTCATTTCCGAGTTTTTCTATCTCCCTCTGAAGAACTTCACGGTCACGATCGTAGGGAAAGGAAAAGGGTATCGTCCGGATGCCGCGGTAGCGAAGGATCTCGGCAAGCGCCTGTGTGTTGCTGCAGTCGCCCTCCATGACGGTGATGACGCCGGCGGGCTCGCGCTCCATGATGACCCCGTAAATACCCTTGATCCAGTTGCACATGCTCTTCGGGAAACCATCCCGTTCAGCACGCTCGATGAAGCGCCCCGGGTCCGGGTCGGTAACGAAGATGTTGTTCAGGTCGCAGGGCTCGTACCCCGCGGCGAAGATGAGTTCCACGGGGATCGTGGTGGTAAAGCCTATGGTTCCCTTTGAGATCTGCGATGGTGTCATGGTTTTAAGGATAATACGTTTTGCCGCGCCGTTGCAACCGTTTCAAGGGGCAAGACCGCTGTGGCGCAGTCTTCAGGAATAACATATCTTATTTCGTATTCAGACTACGATAATATGTAATAACCGTTTAATAGTTTGTATATACCCGTAACAAAGTGTCTGACGGGTTTCCGGACTCTTACTTTCGCCGGGCCAGGGTTCTGTCGGCATAACGGAGATCATCGGTCACTTTCCTTCCGATAGCGACGAAAGGCGGTATGGCGGCAAGACCTCCCCCCTCTCGTACGGGAGACTCCGCAAGGAGCATCACAAGCCCTTCATGTCTTCCCCTGTAGCTGTCCAGTTCAAAGTACTGGTTGTTCCAGAGAAAACATACGCGCTCCCTGAGAAGGACCTCCGTCTTCGGGTCCATGAGGCGCGTGAGGCTGAGATATTCCTGTTCCGGGATGAGTTCCTCTTCCTCTATGGGAAGATTGCGGGCACCCGCATGCCTCGTCCTCGCCAGGAAATGGAGATAGACACCGTCCTGCCCCCTCCTGCGTATCCTTGTTACCTCCCTCTTGTCCTTTGAGCGAAGATACACCTGTTCCATATCTATTCTCTGATGAGCCGGGAGGGCGGTGAGGTCGGTGCGGTTGACGAGGTATTTCTCCCTCGTGGGAGGCACATCGGGGATCCCGAGAAACCGCGCTATCGCGGAGAATGTCCTCTTTATCTTCCCTTCGAAATCGGTGCTGTTGTCGATGATCTTGAAGCGGGGATGACCCAGCCAGCTCTCCTGTGTCCTCAAGTCAATACGCAGGGCCTCTTCGGGCGTCTCGATGCGGGCCGAGTTGTTCTCCCCCGTGTAGTATTCGGCGGCGCCGTCGGCTGCCGTAACAAGGTGGATGACACCGTCGTACCGGTGGCGGATGGCGGCCCGGGTCAGGCTCTTCCTTTTCAGAATGCCGTTGAAGACCTCATCGCTGAGAAAAGCCCTGATATCCATTATGCCCCTGTCAAGAAGTATCACCTTCCTGCGTTCGGGAAAAATCCGCGATACGGCCTGCTTGTAGGTATCCTCGAAGGACACCTGCATATCGAAGATGGCCTCCTCGAAGACGACTATCTGGCCGGGCTTGTCCATCTTGCGCCGGTCAATGCCATTCCCCGTGATAAGCGTCGCCGTTTCAGGCACCACAAAGACCATGAACCCATGGTCGGAAAGCTTCTCCGTAAGATAGGCAAGCGACGAGCTCTTCCCCGAACAGGGCCCTCCCGTAAGGACGATCATACTCACAGGCTGCAACAGGCGGGAGCTAACAGGCACGGAACCTCTCAAAGAGTGCTTGAATCGCTTGAACAGCTTGAGTCGCTTGAGAGTAAAAGGCAAGAAAATGCTTTACTCGCCCAGGCATTTTACGTGTCTTCGTATTATGCCTTTGTTTCTAACACTCAAGCCATTCAAGCACTCAAGCGATTCAAGCCGTCGTTTAGCTGTTTACTATGTTTCTCCAGTCCGTCACGACGGGGTCGAAGCCTTTGGCCGTGAGCATGGTCTTGATCTCGTCGAAGCCGCGGGGATCGAAGACCTCGAACTGTCCGTCTTCGTACTTGTTTTCCTCTTCAAGATATCCCCCCACACGGGTGGAAGAACCGGCCGACATCTTCGTGACTCCGAACTCGATTATGCGGTCCCTGAACTGAGGGAGCTCCCTCGTCGACATGCTGATCCCCACGCGGGGGAAAAAGAGCCTTGCGGCAGTCATGATCTTCAGCATCTCCTTGTCGGAAACCTCGATATAATGGTGCTCGTCGTCGGCCACGCGTCTCAGCCGCGGAAAGGCAAGACCGAACTCGACACCGGGGTATTTCTTTTCGAGGTGACGGACGTGCTCGAAAAGGGCCACGACATCCCTGCGCCAGTCGGTGAGCCCCAGGAGGGCCCCCATCGATATATGCCTGATGCCCGAGCGGGCTATGCGGTCGGGGGCCTCAACACGGTAATCGTAAACCTTTTTCGGACCCGAGAGATGAAGCTCGTCGTAGCGGACCCTGTCATAGGTCTCCTGGTACAACGTCACCCCGTCCACTCCGGCAAGGTAAAGTTCCCTGTATTCTTCCTCATCCAGGGGGTAGACTTCCAGGGCAACATAGGAGAAATGGCGTGATGCTATCCTGACGGCGTCGCGGATGTACTGGGGAGAGGAATGGAATCGTGACTCGCCCGTCAGGAGGAGGACGCTGCGGTTCCCCGTGGCGGCGAGCGCCGCACATTCCCGGTCTATCTGCTCCATGGTGAGCTTGCTCCGGGGCATGCTCTTCTGAGAGGCATGGAAACCGCAGTAGACGCACTCATTCTGGCAGTAATTCGCTATGTAGAGAGGAGCATAGAGACTGATGGTCCGGCCGAATTGACGCCTCGTCACCTCGCGCGCGGCATGTGCCATCTCCTCGAGGAGCCCCCTGTCCTCCACCGCGAATATGCGGCGGATGTCATCAATGGTAAGATGCGACAGGTCTACACCGCGCAGATTCTTACTCATCATAGAGAAACCCCGTCAGCGGTGAGGAGGCGTTCGCTCCCCTTCTCTCCTCTCCCATCTTTGCTAGGTACGCCATTCTGCCCGCCTCCACGCCTTTCGCAAAGGCGGCGGCCATGAGAGGAGGGTCCTCGGCATCGGCAACAGCCGTGTTCGCCAGCACCGCATCGGCCCCTATCTCCATTGCCTCGGCAGCATGCGACGGACGCCCGATACCGGCGTCGACGACTATGGGGACCCCGGTGATCTCCTCTATCAGCACCTCTATGAGAGCGCGCATTTTCAATCCCTGGTTCGACCCGATAAGAGAGCCAAGGGGCATCACTGCGGCCGCGCCCGCGTCAACAAGGGCCTTCGCCACGTAAAGGTCGGGATTCATATAGGCAAGGACGGTGAAGCCTTCCTTTGCAAGCGTCTGCGTCGCCTTTATCGTTTCCTGATTGTCGGGCAGAAGATAGCGGCTGTCGTTGATGACCTCGATCTTTATCCAGTCGCCGTATCCCGCCTCCCTCGCTATATGGGCTATGCGGACTGCCTCCGCCGCATTGCGCGCGCCCGACGTGTTGACCATGATCGTCGTGCCCTCGGGGATGAAGGAGAGTATGTTCTCCTGAGTTTCGTCGAGGTCTATCCTGCGAAGAGCAACCGTCACGAGTTCAGAACCGGAGCTGACAATGGCCCGGCGCATGTCCTCCTTGTTGCCAAACTTTCCCGTACCGAGAAAAAAACGGCTCCCGAACTCCCTGCCGCCGAGCATCAATTTGTCGTCCATATCATCCTCCTCCCACAAAGGACACCAGCTCAACCCGGTCACCCTCGGAAAGGACGGTCAGAGACCATTGATCGCTCTTCACGACACCATCGTTGAGGACAAGGATCACCCGGTCGGGATTTGCCTTGCCGGAATGGACAAGCCGGTGCAGATCCATGCCTTCCGCGATCTCCACCGCCTTGCCGTTGACTGTTATCTTCATTGCGCTGCCTTCTTTATTTTTCTTAACAATTCCAAAGCGTCCGAGCACGCTCTCACGACCCCTATCGTCTTTGCGCCCGCGGCCAGCACGTCGTCGATGTTGGAAAGGTCGATGCCGCCGATGGCCACGGCAGGGACGTCGAGATGCTCCGCCGCCTCTCTCACATAGGCGAGCCCCACCGGGGTCCTGCCCGGTTTCGTGGGCGTGGCGTAGACGGGCCCGGTGGATATGTAATCGGCGCCGTCCCGCATGGCCTGTCTTCCCTGTTCGAGGTTGTGCGTCGTCTTGCCGACGATCATCTCCTCGCCGACAATGGCCCGGGCGTCCAGTGTGGACATATCCTGACCGACGTGGACCCCGTCGGCCCCGACCTTTACGGCGAGGGCGGGGTCGTCGTTGAGGATGAATACGAAGGGCCGCACGCGTTTGTACTCGACAAGCTCACGGGCCTTTTCGAGGACCGTCGCCTCGTCACCCGTCTTGTCCCGGAGCTGAATGATGGCGACGCCGTCATCGACCGCCCGCTTCAGTTCGCTGACGGACGAAGACACAACATAGAGGTCATTCGTGAATGGTCTTCTTCGTGTCATTACTCCTATTAAATTACATCAAAACGGGCGGTAAGTCCAAGGTCTTCTATCATCTCCATATCGAGGGCGGTGCTTCTTCCGGCGGTGGTGAGATAGTCGCCTGTCATGAGGGAGTTGCACCCGGCTACGATGCCGAGGGGCAGGAGCTGGCGCAGGTTCACTTCCTTCCCTCCGCACAGCTTGATGTCTTTATCGGGCAGTATGAATCTGAAGACCGCGATGGTCATGAGTATCTCAAGGGGATGGAGCTGTTTGACACCCGCCAACGGCGTGCCCGGCCGGGGGTTGAGGATGTTGACGGGCACGGAATCCACGCCGAGTTCCTTGAGAGTCATCGCAAGTTCGATGCGCTGCTCCATGGTCTCCCCGAGGCCTATGATACCGCCGGAGCAGGTGGACAGACCCGCCTCTTTCGCAGCCATGACAGTAGCGATGTCCTCTTCGTAGTCGTGGGTTGTACAGACGTTGTGAAAGAAACTGCGCGCCGTTTCAAGGTTGTGATGGTACCGGAAAAGGCCTTTCGATTTGAGTTCCCGGGCTTTTTCGCCGTCAAGGAGACCAAGCGATACGCAGGGTTTGAGCCCCATATCCCCGATGGACCGCGTGGCGCCGAAGATTTCGCCCCATTCAGCATCGGAGTCGACGCGGGTGCCGCTCGTTATAATGCCGAACATGTGCACGCCACCCTCTCTTGCGCGCTTCGCCTTTTCCACCATCTCGCCCTTCGATACCATGGGATAGATCGGCGCGTCCGTATGATAGTGAACGGACTGGGCACAGAACCCGCAGTCTTCCGTGCACCTGCCCGATTTGGCGTTCACGATACCGCAAAGGGTGATCTTTTTCCCTTTGAAGTGCTCCCTGATTCGTGAGGCCGCCGCCATCACGGAGAACGGCTCCGTTCTCCCGAGTTCCCATATCTCAATGGCATCACGGGTGTTAATATCCATCTTGTCGATTGCCCGTCTTGTCAGTTGCACCAGTCTTTCAATCATGATCCACCTTCCGGTCTGTTTTAAATGGCTGACCCTTCCGGGTCGATGAGTTTTGTGGGTACTGTATGACAAAGATGTGTCCCATTGTCGGACTCAATGGTCACCTCAGGACCGGAAACCTTTCCGTAAAATGCCATAAGGTTGGCGGCCTCCCCGAGGACACGAGCATCAAGACCGGTCCGGACAAGCCCGGTGGGACCTTTGAAACCGTGCGGTCTGAGGATGGTATCCGGCGGCGACCAGAGGGAAGCGAGCCTGTCATTCTCCCCCCTGTTGCGTCCAAGGACCAGCTTCACATCCGCTGAGAGCCGGAAATGCCTGCCGATCCGAAGCAGTGTCAGGTCCTTCATGGTGACGTCGGCAGCCTGGGCAAAAAGATCTTTGACGCGCCCTGCAAAAACCGGGTCTGTAAGAAGACATCCTCCAGCCGGGCAGCCAAACTCAGTCAGATGAAAGTTTTCGACGAGTTCGTACTGTCTTTTCCGGCTGCGGCCCTCGATGTCGAGGAGTTTCTCCCTGTCGAGAATGCCCGCTTTTTCCGGTTCGGTCGGGGGGAAATGTTTTGCCGAAAGGGGCCTGACGATAAGACCGTGAAGACCGCTTTCCTCTTCTATCCTCTTGATGGCGTCCCTTCTCTGGGACATGGGGCGCTGGCCGAGGACCTCCCCGGTAATGACGAAGCTTGCACCAATCTCGTCCATGAATTCCCGTGCCTTTTTCAGGGTGTAAATCCTGCAGTCGATGCAGGGATTCATCCCCCTGCCGTACCCGTGTCTGGGTTTCTTCAGGATCTCCAGGTAATCAAGACCCTTCATCCTCACGGTAATCTTTATCCCCAATTCACGGGCGGTCCTGGGGGCCTGCATACCGCACCCCCTGTCGCCCTTTGTGCAGGTGCAGAAGACCGAGGTGAAGTGCAGCGCCTCCACTTCTATACCCTGCTCCATGATGAGCTTCGTGGCAAGTATGCTGTCGAGACCGCCTGAAAGCAGCGAAACGGCTTTTCTGTTCATGGCGGCCCCTATCCTCCCGAAAGGAGCATGAAACGGGGGCATTCCTGGAGTTCCGCTTCCCTGTGACCTTTCTGCTCCTTGTAGCACAGTATATCAACGAGATTGTCGAAACTCTTCACATGCCACCCGTCGATGAGGCGCATCATGGTCGGATCTCCCCAATCCCAGGTTCTGGCCTCGGTGAACTCGCAGATCCTGGTCTGCCTGTTTTCCATGTTCACCACCTTGAAAGTGATCTTCGGTTTTTCCTTCATCCGGTCACTCTCTCCCACCCAGGGGCTCAGATGCCTGTCCACGGCCTTGAAGTACTCGGCAACAGGGTCGGCGACGGACTTTCTCGCATGGCCCCCCGCCAATATGATGTGGCGGTGCCTCCCGCGATACACACCGCATTCTGTGCATGCCCTCCCGGTGAAAGGACAATAATCAAGCCAACTCTTCTTTTCTTCCATGTATCACCCTCCATAAGAAATCTGTGCAACAGGCTGTTCCCTGATCTCTTCACACCCTGAAACCCTGAACCTGAGACCTGAAACGGTTCTCATATCCTGCTCGAACACACACCGCCCTCCTCCTGCCTGAGCCCCCTGATCTCCGGGTTGTCTCCGCACAACGGACAGGCTGGGTTCCTGTCAACCTCGATCGTTTTGTAATATGCGTCCAGTGCGTTATAGATAAAGAACCTGCCTATCATGGGCTTGCCTATCCCGGCAACAAGCTTCACCGCTTCCACCGCCTGAACGAGACCGATCTGTCCCGGGACTATTCCCAGGACACCGGCTTCGTTGCAGTTCTGGACGCGATCCTGCGGGGGAGGCTTGGGAAACATGCACCGAAGGCACGGCCCGCCCCCTTTCGGGTAGAAGACACCGCTCTGGCCGTCGAAGCCCACGGCGCCCCCGAAAATGTACGGCTTGCCGGCAAAGAAACAGGCGTCGTTGAGAAGGAACTTCGTCTGTATGGTATCGGAGCCGTCGACAACCATGTCGAAGTCTTCGAGAATGCGGCGGACGTTGCCGACGTCGAGACGCTCATCGAAAGCGACGACGTTGACCAGGGGATTGATGCTTCTCATTGATTCCCTGGCGGACTGCACCTTCGGGACGCCGACATCAGCGGTGCCGTGCAGCACCTGCCGGTTAAGGTTCGACAGCTCGACCCTGTCAAAGTCCACGATGCCGATGGTCCCGACGCCACAGGCGGCGAGATACAGCGCCGCGGGGCAGCCGAGGCCCCCGGCTCCCACTATGAGCACCCTGGCGGAGGCAAGCTTGAGCTGTCCTTCCTCACCCATCTGCCCGAGAATGATCTGCCTGCTGTAACGCTCATATTCGTCTTGACCGAAGGGGCTCTTCATGTCGACGACAGGATATCCTTCCCTGATCCACGCGGTTATGCCTCCCTCCAGGGAATAGACATTCCCGTATCCCATGGCGGCAAGCTTCGCAATAGCGAAGATCGACCGCATTCCGACCGCGCAGTAGACGATGAGCGCTGTATTCCTCTCCCGAGGAAGGAGGTCCCTCTTCTCTTCGAGTTCATCGAAGGGGACCCGGATGGCGCCTTCGATAATGCCGCGGGTCGTCTCCCATTGCTGGCGGACGTCGACAAAGGCTGCGCCGCGCCCGTCCATGAGTCTTCGGGCTTCCTGAACGGAAATATCCGCCGGTTCCGCCATTACATCACTATTCGTTCTATCACCGGTCATCTGCCTCCTCAAAGATGCCGCAAAGGGGTCCTTCTACCCGGTGTGCCGTGATCTCTGTACCATTTTCTCCAGAACTGACGGCAACACCTCCAGAACGCGGTCGATCTCCTCGGGCCGCGTGTACCGTCCCATGCTGAAGCGCAGGGAACCCCGGGCGAACTCCAAAGGAAGGTCAAGCGCTTTCAGGACACGGTAATGCGCCGAGCCTCCCGAGGCACAGGCGGCCCCCGCGGAGCACGCTATTCCTTCCATGGCAAGCCGGATAACCACGGCTTCCCCCTCCGCGTGGGGAATGGATATGTGGACGTTGCCGGGAAGCCTCTTGACGGGGTGACCGTTGAAACAAACCGATTCCAACCTCACGCGCAACCCTTCGATGAACAGGCCGCGAAGCTCAGTGAGGTACCGCATCTCCTTGTCCGTCTGTCGTCCCGCCAGGTCCGCCGCCTTCCCCAGGCCGACGATCCCGGGAACGTTGTGCGTGGAGGCACGGCGCCCGTTCTCCTGGTGGCCTCCCAGGATGATGGGGTGGATACTCGTGCCCGTGCGTGCATAGAGACCGCCCACCCCTTTCGGCCCGTAGAACTTGTGGGCCGAGAAACTCGCGAGATCGACATTAAGGGCTGACATGTCGATGGGAAGATGGCCGAAGGTCTGGACCATGTCCACGTGAAAGCAGACACCCCTTTCCCGCGCGATCCTGCCGATCTCCTCTATGGGCTGGATGGTACCGAACTCGTTGTTCCCATGCATCACCGAAACCAGCACGGTCCTCTCCGTGATCGCCCTGCGGACATCTTCGGGGTCCACCATGCCTTCTCGATCAACATCGACAAAGGTCACGTCGAACCCCAGTTCCTTCATGAACACACACGGCTCATAGACGGAGCTGTGCTCGATGGACGACGTGACGATATGATTCCCCTTCTTGCGCATGGCCAGCGCGGTCCCTTTTATGGCCGCATTGTTGCTCTCCGTGCCGCCGCTCGTAAAAATGATCTCACTCGTCTTTGCGTTTATAAGGCCGGCAACCTGGGCCCTCGCGTTCTCGACAGCCGTCTTCGCCTGTGCCCCGAAGCCGTGCAAACTCGAGGGATTTCCGAAATTGCGGCTGAAATAGGGGGCCATGACCTCCATAACCTCGGTATCCACGGGGGTCGTCGCCGCATAATCGAGGTATATCTCCTGCGCGGTCTTTGTGTTCATTGCGCCTTCCTCAGTCTGAATATTGCGGTGCGGGCAAGAAGGTTCGGGAAGATGCCCACGCACCTCCTCTCGCCGGCGTAGCGGGCCTTTTCGATCTCTATTCCGCGGCCTCTGCAATACCGGACAAAATCTGTGATGCTCAGGAAATGAAGGTTCGGTGTATCATACCATTCGTGGGGAAGAGCCGGTGTCACCGGTGCCCTGCCCTGCAAAAAGACCTGACACCGGGAGATGACGTGGGCAAAATTCGGAATGCCGACGATGACCCGTTTCCCTACGCGCAGCGCCTCGTGCATTACCGTGTCGGGTTTCTTCACCTGTTGGAAGGACTGGTTCATGATGACGTAGTCGAAGGAGCGGTCCGAGTACTCGGGAAGCCCCGTGTCGATGTCGTCGTGGAAGACGCTGAGACCCCGGGCGACGCATTCGAATATCGCCCTGTTGTCGATCTCAATGCCCTGCCCCTTCACGCCTTTCCTCTTCACCAGAAGGGTGAGGAGCTCACCCGTTCCGCACCCAAGATCGAGCACGGACGACTCTGGTTCTATCATTTCCAGGATAAGCCGGTGCTCGATCCTGTCTTCAGCATTCTTCACGTTATCCCCGGCGATGCTCATCGTGTACCTTTCCCAGAAAATGTTTGTAGAGGTACGTCTGCTCGGCGAACTCGACGAGAAATGCATCGTGGCCGTAGTTGGACCTCAATTCACAGTAGGTCGCGTCGGCACCGGCCATTTTGCAGGCCTTCACTATCTGCTGCGACTGGTAGGGAGGATATAACCAGTCGGAGGAGAAGGCGATGATGAGGACCTTCGTCCCAATTCCTTTCAGCAGCTTGTGAAGCGGCTTGCCGTTGGCAACACTGAAGCAGTCGATGGCCTTTGTAATGTAGAGGTACGAATTGGGGTCGAAGCGGTTGATGAAGTTGTATCCCCGGTAATGAAGGTATCCGGCCACCTCGAACTCGGGGCTGAACTTGAAGGGCTGTTTCCTGTCCTTCATCCGCCTGCCAAACTTCTCATTCATCGACTCATCGCTCATGTACGTGATGTGGCCGATCATCCTGGCCACGCTCAAGCCCTTGTCGGGAAGGCTCCGACCATAGTAATAGCCGTTGTTCCAGTTGGGATCGGCCATTATGGCCTGCCTTCCCACCTCGTTGAAAGCGATCTGCTGGGGCGTGTGCTCTGACGTCGTGGCAATGAGAATGGCCGAGGCAACACTGTCCGGATACGAGACAACCCACTGAAGTGCCTGCATCCCGCCCATGGACCCGCCGACAACGGCGAGGAGCTTCTCTATTCCGAGGTGATCGAGAAGGGCCTTCTGGGCACTGACCATGTCCTTGATGGTAACAAGGGGAAACCGGAGGCCATAAGGCCTGCCCGTCTTCGGGTCTTCCGATGACGGCCCCGTCGACCCCTTGCAGCCGCCCAGCACATTGCTGCATATCACGCAGTAGCGGTCCGTGTCGAAGGCCTTGCCCGGGCCGATCATATCGTGCCACCAGCCCGGGGCTTTCTCTCCATCGTGGAATCCAGCGGCATGGGCATCCCCGGTGAGGGCATGCGTGACAAGGATCGCGTTGGAACGCCCGGCATTGAGTTCGCCGTACACCTCGTACGCCAGAGTGACAGGCCCGATGCCCTCACCACTCTCAAGAGCAAACACCGCGGGAGGCTGAGCAAACGTGAAATACCGCGTCTCAACTAAACTGATATGTTTATCTGTCTCCATCATCTCATCGTCTTCAGCCTTCATCGTCTCCAGCCTTCAAGCTGCTCAAGCGATTCAAGCTATTCAAGCGGCCGCAACCGCCTTCCTCAGGGCCTGATCTATATCCTCTTTTATATCCTCAACGTCCTCGAGGCCGACGGACAGTCTCACGAAGTCCGCCGTCACACCGGTAGCCTCCTGCTCCTGTGGCGTCAATTGCTGGTGGGTCGTCGACGCCGGGTGGATGACAAGGGTCTTCGCGTCGCCAATGTTCGCGACGTGGGAGAGAAGCTTCACGGAGTCAATGAAGCGTTTTCCTGCCGTGAGACCGCCCTTGATGCCGAAACCGACGAGCGCCCCGTAGGAACCACCGAGGTATTTCGCGGCCGTGCCATGACTTGGGTGCTCCTCGAGCCCGGGATAGTTTACCCAGGTGACGAGGGGATGTCCCTTGAGAAATTTCGCGATCCCGAGGGCGTTTTCCGAATGCTTCTTCTGTCGCAACGGAAGCGTCTCCAACCCCTGGAGAAAGAGAAAAGAGTTAAAGGGAGACAGCGCGGGGCCGAGGTCCCTGAGCCATTCGACGCGCACCTTGATGATGAACGCGATGTTCCCCGCGCCGGGCACGTTGCCGAAGGCCTCCCAGAACCTGAGGCCGTGATAACTCGGGTCGGGCTCCGTGAAACCGGGAAAGTTTCCGTTTCCCCAGTTGAATTTACCGGAATCGACGATCACTCCACCGATGGATGTGCCGTGACCGCCCACGAATTTCGTGGCCGATATGACGACAATGTCCACACCGTGGTCGATGGGCCTGACGATGCCCGTCCCCACGGTATTGTCAACGACAAAAGGGATTCCCGCATCGTGAGCGATGGCCGCTATGCTCTCAAAATCAGGGACATCAAGCTTCGGATTGCCGATGGTTTCCGCAAAGATCGCCTTTGTCTGGGGAGTCAGGGCCTTCCTGAACTCTTCCGGTTTCGATGAATCGACAAATTTTACAGTCCGTCCCAGCCTGGCAAAGGTGTAATGGAAGAGCTGGTACGTGCCCCCGTAGAGGTTGTTCCCCGCGACTATCTCATCGCCGACCTCCGTTATGGCAAGAAGCGACAGCGCCTCTGCCGCCTGTCCCGAAGCGACTGCAAGGGCCCCGGTCCCGCCTTCCAGCGCGGCGATCCTGCGCTCGAAGACATCGTTCGTGGGGTTCATGATCCGTGAATAGATGTTCCCGAACTCCTTGAGGGCGAAAAGGTTCGCCGCATGATCGGTATCGTTGAAAACGTACGATGTGGTCTGGTAAATGGGCACCGCCCGCGCTCCCGTTGCCGGGTCGGCCGACTCCTGCCCCGCATGTATGGCTAAAGTCTGAGCTCTGTATCCTGACATGGCATTTCTCCCTGTTTAGAATGTATGTATGTCTGAGATTGTGAGATTAGAGAACCCGCCCGGGGCTCTAGATGTAGTACATCATGGAGTCCTGCCGGCCCTTAAGCTGCTGCATCTCGACGAGTGATGCAAGCGTGTAACCGCTCAAGACCTCCTGGATCTTACTGCCCAGTCTTCCCCAGATGTCGCGCGTGACGCACGTATCCGACTTGAAGCACACCGCCGTGTCGCTGACGCAATCCACGAGGTCGCAGGGGCCTTCGAGTACGGTGATGATGTCGTTGAGGGTGATCTGATCCGCTGCCCGGCTCAACAGGTATCCGCCCTTTCTACCCCGCTGGGCCTTGACAATACCGCCCTTGTGCAGGGAGGAAAAGATGTGCTCCAGGTATTTCTCGGAAACCCCCTGCCTCTTCGCTATGTCGGAAAGAAATACAGGAATGCCGCTCGTGCCGTTCGCTGCAAGATCGATCATCGCCCGCAACCCGTATCTTCCTTTTGTCGATATCTTCATTGACCATCACCTACTAACTTAATGGGAATAGTATAGATATTGTCTTGACACGTGTCAAGATGTTTCTTATACTCCTGTAACGTCATGAGAGCAGCAAGCAAAAAGGTGTCACTCATCCTGATGGTCAGTCTATTTCTTCCGTGGATTGCCGCGGCCTCGGCGTCCTTTGCATGTTGCCATGACATTGGGATTCCCGCCGGCTCCGGTCAACCAGACACCGGGTGTTGCTGCCCGGAAGGGTCCTGTCCCGGCGAGATACAGAAGGACATGCCCGCACATGGCGACTATCTCGCCACAGCCCCACCCGTACCGAATCCCCTTGTTTTCGCCCTCATACTGCCCGCCTGCGGCGTCGACGATACCGCTCGCGGAGCGAGGGCGCCGAGCCCTTACCCTGAACACCAGGCACGAGCACCCTCCCGGCCGGTATACCTTACCAACACAAGTCTCCTGCTATAGGAAGAACCCTTCCCATTCGTATGCACCCGTTGCCGCCCCGCAGTCGATAATTGTCGGCGAGACGGAAACGAGGATCATTCTGCAAAGGAGACATTATGAAAACGATCCATGGAGTATTATCGTTCCTCATCCTGACAGCGGTCATGTTCTCACCGGCCCTGGCGGCGGACGCGACCTATCCCGCGAAGACCTTCGACGACGGAAAGGCGCGATTCTACCAATACCGGTCCGACAAGGGGGCAACGATACGGTATTTCATCGTGAGGAGTTCCGACGGCGTCATACGGGCCGCCTTCGATGCCTGTGATGTCTGCTGGAAGGCGAACAAAGGGTACCAGCAAAAGGACGATCTCATGATATGCAGAAATTGCGGGAGGAGATTCCCCACGGCAAGGATCAACGAGGTATCGGGCGGGTGTAACCCGGCGCCCCTTAAGCGTCAGATCACGGCCGGCACCGTCACGATCCGTGAAAAGGACATAGAGGAAGGGGCGCAATACTTCACCTTTACGGGAGGCAAACCATGACTCTGATCCACATCGCCCTGACAAACCTGAAGAGACGGAAAACGAAGGCCTGCCTCATCCTGGCGGGACTCTTTGTCGGCGTTGCCTCCGTCGTGGCAATGATCAGTTTCATTGAAGCCATGAAACGGGATATACACGACAAGGTCGACCTCTACGGGGCCAACATCATCATCACCCCTCATACGGAGAGCATCGCCCTCTCCTACGGAGGACTGTCCCTGGGCGGGGTCTCCTTCGACATGGCTCAAATAGAAGAGAAGGAATTGGAAAAGATCAAGACTATCAAGAACGCCGCCAACTTAGGGGCCATAGGGCCCACGGTCCTCGGGCCCGTTACGGTCGCCGGCAGGCGGGTCCTCCTGGTGGGCACCGATTTCGAAGCGGCCAGGGTCATTAAAGCCTGGTGGAAGATACAGGGATCCGCCCCGCAAGGGGAGGGAGTTGTCGTCGGCCATGACCTTGCGAAGTCTCTCGGACTCGGCCAGGGAGGAAGCATTACAGTCAATTCAGCCAATTATCCCGTAACGGGGACGCTGGAGCGCACCGGTTCGCAGGATGACGGCCTCATCTTCATGCCCCTCGCGGCGGCGCAGAAGGTGCTCAACAAGCAGGGGAAGGTTTCGTTGGTGGAGGTCGCGGCCCTGTGTGCCGAATGCCCCCTCGAAGATATGGTAAAACAGATCGCCGCTGTCCTCCCGCAGGCCGATGTCATGCCCATCATGCAGGTTGTGCAAGGCCGTATGGAAACACTGGGCTATTTCAAGAAATTTGCCTATGCCGTTTCGGCCGTCATCCTCCTCGTCGGCTGTCTCATGGTCACGGTGACCATGATGGGCAACGTCAGGGAAAGGACGACGGAAATAGGCATATTCAGGGCGATAGGCTTCCGGCAGAGTCATATCGTGAAGATCATACTCATCGAGGCCGGTATAATGGCGGGGCTTGCCGGCATCGTCGGTTATCTTGCCGGGTATGCTGCGGCCGGCAGCATACTTCCACGTACGGTCGGCATCAGCGACCTTCCCGTCGCCTTTGACGCGTACATCGCGGCTGGCTCACTGCTCCTGGCAATCATTCTCGGGCTTCTCGCGGCAGTCTATCCTTCCCTCGTTGCGGCAAGGCTGGACCCCAATGAATCCCTGCGGGCACTCTAGGAGGTTAGAACCATGAGTTATATCAAAGCGGAACACCTGAAGAAACAGTACAATCAGGGCGATGCGGCCGTCCTTGCCGTGAACGATATCAGCTTCACCATCGACGCGGGACAATTTGTGGCGATCATGGGCGAATCAGGCTCGGGCAAATCCACTCTCCTGTCCATACTGGGGGTCCTCAACACCCCGACGTCGGGCAGACTCTTCATGGACAGTGTCGATGTCTACTCCCTGAACCGGGACAAACGCGCCGATTTCAGGCACCAGTCGATTGGTTTCGTCTTTCAGAGTTTCCATCTCATACCGTACATGACGCTTGTGGAGAACGCCATGCTTCCCCTGGCGGTCACCCGCGGAAGCAATCGCCAGAAAAGGGAAATGGCCGAAGCCGCCCTGGCGAAGGTGGGTCTCGGAGGCAAGGGCCACCGCCTGCCGGGCCAGATATCGGGAGGTGAACAGGAACGGGCGGCGATAGCACGGGCCGTCGTCGGCAACCCGCCCCTCCTCCTGGCCGATGAACCCACGGGCAACCTGGACTCGAAGACGGCTCAGGGGATCATGGACCTCCTGGGATCCCTCAACAACCGGGGCTGCACGGTGGTCATGGTAACGCACAGCAATGAGTACGCCGCAAATGCTCATCGGGTGCTGCGCCTGTCCGACGGCGGGTTGGTATCGTAAGAAAGATTAATCCTATCTTCTTTGTATGGATTTATGTATTATACTATTTCATGAAAGAGCGCGGAGATGAGGATAAACGGTAACGGGCAGGGCAAGAGCGGGCCTTCGAGACAGGCCGTCCTGTCCCTGCTCATGAGTGAAGGCAGTGTACTTGAAAGCCTGTACGCAAAGGCCAACAGGGTGCGTCACATCCACGTGGGGGATGATGTGTACATCCGCGGAATTGTCGAGTTCTCCAACATGTGCGCCAACGACTGCCTCTACTGCGGGATACGGGCATCCAACAATCTTGTCAACAGGTACGTGATGTCTCCGGAGGAGATCCTCGCCACGGCAAAGGCCATGGAACCCCTGGGACAGACGACCGTGGTGCTCCAATCCGGAGAGACTCCGGGCCTCACGGACCTCGAAATCGGGAACCTGGTGAGACGCATCAAGACCGAGACCGGCCTGGCGGTCACACTCTCCGTCGGCAACCGCCCCTACGGGACATATCGCTTCTGGAAAGAGTGCGGAATGGACCGTTACCTCCTTCGTTTCGAGACAAGCGACGGGGTGTTGTTCGCAAAACTGCATCCCGACTGTTCCTTCGACGAGCGCCTTGAGTGTCTCCACATACTCAAAGACCTTGAGGTCCAGACCGGAAGTGGCTTCATGATCGGCCTGCCCGGAGAAACGCCTGAAATACTGGCTGACAATATCCTCCTGTGCAGGGAGCTTGACCTTGACATGATCGGGATCGGGCCCTACATACCCCACCCGGACACGCCACTCGCACACCGACAAAACGCATACGAGGGTGACGAAGAGATCTTCTTCAAGGCCCTGGCCGTACTTCGCATCGTAAACCCCGACGCGCACATTCCGGCCACAACGGCCTTTGATGCCGTCTTTCCCGGCGTGGGCAGGAATCTTGCCCTGGAACGGGGGGCCAACGTCTTTATGCCCAACGACACCCCTGTAACGCACAGGAAGGACTATCTGCTCTATCCCGGTAAGCCCTGTGTGGACGAAACGGCCGACCAGTGCGCCGGTTGTGTCCTTGCCAGGCTAAGCGCCATGGGCAGGCAAGCGGGGAAGGGACCAGGCCACTCTTTCAAAATGGATAACAAAAGAGGTAAAATTAAGACAGTCGATAAGCGCCAGGCCCGGAAGGCCTGTGCTACAACGCCGTTATAATATATCGCAGAAAGGAGCACGCCATGTGGGAATACACGGATAAGGTGAGAGAACACTTTCTCAACCCGAAGAATGCCGGAGAGATCGAAAACCCCGATGGTGTCGCCGAGGTGGGCTCCATTGCCTGCGGCGACGCCCTCAAGCTGACCTTCAAGCTCGATGAGAATAAGCACATCGCCGACGCAAAGTTCAAGACTTTCGGATGCGCCAGCGCCATAGCGTCCGCCTCGGCGTTGACGGAAATGCTCAAGGGAAAGACCGTTGAAGAGGCAACGAAGATAACGAACCAGGACATCGCCGACTACCTCGGCGGGCTCCCTCCGGAGAAAATGCACTGTTCCGTGCTCGGCCAGGAGGCCCTTGAGAAAGCCATCGAGAACTACCGGGGCGTCTCACACAAGAAGCCGGAGGAGGAGATCGTCTGCGTCTGCTTCGGCGTCACCGACGGTGAGATCGAGCGGGCCGTCAGGCAGAACCACCTGACCACGGTTGAAGAGGTGACGAACTACACCAAAGCGGGCGGCGGCTGCGGCAACTGTCATGAAAAGATCCAGGCCGTTATCGACCGTGTTTACGCCACGAAGAGACCCGAGGAGGGGCCCGCCGAGAGGCCGAAGCTCTCCAACATCCAGAAGATCCGCATGATCGAAGAAACCATCGAGCGCGAGATACGGCCTTCGCTCAAGCACGACGGCGGAGACATCGAGCTTGTCGACGTGGTCGGCAACCGGGTGCTCGTGGCGATGCGCGGCGCCTGTGCTACCTGCCAGGCGTCCCAGGCCACCATGAAGGGATTCGTGGAATGGAAGCTTAAGGAGTTTGTGTCCCCCGACCTTGTCGTAGAAGAGGTGGCGTCATGAGGACGGTCTATCTCGACAACAATGCAACGACCATGGTGGCGCAGGAAGTCCTCGACGAGATGCTCCCCTTCTTCCACGACTATTACGGAAACCCATCGAGCATGCACTCCTTCGGCGGACAGGTGGCGCGCAAGCTCACCGAGGCCCGCCAAAGGATAGCGTCTCTCATCGGCGCCGACCCGGAGGAGATCATCTTCACGAGCTGCGGCACGGAAAGCGACAACACGGCGATCATGTCGGCTCTCGCCAACAATCCCGGAAAGAACCACATCATCACGAGCAGGGTCGAACACCCGGCGGTCAAGGTGCTCTGCGAGCACCTCGCTCAAAAGGGATACCGCGTGACCATGCTGGCTGTGGATACGGAGGGCAGGCTTGACATGGATGAATACGAGGCCAGCCTGACGTCCGATACCGCGATCGTGAGCATTATGTGGGCCAACAACGAAACAGGCGTCATCTTTCCGGTGGAAAAGGCAGCCCGTCTTGCACACGATCGGGGAATCCGCTTCCACACCGACGCGGTTCAGGCAGTCGGCAAGATACCCATCAACATGAAGTCAAACACCGTCGAGATGCTCTCACTTTCAGGGCACAAGCTGCACGGGCCCAAGGGAGTCGGCGTGCTTTACGTCCGGAAGGGAACGCGTTTTTCACCCTTCCTCATCGGCGGCCATCAGGAAAAGGGGCGCCGCGGGGGCACGGAGAACGTGCCCGGCATCATAGCCCTTGGAAAGGCATGCGAACTGGCGGCCGAGAACATGGAAAAAGAGAATACCCACGTGAGGACCCTGCGCGACAGGCTGGAGACGGAACTCCTCAGGGCAATCCCGCAGAGCCGCGTCAACGGCACCCGCGAAGAGCGGCTTCCCAACACGACGAACATCAGCTTCGAGTTCGTCGAGGGCGAGAGCATTCTCCTTCTTATGGACCAGTACGGCATTTGCGCATCATCGGGCTCCGCCTGCACATCCGGTTCATTGCAGCCGTCGCACGTCCTGAGAGCCATGGGCGTTCCCTACACGATGGCCCATGGGTCCGTCCGGTTCAGCCTGAGCGTCTACAACATTGATGAGGACATCGATGTTGTGATAAGGGAACTGCCTCCGATCATAGAAAAGCTCCGGGTGATTTCCCCATACTGGGCAACATCGCAGGGCGCCTGCGCCACCGCATAAGGAGGAAGAAATGGATGAAGAAGAACGGTCGAAAGACCGTTGCAGGGAAGAAATATCCGTTGCCCATGATCTCAGGTCACGCCTTCCCTCCCTCATCGCGGAGGTCGTTTCCCAGTATGACAGGAACGGGCGGTTCCACCACGTCGGACCCGAGCCGATACCATCACGCCAGGGGATAATCGACATCATATACAAGACCGTCCCCATTCTTTTTCCAGGGTTCTTCTCCGACAAACGTCTCGACGACGTCAACGCACAGTACTACCTCGGCCAGGAGATAACGGAGCTCTTCGAAATGCTCTCGACCCAGATCCAGCATGCCATACGCCATGACTGCATCCGTTTCAACCGCCCCTGCGTCCGTTGCGAGGAGCGCAGCCAGGAGACGGCACTCAAGTTCATCGAAGAGATCCCCGTGCTTCAGGAGACACTCTCGAAAGACGTGCGCGCTGCCTTCGAAGGTGATCCCGCGTCGCGCCATTTCGACGAGATCATCTTCTGCTACCCGGGCCTCTTCGCTGTAGCTGTCTACCGCGTGGCCCACTGGCTGCACGTCAACGACGTTCCCCTCATTCCCCGCATCATGACCGAATACGCCCATAGCCGGACCGGTATCGATATCCATCCGGGAGTGGTTATCGGAGAGAGTTTCTTCATAGACCACGGCACAGGTGTGGTCATAGGGGAGACAACGGTTATCGGCGACAGGGTCCGTCTCTACCAGGGTGTCACCCTCGGTGCGCTTTCACTCAGCAAGGACGAATGCCCCGCCCTCAGAGACAAGAAACGTCACCCGACGATCGAGAACGATGTGATCATTTATGCAAACACGACCATCCTTGGAGGAAAGACGTTGATCGGCGCACGTTCAACGATCGGCGGCAACGTATGGCTCACCGAATCCGTCCCTCCCGACACGTCGGTCTTCCTGAAGAAACCCGAATTGGTGATGAAGAACAAATAAAGTGCAGGTTCTAACTTATGGATGACGGGCTGCGGGAAAGATCATTATCCCCACGATCCGCAACATGTGCTTCTTATCTTTCTATCACGCCTCCACCAATAACGACATCGCCGGCGTAAAAAACTACCGACTGGCCGGGGGGGATGGATTCCTGCGGATCGGCGAATACGACTTCCGCAACGGGGCCCGGTCCGGGGAACACGTCGCACCGTGCCGGTGCGGCAGTTGAGCGGATCTTTGCCGCGACCTCCGGTCCGGGCCGCTCTTCAAAGGGGATGATCCAGTTCACGTCCGTTGCCAACAGACGATCACTCATGAGGTGTTTCCTGGGACCTGCCACGATCTCGTTCCTTTCGGCATCGACCCTGAGGACATAGAAAGGCTCCTTCATCCCGGCGAGACCGAGAGTCCTGCGCTGCCCCACCGTATAGAACGCTATGCCCCGGTGCCTGCCTATGACACTACCCGTGGTATCGACGATGTTCCCCGGCCTGACCGGCTCCTTGAGCAGCGCTCCATAATCGTCCCATTCGAGGAAATCCTGACTCTCCCTCTTGTCAACGTATTCCGCGAAACCCGCCGCGCGGGCCATCGCTTTTACCTCCTCCTTGCGGTAACCGCCCAGCGGCAGGATGATCCTTCCGAGTTGATCCTGGGAAAGCCGGTGAAGGAAATATGACTGGTCTTTCGATCCGTCAACACCCCGCATGAGAAGGTATCTCGCCATGTGTCCATCGTATGATACACGCGCGTAATGACCGGTGGAGAAAAGATCGAAGACAATGCCGATGGACCGGGCCTTTTCGATGAGAGAGCCGAATTTGATCTTTGAATTGCATACGACACAGGGGTTTGGCGTCCTCCCTCCCGTGTATTCGTCGCTGAAGTAGGTAAGGACCGTGCGGCTGTACTCGCGGCAGAGGTCCACGACGTGATGCTCGATACCGAGTCGGTCCGCCGCCTTCCGCGCGTCCGCTATGTCGGCGGCTTCGCCGGGACCGTAGCAGCCGCTCCGCTCCGCGTCGCAAGCGATGGAACCGTCCCAGATCTTCATGGTGAGGCCCACCACCCTGTATCCCTTCTCCTTGAGTAGCAAGGCGGCGACGGTGGAATCGATTCCTCCGCTCATGCCCACGGCGACTGTCCTGCTATCCGGTGACGTCCCCATCATCCGTCGGGGCCGGGCTCGTTCATGCTGCCCGTCCGATAACCGCGAAGGTCCAGCGCAACATATGCGAACCCGATGCGGTTCAACTCCTCCGCTATCCGGTTCCTCTCTTCGAGGATGAACGGAAGGTCACTTTCCCCAACCTCGATGCGGGCGGTGCTGCCATGATGCCTTACCCGAACCTGCGATATGCCGAGGCTCTTTATGAACGCTTCCGCCTGCTCTACCTCTTCGAGCCGCCTGACGGTTATGGCGGTCCCGTAAGGGATCCTCGACGAGAGGCATGCCTGCGCGGGTTTGTCGTGGGTCGTGAGTCCCAACTCGCGGGAGAGCTCCCTGATCTCTTCCTTGGTCAGACCGGCTCCGAGAAGGGGGCTCCTGATATCCTGTTCCAGACAGGCCTTTCTGCCTGGCCGGAAGTCGTTGAGGTCGTCGGCGTTCGAGCCTTCCAGGATGAGAGAATACCCCTCTCCCCGGGCGATATCGCGAACGGTCCTGAAAAGACGGGTCTTGCAATGGTAGCACCGGTCGCGTCCGTTGGCGACGAAGTCCTTATCCTCCATTTCGGTGGAGTCGAACATGACGATGCGGGCTCCCATGTCGGCCGCCATGGCCTCAGCTTCCATCCTCTCGGCACGGGGATACGTCGGTGATACGCCCGTCAGGGCCAGGACGTTCTCCCTTCCCAGGGCATCGATGCAAACCTTGAGCAGCAAGGTGCTGTCCACTCCCCCGGAAAAGGTGACGGCGACTCTCCCCATGGAAGCGATCGAACCTCTCAGGTCTTGGTATTTGCGCCTGACCGTCTCACTTATCTGCATGCGACCGCTTCGATCTCCACAAGCGCGCCCCTCGGCAGAGCGCTCACCTCCACGGTGGAACGTGCCGGGAAATCACCATGGAATAATGATCCATAGACCTCGTTCACTGCAGCGAAGCTCCCCATGTCGGTAAGATAGACCGTTGTCCTCACGACATCCTCCATGTCAAAACCGGCGGCCTCAATGACGGCCTTCAGGTTCTCCATGACCCGCCGCGCCTGCACGCCTGCGTCTCCCTCGACGATCAGGCCCGTTGCCGGATCGACGGGGATCTGGCCGGAACAGAAAAGCATTGCCCCGGCCGTGGCCTTCACCGCCTGCGAGTATGT
>Ga0351931_1043_pt1 | contig 25739 bp, 23 predicted proteins | sample BONcelT113001E11_FD_205818 | JGI IMG/M metagenome (GOLD analysis project Ga0351931, IMG submission 205818) | Enriched cells from coal bed in the Powder River Basin, Montana, United States - BONCAT cells T11 rep2 HSBNCT.T11.300.1.E11 ... | reverse complement strand
GGACCTGGACTTATAACTTCTATTTATGATGGAGTTCAGCGACCTCTTGAACTCATCTACGATCGATACGGAGCCTTCATTGCGCGTGGCATTGATGTTGCTCCCCTTCCCTACGACAAGGAATGGCATTTTTTCCCGCTCAAGCAAAAAGGTGACAAAGTAAACACAGGAGACAAAATTGGCTATGTCCAGGAAACCCCATCCCTAAAACACTATATCCTCATACCAGACGGAGTGTCGGGAACGATCACAGAAATCAAGGAAATTGATGCTACCCTCAAAGATACCATCGCCAAAGTTATCTCAGACAAAAAGATGGAACACGAAATTAAGATGGTTCAGGTCTGGCCGGTCAGAAAAAAACGCCCAGTAAAAAATAAAATTGTACCCGATCGTCCCTTTATCACCGGACAACGGGTAGTGGATATGTTTTTTCCAGTTGCCGAAGGCGGAACTGCCTGTGTCCCGGGACCTTTCGGAAGTGGCAAAACAGTCATTCAACACCAATTGGCCAAGTGGGCTGATGCAGACATCATTGTCTATGTAGGTTGCGGAGAACGTGGTAATGAGATGACCGATGTCTTGATGGAGTTTCCTCATCTTAAAGATCCTAAAACTGGAAGATCGCTTATGGAACGCACTGTTTTAATTGCCAATACCTCCAATATGCCTGTTGCTGCCCGTGAAGCCTCTGTTTTTTCCGGTATTACCATTGCTGAGTATTTTCGAGATATGGGATACAAAGTCGCCTTGATGGCCGACTCCACCTCACGATGGGCGGAAGCGATGCGTGAAATTTCTGGCCGTTTGGAGGAAATGCCTGGCGAAGAAGGCTATCCTGCATATTTGTCTTCCCGTATTGCCTCTTTTTATGAACGTGCTGGAAAGGTTCAAACCCTAGCTGGTGAGTCAGGAAGTCTAAGTGTTATCGGCGCTGTTTCACCCCCAGGAGGAGATTTGTCTGAGCCTGTCGTTCAATCTACCCTGCGTGTGGTTAAAGTTTTCTGGTCTCTCGAAGCTTCCCTGGCTTATGCCCGACATTTTCCAGCGATCCACTGGCTCAATAGTTATTCTTTATATCAACGCCTGGCTGATCGCTATTTTGAAAAAGAAGTCAATAAGCTTTGGCCTCACGATAGAGAGCTGGCCATGAGTATTCTTCAAAAAGAATCCGAACTTCAGGAAATTGTACGCTTAGTTGGAACAGACGCTCTTTCCGAAAAAGAAAAGCTGGTCATGCTTACTGCAAAATCTGTCAAGGAAGATTTTCTGCATCAAAATGCTTTCGACGAAGTTGACACCTATACCAGCCCTCTCAAACAATATTATATGCTCCACAACATCATATCCTTGCATCAAGAGGCTGAAAAGCTTATGGAAAAAGGCTTGATGGCCCATGAGCTTGAAAAATTTCCTATCAGAGAAAAAATCGGCCGAGTGAAATATATTCCTGAATCCCGTATTGAAGAATGCAATCTTCAGCCTCAAATAGATGAGCTAAGCAAAAACTGGGAAGCAGAGCACAAGGAGAATGTAGGATGATCAAAGAATACAAAACCATATGTGATATTGCAGGTCCTATTATTATTGCCGATGGAATCGAAGAGTGTAGCTTTGGCGAATTGGTAGAAATCATACTTCCCGATGGAACAGTGAGGAAGGGCGAAGTTCTTGAAGCTAAATCCAATCGTGCTTTGGTTCAAATGTACGAAGGCACAGAAGATTTGAATATGCGTGATACCCGAATCCGTTTCACCGGCAAACCAGTTGAAATAAAGCTTTCCCCTGACATCATCGGCAGAATTTTTGATGGTTTTGGCGACCCGATTGACCGTGGAGGTCCGATTATTGCCGAAACCACCAGGTCAATTCTTGGTGATCCTATCAACCCCTATGCACGGGATTATCCCTCCGAGTTTATCCAAACGGGGATATCAGCAATTGATGGATTGAATACCCTGGTCAGAGGCCAAAAGCTTCCTATCTTTTCTGGTGCAGGTCTTCCCCATAATGATATAGCTCTCCAAATAGCCCGACAAGCTAAAGTTTTAGGCAAACAGGACCGGTTTGCGGTAGTTTTTGGCGCAATTGGCGTTACCTTTGAAGAGTCTAATCAGTTTATTGAGTCTTTAAGGGAGTCAGGAGCTCTTGAACGTTCGGTGCTTTTTGTTAATCTTGCTTCTGACCCGGTAATTGAACGTATCAGTGTTCCTCGTTTTGTGATGACCACTGCTGAATACCTTGCCTTCGAACTCGACATTCACGTTTTGGTTATTCTCACCGACATTACCAACTATTGCGAAGCTCTGCGCGAAGTTGCTGCAGCACGAAAAGAGATTCCAGGCCGTCGCGGTTATCCTGGATATATGTATACCAACCTGGCAACGATTTACGAGCGCTGTGGACGCATTAAAGGTAAAAAAGGATCTATCACTACCATGCCTATCCTAACGATGCCTGACGACGATAAAACCCACCCAATACCCGATTTGTCGGGCTATATTACGGAAGGTCAGATTTTTGTTTCCCGGGCTTTACATGCCAAGGGTATTTATCCCCCCATCGATGTTTTGCCTTCATTGTCTCGCTTAAAAGACAAAGGTATCGGAAAAGATAAAACCCGAGAAGACCATGCTAATGTGATGAATCAACTTTTTGCTGCTTATGCCAGAGGACGCGAAGTTCAGGAACTCGCAGTTATTTTAGGCGAATCTGCTCTTACGGAAACTGACAAATTTTACATGAATTTTGCTCAAGCATTCGAAAAAAACTATGTTAATCAAGGTTTTTTTGAGGATCGTTCCATTCACGAAACCATGGATGTCGGATGGAAAATGCTGAGTATTTTGCCAAAGTCAGAGCTGACCCGAGTCAAAGATGAATTTATTGCCCAATATTATCATGATTCCAGGGAGACTGACAGGTGAAAACCCGAATAAGCCCCACCAGGATGAAGCTCCTGGAAACTAAAAAAAGAGTTCATGTTGCCAAGCGAGGACATAAGCTACTTAAGGATAAGCTGGAAGCATTGATTCGTGAGCTTCTAGTCTTGGTTAAAGCTTTTGATGAACAAGAAAAGATGGTCAGCTCAAAGCTGCCCTATATTCTGGAGCGATTTCTAGTCTTACGTGCTTTGCATACCGACGAAGAAATGGATCAAATTGTTCATCATTACCCAGTAGAATACCAAATACAAATGAGCTGGAAAAATGTGATGAATATTGCCCTTCCCTCCTTTGATATTCAAAATACTTGTTGTGCTGAAAGTATACGCTTTCAGGGTAAGGGTCTTAGTGCTGCTCTGGATGAAGTTTTGATTGATTTTGATGCGATTTTTTCTGAACTGCTCAAACTGGCTGAGATTCAGTACTCTTTGTATGAAATTGCCAAGATGGTTGAAATGACCAAACGAAGAGTCAACGCGCTGGAATACATTCTCATTCCCGAATTGGATCAAACGATACGTGTCATTACCAACAAGCTTGACGAAGATGAGCGTTCGAATGTGGTGCGCTTAATGAAGATTAAAAATATCCTGGCAAAAAAGAAAGCTCAGGCTTAGAGCCATTTTTTCTTTTTAAAGTAAAAAAACATTCCTATCATGATGAGCAGGGAAAGGATCCATACTCCAGGGTAGGCATATTTTAGCTGGAGTTCGGGCATATAGTGGAAATTCATTCCGTAGATACCTGTAATAAAAGCCAAGGGCATAAATACCGTAGCAATCATGGTCAAAACCTTCATTACTTCGTTGGTGTGATTGTTGACTCCGGAAAGGTAAATATCCAACATGGAGGAAAGCAATTCGCGAAAGGTTTCCAGTGCTTCGACAATTTGAATGGTGTGGTCATAGATATCCCGAAAATAGAGCTTGGTGGACGCTTGGATCATGGGAACTTCAATCACTGTCAATGCATGAATAAGCTGACGCATCGGCCATACAGTGCGCTTAAGAGAGATGAGTTGTTTTTTTAGATCGCTGATTTCGTGTAGGGTTTTTGGAGAATTGTCGCTCAAGAGTTTTTCTTCCAGTACTTCCACTGAGTTGCTCAGATTTTCAACGATGGAAAAGTATTCGTCGACCATTTCATCCAAGAGCGCATAGGCCAGATAATCTACACTAGACGAGCGCATTCTTGATTCCGGATTTTGAAGCCTTTTGTATATGTTGGCAAAACTGGGATAGTTTGTTTCATGAAAGGTAATCAAAACTTTATTTTGAAGTATAAAAAACAAGGGACTATTGATAATTTGATGGTCTTCGTCAATATATAAAATACGGGAGGCAAAAAAGAGATACCTTTCGTAATTTTCTAATTTACTTCGCTGGTAGGTATTGCTCAGGTCTTCAATTACCAGAGGATGAATTTGAAAAAAAGTGCCGATTTGTTGAATTAGTTGGGGAGCATTGAGACCACAGACATTAATCCAAACATTTTCACTATCCTTGGGTAGATAGTCTTCAATATCCTGCCAATGACTTAGTTGCGTTTTTTGGAAATCTTCTACATTATACTTGCATAATACGATACGAGAGTCAACGGGCTTAGCTTCCGTACCAAGATAAACAGGCAAATCCTCAGGACTCGATCCCTTCTTTTTAGCGTAATATGGGGGGGCTTTGCATGAAAGAGTACTTTTGTTACTGTTTTTTTTGTGATGTTTTTTCAGGATGCTCTTCCAATCCTCTCTTAGGTGCTTCGAGTTTCTTTTCCAACAAGACCTTGACCAAAGCTAAAGGCTTCTTTATTTTTGCCGATTTTTTCAGCATTAAAAAAATCATTTAACGCTATAATAAAGGACTCAGCCTTGACTAAGTTGGTTTTTGCAACGATGTAGCCCATAAGAATCATGTTGGTGATCAGTTTGGTGTGAAATTGAGTGTCTGCATAGGAGGTAAATGGAAGACCTACCGTGTTGATTCCGGGGATTTCTGTGTAATCAGGTACCATAAAGGTATCAATGATTCTGAGGCTTGATGCTTTGACTCGATGTCCATATTTTTGGTAGGAGGCCTGAGTCATGATAGCAGTCAGATCTGGTTGAAGTACCTCAGGATAATAGATGTCGCGGTCTGCGAGAACTACTTCGCTTTTTGTTGCTCCGCCTCTTGCTTCGGCGCCATAAACCTGACTTTGTAGTGCGTTCATCCCGTCTAAAAGGGCAGCTTTTGCTAAAATACGGGCTGCAGTAATAAGACCTTGTCCGCCCGATCCTGTTAAACGTATTTCTGTTCTCATGGCTTGCAAATCTCCTTGAGCTTAAGCTCCTTTTTTTGGATGTAGGACAAGCGATCTTCTTCTACAAACTCACCTATCAGTATTTTTCCGGAAAGCTCTTCGGGAGTCATTTTTTCGGCTTTTTCCCTGAATACCATGTTATCTTTTTGCCATAGCATCATTTGGGCAGGCGTTTTAAATTGGTTGAGTCTGCCAAAATAAATTGGGCACTGGGTGAAAACTTCGATAGCAGAAAAACCTTGCCTGCTAAGAGCTTTTTTCATGTATTTAACGGTGGGCTGAAAGAAGTAAGTGCCTGTTCTGGCTACGTAGCTTGCTCCAGCGCCTGAAAGCAATTTTACGGTATCAAATTGTTCTTCGATGGTACCATGAGTGGCAGTGGTGCCTTTTTTGCCTGAAGGCGTGAGAGGGGATACCTGTCCGCCTGTCATTCCGTAAATTGAGTTGTTGAAGATGATTAGTGTAAGGTCCATGTTTCTTCGGGCTGCATGAATGAGATGGTTGCCTCCAATGGCTAAAGCATCCCCATCTCCGGACATGATGACCACCTTTTTGTCGGGTCTCATGAGTTTGATGGCGGTAGCAATTGGAATAGCTCTTCCGTGAAGGGTATGAATATTGTCAAAGATGGTGTAGGTGGAAGAGCGGGAAGAGCAACCAATACCTGAAACAAAAACCAGGTCTTCGGTAGTGATGTTTAAATCTTCGAGTGCTGTGAGCATGGCATGAAGCACGATGCCGTTGCCGCACCCTGGGCACCAGATACTGGGTATTCGATCTTTATTTAGATATTTTTCACCGCGCATGACTTGTTATCCTCTCTATTTCGTTGGATAGTTCATCAGGATTTATGAGATTTCCACCAGTTTTTGACATCAGTGAAACAGGAATACGATGTCCAACTGCTCGTTGAACTTCAAGGGATATCTGACCTAAATTTAGTTCTGGGACGATAATCTGACGAGCATGTTTGACTTTTTCCCATAAGCTTTCGTCGTGGAAAGGAAAGAGCGTTTTGAGTCGAATCATACCGACATTGGGATGATTTTCTCTTGCCATGAGGGCTTGGACTGTACGGGCAGAAATACCATAACAAACAATCATGGTGGGGGCATCCCCGTTCCAGACTTCAAGTTCAAATAATTCTTTGGCGTGTTTGTCAACTTTGCGGTTGAGACGTTCGATGAGCTCTCGAGATACTTCGTAGTCTGCCGTCTGAAAGCCACTGCTAAGATGACTCAAGGCAGTGATGCTCGTGCCATATCCGTCACCAAGTTTTGCCATTACGGGAACATCGTCGATCAATTGGCCGTAAGGTTGATAGTTTTCTTTTGAGGCGGGGTAATTTCTTGTGATGAGGTGGGGGTCGCTTTCTGTATCGAATTTAATTGTTTCTCGCATGTGGGTGATCGTTTCGTCGGTGAGAAGAATGACTGGATTTCGAAAACGTTCCGCCAAATTGAAGGCTTGGATGGTCATATCATACATTTCCTGGACTGAAGCAGGAGAAAGGACAATTGCGGGGTGATCGCCGTGAGTGCCCCATTTGCTCTGCATGACATCCCCCTGGGACACCTTTGTTGGAAGACCTGTGGAAGGTCCTCCGCGCATTACGTTGCAGATGACAATGGGAGCTTCAACCATGCAGGCATAACCGATACCCTCCTGCATGAGCGAAAAGCCAGGCCCGGAAGTAGCTGTCATGGCTTTGGCTCCTGACATGGATGCTCCAATAATCGCAACGATACTCGCGATTTCGTCTTCCATTTGGATGAAGGTTTTACCTTTCATTGGAAGGAGATTGGACAAATGCTCTGCAACTTCGGTGGAGGGGGTAATGGGGTAGCCGGCAAAAAAATCCAGACCAGCTTTCATGGCTCCATGAGCACACGCCTCAGCTCCCTGCCAGATGTCTTTAAAGATTTTCATTTTGGATTTCTACCTCAATGGCAAAATCAGGACAAGCCTGTTCGCAAATTTTACAGCCGATGCATGCATCGGGATCACTGACGTAAAGACGTTCGTTTTCATCCTGAGCAAGTACTTTTTTGGGACATAGGGCTACGCAAATGCCACAGCTTTTGCAACGATGCTTATGAATGATTATCTTTTTTGATTTCAAAATCTATACTCCTTTTTTTCATAGCATTTTTGAATTTACATCATATGGAACTTTTTGTCAAATTAGGACAAACAAGAAAACGAATGCATTACTCAATGACTACTCTTGAAAAACCGTTCTTTTTGCTGACCCGGATAAGAGTTTGAAAATAATCCTTCAACTCATCCAAATGGGTAACCACAATGACTTTTTCAAAATCTTTTGATATTCGGTTGATACACTCCACAAAACGTAGAATGCCATCTTTGTCCTGAGTGCCAAAGCCCTCATCGATCATCAGCATGGAAAGTCTTGCTCCCGATTTGTTGGAAAGGACATAGGAAATTGCGATTCTGATAGCAAGATCAACTTTGAATTTTTCTCCTCCGCTGAACAGTTCGTAGGATCTAAGTTGTCCTTCGTTGGATATGTCAATGTCCATGGTTTCCTTGAAACTGCCTTTTTTAGTTTTTGATTGGACTTTGAAAAAGACCTGGAGTCGACCATCGGATATAATATCCAGGATTTGATTGGCTTTGTTTTCAATTTCAGGTAGGGCATTTTCGATGATAAAGGATTGAATGCCATTTTTGCTAAAGATATCAGTTGCTCTTTGGAGTAGAGCTTCCTGATGATATAGGATTCGATATTCCTGATTTTTTTCTTCGTATTCTGTTTCTAAAAGTTTGTAATGAGACATTTTTTCGAGGGTGCCAGCTTGATTTTTGACTAAGTCCTCACGTATGCTAATGGCTTCATCAAGTGAAGCTTCATGCAGGGATATAATTTTGTTAATACCATCAAGATCGGCTGCATTATAGGTGATGGTATTGATTTCTTCAGTAGATTTGGCTATAAGGTGAGATAGTTGTTCGCTTTTTTCATCAATTTTTTTGATTTCTGAAGTTAAAAGTTGCTTTTCATTGAGTTTTTGATCCAGTTTCTTTTTTTCTGTTTCAAGGTACTGAAAGCTTTCAATGTTTTGCTTGATCTCTTTGTGTAGGGATGGATTGTAAGAGATTTCGAACAGTTTTTTTTCAAAATCTTTTACATCTTCCAGCAAATCTTTTGAGTAATCCTTGGTTTCCAATTTGCGATTAAGCATTAGAAGTTTTTCAGTGATAGAAGGCAGTTTTTGTTCGGCTTCCATTGCTTTACCCATTTGTGCATGGAGCTCTCCGAGTGTTCGCAGAATATTACCTTCTATTGAAAGACGTTGCAGGTGGCCAGTGTATTGCTTGTCAGCTGAAACGTAGCGTGAGCGAAAGTCCTGTTTTTTCTTGACTAATTTGTCCAGGTTCATTTGATGTTGGGATTCCATTACTTTTAGTTTGTACAATTCGTCATTTAAACTGCGAAGTTGAGTTTTAGCAGTACTGCAGTTGGTCTTTTTTTCGATACATTCCTGTTCCTTTTGAATGCTATCCTCAAGGCGTTGTTTGATTTTTGATTTGTCACCGAGACCCAGTTGAATTTCTTCAATTTTTTTAATGTTGTTACGAATGGTTTCATTTTTTTGTTCGAGGTTTTTTTTGTAGTTTAGCTTTAATTCTGTTTCTCTAAGCTCGGAAAGGTGAGTCCCACAAACAGGACACATTTTAACTCCTTCGGTCTTGGAGAGAATGGCTAGCTTTTCTTCAAGATCCAGGATGGTTTTTTTGGTTTCATCAATTTGTGCTTTGTAGACAGTTATTTTTGAGCTTTCCTTGATGATGTCCGCGTTTATTACTTCCAGTCTGGCTTTATTCTCTTTGATAAGATTGTATTGTTCATCAATGTTTGCTTCCTCTCGAATGATATCTTCAAGGTAGTAGATTTTTTTACTGACTTCGTCTTTTTTTTCTTTGACCGTTTCCAGATTGCGCTTCAATTCGGATTGGTTTTCTTCTAGAATCGTGAGTTGACGATCAATATCGGAAAGACTTTTTTCTAATTCATTTTTTTTAAATTTGATACGTTCGAGTTCTTTTTGTTCGCCCTGAAGGGATTGAATCCTAAGATTGACAGAAGTTAGATTACTTTTTTCATGAAGATAAATACTTTCTTCTTTTTCAAGTTCTGCTTTTTCAAGTCTAAGCCGATGCTCTTCTTTGGCTATTTTTTCTCGGAGCTCTGCAATTTTCTTTTCCAGGCGACTTTTAGCTTCAAAGTTTTCGTTCATCTTTTTATCGCGAGTAATGTATTCTACCAGGCGATAATATCCAGTTTCAATTTCGTTTTGCTTGAGAATAACCTTTTGAGCCTCTTCAATTTGGCTGAGGTAGCTGATTTTGTCATTATGAAGATTGTCTAGATTGATTTTCTCGCGCTTTAGCTGTTCAATGAGGTGTTGTTTGCTTAGCAGACTTTTTTCAATATTGTTTTTTTCGATGCTGATTTGTTGTATTTTTGTTTTCAACTCTTTGATTTCTGTTTCTTTGATGTTGATATGTTGGTTAATATCGGAGAGTTGAGTTTCTATGTTTGCTTTTTGGGATAGCTTATCTTTGGTTTGATCCATGTATGATTTTAGCAGGGATAATTTGATTGAGGTGTTTTTTCTTTTCTCGCTGGCAATTTCTCTAAGTTGCTCGTATATACTGAGTTGAAGAATTTCTGCAAGAAGCTCTTTGCGCTCCGAAGGATCTTTTCGGGTAAATGAATCTGCTTTTCCCTGCATAATCATGACCGAAGAAACAAACAACTCATAGTTTACTCGAATCAATGAGTGTATTTTGTCCTGAGTGGCCTTAAGGGTGGAGGAGGAAATGTTGATCCATTGGTCTTCGTCGTACATGAAAAGCTCTAATTCTGTGGTTTGCTTGCTCAGATCTCTTTTTCGAATCACGCGATATAATCGTTTTTCCATCTGAAAATCAAGCTCAACTCGGCAAAATTCTTCTCCGGCAGTAATTAATCGGTCTGCATTGTCTCCGCTTTTGCTGGTACCTCGTGCTACTCCAAACAAGGCATAGGTAATGGCATCCAGTATGGATGATTTACCTGCCCCGTTTTCGCCAATAATGACTGCAGAAGAAATAGAGGAAAAGTCAATTTCTGTGGTTCCGCGATAGGAAAGAAAACTTTGAAGAAGAATTCGTTGAGGGATCATGTATGGCCTAATTCATCCATAAGTTGTTGGGCAAGGAGGGTAAGATCTTTTTGATATTCGAGTAAAAAATCATCATCAGAAGCTTTGATATATTGCTGAAGGGCTTCCATCGGATCAAGATCTGAAGAAAGGGTGCTTATTCGGGAAATATTGCGTTTTTTTCGATCAATGTGTATGGAAGAAATTAAGTGGCAACGTTCGGAAAAATCTCTTCTGATTTTTTGTTCATCGACTTCAGCATCTCCATGGAGGGAAATATTTATTCGGACAATATCCTCTAGATGATCGGAAGAGTCAAACAACTCTCTGCACTTGATGTATAAATCATCTTCAGGGTTGATGTCAAGATTGAAGGTAATAAACCTGCGTTGATGGGGGATTTTAATAAATTTGGACTGGGTTTTATTTTTGAGGAGGTCGAATTCGATGCTCATAAACCCATGATCGTAGCTTGCTTCACCAAAATCAAGAGCGGTCAAACTGCCAGGATAGGAAAGGAGAGGTTCTGTTTTGTCACCTTCGAATATTTGAGGTTTGTGGATATGACCCATGGCTACATAAGAAAAAATGGGATCTACAAGAACTGACTTGGAAAGATAAATTTCGTTTCCTACAATCGTGGGTCTCCAATTGTCATACATGGCTTCACGTATGGTGAGATGTGCAGTAAGAATGGTAGGGATTTTAGGTTTGACTTCTTTTTTGAAGCCTCCGATAATGCGCGTTATGACTAGTTGGGCTATTTCATTGCGTCTGTTTTCTTCGATGTTTCGGTTGATCATGAATTCCCGAATCATATTTCGTTCGAGAAAGGGTATGCCTGCGATTTGAAGGGGTCCATGTTTGGTTTCAATAGTGAGGACTTTTGCTTCATCAAATAAATATATTAAGGGTATTTTAAGCTCTTTGAATATTTGCAGTGAAGATATGCGTTCCATTGATAGGATGGAATCATGATTACCAATTAAAAGAATTACGGGAATCTGTTTGCTGATTAGAAGACTCAGCCGCTTTGAAAATTCATTTTGTACAAAAATATTTGGCTCACGATGGTGATAGATATCCCCGGCAATAATTAAGGCATCAATGTCTTCTTGAATAGCTTTTTCTACAAGCCAATCAAGCGAGACAAAAAAATCCTGGATCCGTGTATTGGCTTGAGTATTGGGGTCAACCTTACCATAGCTTTCAATGCCAAGGTGTAAGTCAGCGGTATGAAATACTTTGATTTTACTCATTCTCCTCGGCTTTAACGCTTGGCTTTAGGGGAAGTTCAGCTGAGAGATGGTAGCCTTCGTTGGAGTTTTCTTCTATGATGAGTTTGATTTTTCGTTTGTCTACATCAAGGTATTTGGAAATTATCGATCCAAGCTCTTTTTTTAGAATACGGAAAGAACCTGGCGACAAGACGCTACGATCTTTTTCAAGAATTTGTTGAAGTCTATTTTTTGCTTTGTTTCCTGTTTTCATTTATTTCACCCCTTAGCGATTCATTGTAAATGACCTTTTGACTTTTTTCCATAGCGACTCTGTTTTACTTTTGGCGAAATCCTGGGAGGGAAGTTCTTTTTGTCCTGCCAGTGATTTGGCAATATCATAAAAAAAGCCATGCATCGGATGATTGCTTCGATAGGAAATAGGTTTACCTTCGTTAGATGAAAGCAAAATAGAAACATCTTCGGGAATAACGCCAAGAAGTTTTATGCCTAACAATTCGACAATATCTTTGACAGATATCATGTCCATTTTTTGGCATAAATCATGCTGATATCTGTTGACAATCAACTGAATTTTCTTTATTTTTTCAAGCTCAAGAATGCCGATAACTCTGTCAGCATCTCTTATGGAGGAAACCTCCGGATTGACAATGACTATAGCTCTATCAGCCGAACGTATGGCATTTCTGAAGCCATACTCAATTCCAGCAGGACAATCGATGAGAATGTAGTCAAATTTATTCTTGAGTTGAAGAATGATTTGACGAAAGGCTTCCTTGCTTAAATCTTCTTTGAGGTGAGACTGTGATGCGGCGATGATAGAAAGATTTGCATTCGAGCGATGATCCTTCACCAAAGCTTGATCAACCGTACATATCCCATGGGCAATATCCACCACATTGAAGCGGATTTTGTTTTCAATACCCAGCACAATGTCAAGATTTCTGAGACCAATATCCGCATCAAGCAGTACGGTATTAAATCCCAAGGTGGCTAAAGCGACTCCAATATTAGCGAGAAGGGTAGTTTTTCCCACACCTCCTTTGCCTGAGGTGAATACAATGGCTTCACTCATGTCCATGCTCATTCTGAGGAGTGACTAGCAGTTCCTGATTTTGGACCGAAACAACTACATAGTGCTTTAGTAGGGCATCATCAGGATTTGTTTGAAGACTAATGCCTGCAATGGAGAGTTGAAGGGGTGCAAATCCCTGGCAAATTACCATAGCTTGCTTATTTGTTTCGAGACCAGCATAAACTTCTCCTCGCAGATGTCCAAAAATATAAACTGATCCTTTGGCAAAAATCTGTGAACCTGGATGCATATTACCAAAAAGAAGGACATCTCCATCCGAACGAAGTTTTTGTCCGGCTCTTAGTGCATTGGAAGCTAATAGTGGTGGGATGTAGGGCAAAGCTTCTGCTGGTTTTTCAGGCTCTTCGGCTTGTTTTTCATTTTTCCAGGGCAAAGGCAGGACTTCCATTTTTGTTTTGTCACGTATCAATTTTCTGGCCATTCCTAATTCATCTGGATCGAGTGGACCAGCTGCCCCACGAATGAAAAGAGTATTTTCGCTGAGAAATTTTTTGTTGGCCTTAATTTTTTGAATGGCAAATTTGATAATTTTTTCGTAATCGTGGCTGGTGTCAAGCAATATAAGGATACCTTGCTCGATTCCTTTAAACGTTACTGCTTGCTCAGGTATTGTCGATTTAGGCATTAATTACCTCCATTGGTTCCTGAAAGTTCAAACCAGAATTCTATTGCCTCTTTTAATAAGGGTGCCAGATTTCCGCCAAATTCCAAACTCGAATTTTCAAACATCATCACAGCTACAATTTTGGGATGGTCTGCAGGCGCGAAAGCAGCCAGCCATAAGTCCCAGCTTGTTTCTCCCTGAGATGTTTTTATCCCTTCGGCTGTTCCTGTTTTTGCTGCAATTTTAAGCTTTTGGGAGTGGAGTGACCAAGCTGTTCCTCCCGGAGCAACAACTGCTTCCAGATCATTTCGAATTTGGTTCAGGTTTTCTTCCTTAAGTTTATATTTTTCTAACTTTTTTTGTTTTTTCAAGTTTTCTGCTTCAGAGTTTTGATCCAGGTTTTTGAGAAATTTAGCTTGAACCAGCTTTCCACCATTGGCAAGCCTGGAATATAAGCAAGCCAGTTGAAGAGGGCTGACTGATAAAAAGCCCTGTCCGATACCAAGATTCATTGAATCGCCTTCAAACCATGGAAAACCATAGTATTCCATCTTGTAGTCAGGAGAACCTAGAAAGCCAGTGTTTTCGAAGGGAAGGTCAACTCCGGTGCTTTGGCTGATACCTCCGAAATCTTTAGCAAATTTAAGAAAAGAAAGAATCGGGAATTTTTTAGCTATTTCGTAAAAGTACACATCACATGAAAGCTTCATTGCCTCGGTCATTTTTAAGGGTCCATGACTCCCTGGAAAAACATAGCACTGGTATTTTCCTTCAACTCCCGGAACATCAATAAATCCACGACAGGTTATTTTTTCTTTGGGATTAATCAAATTGTTTTCGAGAGCATAAAGCGCTACCAGGGGCTTGAAAGTGGAACCTGGAGCATAGGTGCCCTGTACGGCAATGTCGAAAAAAGCTCTTTCCTCTACAAGCCTATCCCAAAGGGTCTGAGAAATCTCAGTGGAAAAAATATTGGGATCAAAATCCGGATAGGAGGCATAGGCTAAAATTTCACCTTCCTGGGCATCCATAATAATGCAGGTTCCGACATGATCCTGGATGAGATCTTCAACTTTTTTTTGAAGACGTGCATCAATGCTCAAGTAGAGGTCACTTCCTTTTTCAACTTCTTTATGAGTTTTTTCTTCTAGTACTTTTCCTAAGGCATCGATGCGTTGAATACTTATTCCTTTTGTGCCGTGTAATAGGCTTTCATAGTACCTTTCGAGTCCTTGTTTTCCAACTCTTTCGTCGGGCAAGTATTGTTTAAAATCATTCTCTTTAAGCTCTTCGATTGAGATGATTCCAGTATAACCCAGCGCATGACTCAACAACTTACCTTGAGGATAATGGCGCTTAAATCCTTCTCGGATAATGGCTCCTTTGCCTTCAGGATCAAATTGAAAACGAGTTTCATTGAATTTGGCTATTTCTTGATCGGATAAATTTGCTTTTAGAAAGATTAGACCTGCATCAGGCATGTTTTTTTGATTCAGGCTGTCCTCAAGTTTTGTGGGATCCAGATTAATAGCCTCCAAAAGACCCTTTTTAAAGTATGAGGAGTCTTGAACCAGCCTGGGATCCAGATACAGATGAAAGGAGGATATGTCTTCAGCAAGTTTAATACCATTTCGATCGTAGATCGTTCCTCTTGGACTATGCTCCAAAGTAGTTCGATAAATATTGCTTTCTGCTCGAGTTTGGTAATAGTCTCGTCTGCTTATTTGCAAATCGACGAGGCGATATACCAGAAAACCGAGAGCAGTGATGATAAATAGGATCAATAAAAAGCTTTTGTATCCGGCAATATCTTGATTATTGGGGCGGTAAGTGTTTTTTTTTAGACGTAGCATCAGACAGATGAACCTCGGTTGAGTGCTATAAGTTTTAGTTTTCTTTCGTAGTATGCAAAGAAAAACGGAAACAAAAAGAGCCAAAAAGCGCTGTGAAGAAGGATAGATTTGAAAATATCTGATACCTCAAATCTTTTAAGCCATACCATTTGCAATACTATGAAGCCAATGCCCCAGATCATTTCCCAGGAAAAGCGAACAAAACTAAGTGTTTTGCGAAAGGCATACACCAGAAACAAACAAAGCAAAATCAATGAAGTATAAAGGAGAATCTGATCTGGAAGAAGAAAAAGAGCTTTTATGCTGGAAAGTATAAGGGCCATGATAATTGCGTAGTCTTCCATGGTTAGCAAAAGCACTAGAAGATAAAAAAATAAAAAATCAGTATAGAGGGTGTATTGAAAAAGAACGGGGAAAACAGCAATATCAAGCACTATCATGATAAAACCCCATAAAAGAACCCGCAGGAACATTATTCGAGGACTCCTGCTTCGGTGATGGACAAGAGGGATAAAGGAACAGCTACTTTTACTTTTTTGTATAAGGAACTGGAACTTTCAATTTCTTGAACAATGCCTACGATAATTCCTTTTGGAAGGGTGGAAAGCTCACTAGTAGTAAGAATATCGTTGAGCTGAAAGTCATTATTGTCTCGATGGACGCTGATAGTCAAATGAAAATCCCCTTTGAAAAAGCGTAAGGTTCCTAAAGCTTGATTGCGCATATTGCGTACGCTGATCTGGGAGCGTTCATCCATAAGGGAGAGAACACGTGATTGACTTGGAAGGGTTTCGAAAATTCTGCCAAGCAACTGATAGTAAAGTATTTTACGAGCACCAAACTCAATGGGATAGACCACTGCCTGGTGGAGCTTGATATGATCAGATTCGCCTTTGTTGATAGCGAAATTATAGGGATTGGCTCCTTCGCGGATCACGATATTAGCGTAAGTGACATGATGGTCTTTTAGTTGACTTAATTTCATCAATTGATGAAGCCGTTGATTTTCTTCCAGTAAGTTTCCTAGTAGGGCAAGTTCGACATTTTTCAAGCGAAGCTCCATAGCAAGACTTTCATTTTTTCTTTTTAGATCTCCGGCATGAAAAACTCCACTAAAAAATTCGTAGCTACTTGTGGAAGCACGGGATACCCCCTGCAAAACCGAAGCAAAAATACGTACCGAAAAATCTTCAAAAGCATGCATTGGTTTTAGTTTCAATGGTCGAAGCAAGCCATAGCCTGTCATAATGGCAAGCAATATTAAAAGGACTATCCATACAGGTAAGGATCGATTTCCCTGGATGGGCATAGAATCAGTAGTACTTAACTTTTAATAGTAGAGGCCAGAGCTTTTCGATATTTTCTGCAATTTTGCCAGCTCCTAAAGCGACACAGAGAACTGGGTTATCGGCGTTGTTGACCAAAATACCAGTACCTTCAGATATGTACTTGTCCATGCCTTTGAGTAGAGAACCACCACCAGCCAGAAAGATACCTCGATCGATAATATCGGCAGCTAAATCCGGGGGTGTTACTTCGAGGGTTGCCTTGACGGCATCCAGGATGCTGATTAGGACGTCGTTGAGTGCGATGCGAGTTTCTTCTGAGGTCATCGTTACGGTACGGGGCAAGCCTGTAATCAGATCGCGACCTTTTATTTCTGCGGTTCTGATTTCGTCGAAGGGGAAGGCAGAACCAATTTCAATTTTAACTTCTTCGGCAGTATAGATGCCTACCAGTAGGTTGTATTGACGTTTGAGATATTGTAGTACTGCTTCGTTCATTTCATCGCCAGCGACTCGAATTGATGTTTTGGCTACGATGCCATTAAGCGAGATGACAGCAACTTCACAGGTACCTCCGCCTACATCTACAATCATATTGCCGGTAGGCTCGCCAACAGGCAGATCAGCTCCTATGGCAGCTGCCATAGGCTCCTGTACCAGTCTGGCTTCTCGAGCTCCAGCTTGAATTGCAGCTTCGATAACTGCTCGCATTTCAACTTCGGTGATACCTGAGGGTATTCCAATGATAAGTCTTGGTCGAATAAAGCCACGCAAGCCTTTGCGACCGCCTACCTTATTGATGAGATACTCGATGAGTTTTCGGGTTACTTCAAAGTTGGCAATAACTCCATCTTTGAGGGGGCGAACTATCTGGATAGCATCCGGAACGCGACCAGCCATTCGTTTGGCATCGACTCCAATGGAAATGACTTCTCCGGTCTCTCTTCGAAGAGCAATGATCGAAGGCTCTCGCAACATAATTCCTTTGCCAGCCAGATAAACCAGCGTATTGGCAGTGCCTAAATCGATTGCAATATCTTTGCTGAATCTATCAAATAAACCCATTCGCGCCTCCAAATCTCACCAAAAATTTCTCTCGGTTTTATAATTATATCGTAATTCCTCTTAATATCGATGTTTATTTTTTAATATTTCCAGTCTTTGTATCATTTTGTGACTCAAAGAGCCCACAAGAAAGCCACATATTGCACCCAACAAAACTAAAAAAGGCAAGTAAATCCATAATTGTAGAATTTTGCTAATCATCAAGACTGCTGTCCATTGACCAAGATTATGCAGGATTGCACCTACGATACTGGCGGGTAAAATTCCATTTTTTTTGAGGTGTTTGATCAGCAGCATACCCAAAAGACTGAGTATTCCTCCAGAAGCACTAATAATTACTGAGAACGAGGTAACTCTTGGTTCAAAAAAAAAGAGAGTCAGCAGCTTAATTACAAGCAGGATAAAAGCCTCTGAAAATGAAAAGTAAAACAAGGCAAACACAAGCACTAAATTGGATAAACCAATTTTGAGAGGATAGCCACCAATGGGAATGGCAAAATTTAACTCAAGGGCATGCAAAGAAAGCATGAAAGCAAATAGAAGCGAAAGAAGCGTCAGCCTGCTGAGTGACTTAATCAAGGCATCCACTCCATGTTCCAGCTAAACTTACCCTGGGTATCTATTCCTAGCATACCTGCTTCAGGGAAGTGTTGAGACAGGAAAGCCAAGGCTTCAGATTTTTCCATTAAAAGTAATGAAGTTGAAAGCATATCAGCTAGCAAAGCACTATCCGGATGGTAGATGCTTACCGATCGCAATGGATTTTGGGCTGATCCTGTCAGTGGGTTGATGATGTGGGAATAGCGAAGACCTTCTCGTTCAAAAAATTGCTGTCCGTCGGAAGAAGTCGATATACTACCAGAACTCAGCTTTGTTTGCCCTGCAGGCTTAGGACTTCTCGGATCCTGAATCAGAAGGGTAAGGGATGTATTTTTTTTGATTTTCAGACTTCCTCCAAAGTTGAGGACATACTCATCGATGTTCTTTGAATCCATATAAGCAGCTATTTCATCTAATGCAAGACCTTTAATAAGAGCACTAAGATTCAGCTTAACTTGATCGTTTGTAAATTGAATATGCTGTGTTTTTGCGTCAAGTATGATTTTTCCCCAACCTATTTTCTCCAGGACCCGGTTTAATTCGTCTTTTTCAGGAATCCTAAGTCTACCATCTTTAAAACCATAAGCATCCTGCAAAGGCTCAAAAGTGGGATCAAAGATCCCTGAGCTAAGCTCAGAAAGCCACAAGGCTTTAGTGATTGCACCAAAAAGCATAGCGCTTGTTTTTACCGTTTGCTTTGAAGCCAGGAAGTTTAGTTTCTGGATTTCGGACCCTTCTCTGTACACATTCAGGCACAAATCAAGCTCTTCAAGCAGGGATGAAATTTCCAGTTTAAGGTCTTTGTTGAAGTTGACAGACGGAACATGGAATTCAAAGAAAGTATCCATTGCTATCCAGGTTTCGCTTTTCCACGACTCTTTATGGTAAAAGCTTTGCACAAGCAATGATAGCAACGACATTATCACTACAAATACGATAATACGCAATCCTGCCTGAGGAAGGTTTTTTAGTCTCAAGAGTCTTTAATCAAATCAGCAACGTGTATAATCTGAATTTTCTGGAGGGTGGGAGGTAGACGATATGAGGTGATATAGATATTAATGCGTTTCTTTTTGCATAAAGCTAAGGCTTTGCCTGCTTCTTCAAGAGTTTCGAGTCTTTCTTGAAACAATTGAGCTCGAGATAAATCTTGAGTATTCAGGTCAATTTGTTGTAGATATCTTGCTACATCGACTTGGAGACGTTTTGCGCTTGATTTTACCATTAGGGCTTGATTGAACTGATCCAAAACACCTTCAAAATACAATCTGTTAGCAGAACCTGGATCAAGAACGAGCATTTTTTTGCATAGATTGAGTAGTTTGGATTTTTCAGTTTTATTGATGGAAACATCATCATAGGACTTGGTATGATCTACATCCAGGAAGGGTAAGTCAATTTCTTTATCCATTTCTTTAGTTTTTGGAGAGGGATCAGCAATTGAATCATTTGGAGGAATTGTTTCTGGCGATGAACTTGGCTCTTCCTCGGGTTTTGTCTCGTGGACTACTTTTTTTGCATTTTCTTTTAGGCGGGTAATCCAGTCGTCGTAAGAAGAATTAAGCTTGGGAAAACTATGATTTTTTTCTATTTCAGTGTCGAATGATTTTACGTTTTTTGAAGGAGTAATTTCTTCTGGAATTGTTGTTTTATCGGGTTCTATTGGTTTTTGCGGAGGCTTCAACTTTAGCTCCATATCATTCATGAGGGTAAACAATTCGCCATGGAGCTCTTTCTTTTCAGGGGGTTTAGTGCTTTTTTTGTCTTTTTTTTCTTTGTTGGAGTCGTTGGAGTTGTGAACAAAGAGGAAGAAAATTAATAATATAATAAAGAGCAGGAGAAGCGAAACTGAAAAGATAGTGTAGGGAAGGTATTCTTTGCTTGTAAAGTGATTAAAAAACTCTTTGATGCGATAGGAATCCCAGAAAACTTTTGTGTCTTTGGAAGCTGTATTGCTGACAAAGATGCCCTCTGTGGCTGGCTGCCCTATGCTTGCATGTAGCGTATGATCAAGGATTGGAGGAATCCACATAAAAAGCCCTTTTTGAGTGTAATTATGTAGTTGTGAAACCATCAATGGTTGATCGCTTTCAATTTCCATGTAGGCAAGGGATTCCTGACTAAGGATGTTGAAACTGGTGTCAGCCTGAAGCATTAACTCTTGTTGAACGGCATTGGTCACGAGGAGAGATGTTTTAGGATTAATACCAAGGAGTTCAATCATGTTTTTCTGTTCTTTTGAAAACTCTTTTGAAATTTTTGGAGTAACATATCTAAAGGAAGTATCAGCAAACAAGCCATGATATCCTGGCACATAGTCTCCTCCAAAGTTGGTTCCTGAGGAAAAAGTATTAAGTAATACAGGCTTATTAGAGGTCAGGGTGAAGAAGATAGCTTCGGGTTCTTTGGGAGAAAAAATTTCTATTAAAGGGATAAGTTCAAAAAAACGCTCTTGTTTTAAAGTGATTTTTTTTTGTTGTTTTTTGGGGTTTTGATAGCTCAATTCAACTTGTGTATCAGGGTAAAGGGCGGTGATAAGCAAATCGCCAAATGAAAAACCATTAATTTGCCTGCTTTTGCCATAGATGAAAGAAAAATTTTCATCATCAAGATAACCAAATTGAATACTTAATGCTTTGTCGGATACTAAATGGTAGGGACCTTCAGGAAGATCGAGCAATGCTTTTCCAGAATTTTTGGCAATTTTACCTTCCCACACTGGCAGTCCATTGTGATCGAATAGGCTAACCTCAGAGTCTTCGTAGGCTGACATCCAAAGGTGACGATGAGTATAAATAAAAACATCAGATCCATAAAGACTGCTAGTGTCGCTGTCCCCTTCTTCAAAATTTTTCTTCCCGGATCCGGAGCCCTTGATGCTTGACATATATACATAGATAGGATAGCTTGAGTCAATTTTAATAAGCTGAGGGCTTGAAGTATTAACGATGTGCATTTCGCCTTTTTGCAGGGTTTTGCTTTCAAGTATTTCATTTTCTGTGCTCTGTATCTTGATGATGTTTTGATCCTGACAAGAAATAATAATAGCTTGAGAGTAGTTTACCATGAGGTATCGGGTGCCTGGAAGCGTTGAAGTTATGAGTGGAATTTGTGGGCTTGCTTTGTTGCTGAAGCTCAAAAAAAGGCTAACTTCCTCGTTGGCTCTAAGGTCGCATTGAATAAACAAACGTTTTTTATCCTGAGAAAGATAAGAAGCAAGGGTTGTTTGACCTTGATTCACTTGAATAAAGCGATTCTGGTAGCTATCGGGTAAATCCAGGGGAATAATTGCAGCAGTTTTTGTTTGACTGCTATGATTGCTGATCAGCAACTCAAAACGATCACTAGAGGCCAAACTGACCGGCACAGACAAGAGCAGGACTGAGCTCAGTACAAGAATGCTGAATCGTTTTGCGTAGTTTTTCATGTTATTTTTTCTCCGATAAAGCTTGAAACAAGGTTATTGCCTTGGTAGGGCACACGGATATGCAGACTCCGCAAAGGGTACATTTTTCAATATCGATGACCGGAAGATTGTTGATCATCTCAATTGCATTTTCGGGGCATTTCTTTTCGCACAAGCCACAGGAAATACAACCTACCTTGCAGGCTTGTCGTACTTTTGAACCTTTGTCGGCGCTTTTGCAAAAACAAAGAACACGGGATTTATTCGGAAAAAGTTCAAGTATCTTTTGGGGGCAACGATCGACGCAAATACCACACCCTCTGCACAGGATAGGATCAATCACAGGCAAGCTGTCTTCATTAATCACTATTGCACCAAAAGGACAGGCAAGGACGCAATCGCCATACCCCAGACAGGTATATTCGCATACCCAGGGGCTTAATTTTAAATTTTTAGCCATTTGGCAGCTGCTTACTCCCTGGGTAATAGCCGAGGTGTTGGCTTCGTTTCGGCCTCCATGGCATAAGGCTACCGCAATGTATTTTTCGTAGGAGCTATCAGAACTCATCCCCATGGCTTCTGAGATATGAGCTATCGTTTCTTCTCCTCCTGCTCTACATCCATCAAGCCGGGCTTTTCCAGAAAGGATAGCTTCAGCAAAAACCTGACAACCAGAAAAACCACAAGCTCCACAATTTGCTCCAGGTAGTATGGAGGCAATTTTCTCAATACGAGGATCTTCTTTTACTTTAAAAACTTTGGAAAAAAAACCAAGAAAAAAACCAAAAAAAGCTGAGAGTAGCAACAGAACTATCGTTGAGTATAAGATAACTGTCAAGATATTCATCGATTTACCTTCCCAGGCCTTGCAAGCCCATGAAAGCGATTGCAATAAAGGCAGAAGCAATAAAGATCAAGGGATAGCCTTTCATGAGTTCGGGAACTTTGGCATAACGTAATCTTTCCCGAATTCCGGCCATAATGATAAGTGCCAGTGCATAACCGATGGAGGCTCCAAGACTAAAGACAGTAGCTTCTAGTAAGTTGTATTTTTCGGTGACATTTAAAAGGGCAACGGCAAGGATCATGCAGTTGGAAGCTATTAATGGAAGGTAGATCCCCATCATACGGTGAAGAGAGGGGATAGCTTTTTTGAGATAAATCTCGACCAATTGAACAAAAACAGCAATGGTAAGGATAAAGGTGATGGTCTGAAGATACTCAAGATTAAAGGGCACCAATAAAAAATGATAGACAACGTAGCTAACTGCTGAGGCTAGAACAGTCACAAAGGTAACTGCCCAACTCATACCGACGGCACTATTAAAATCTGCTGTTAGGCCGACAAAGGAGCAAAGGGCTAAAAAACGTATAAAAACGAGGTTTTGAGCAAAAATGGATTGCAAGAGTATTTGTCCTAATTGTTGGAGATCGTTCATTTGGAAGTACCTCTCTTGGCTTCAGTTTTTTTAAGGATTGCGTTGACTAGAGCTATTTCCAGTCCAATTACCAAAAAAGCTCCCGGGGGAAGTATCAAAATCAGCGCTGGTTGAAAATGAGCACCAAAAAGAGGAATGTCGAATAAGGTTCCGTTACCGAGGATTTCTCTAACCACAGCAATTGCAATTATGGCAATTCCATAGCCTGCGCTCATCCCAAGGGAATCAAAAAGGGATTCGATAACGCTTTTACGGTAAGCAAAGGCTTCTACTCTTCCAATGATGATACAATTGACAACAATCAGGGGTATAAATATACCCAGAGCCTTATCCAGATCAGGAAAATAGGCTTTCATCACCAAACCAAGAATGGTTACGAATGAGGCTATGGTTAAGATAAATATGGGCACTCTCAATGATTTGGGAATCCATTTTCTACAGGAAGAAATAGTAAGTTCGGAGCATATCAGAACAAAGGAGTATGCCAAGGTCATGCCTATGGCATTGACTACGCTTACAGAGACCGCAAGCACTGAGCAAAGCCCAAGCATCAAGATGAAAACGGGATTTTCTTTTAATAGACCACGATTAAAAATTGACAGGAGAGATTTCATGAAGTGCCTCCCATATCATTGGATTGCAACCATTCTATGCTACTACGGATGCCCTGTACTATGGCTTTGGTGGTAATAGTTGAAGCAGTGATTGCCTTAACATCATTTTTTACTTCGAAGGGATCTTCGATGGATTTATTGATGAACTGATCCAAGAATGATTTCTTGCTCACATTTGCTCCAAGTCCGGGAGTTTCTGACTGAGAAGTAACCTGAACTCCTCTAAGCTGTTTTTCCAGGTCGAAGCCAACTACAAAAACTATCATTCCGCCATAACCAGGAGTACGGGCATTAATTAGCAGACCTTTGACTGTTTTGTCAGCATCTAATGCTTCATAGGCGCTATCGATCCGTACCGATCCCAAGACCAAGGATTCAATTTCCAGTGGTCTGAATTCTTCAGCTTCAGGAAAAAGAGCTTTTTGGGCAGAAAAAATAGCCTGCTCCTCTTGAAATAGGATTTGCTGACGGGTAAGTGAATATACTGAGCTGAGTGCGAGTCCTGCAAGACAGCCTACAATGGCGAGGACCATACTGAGACGAAGTATCTCTTTCATGCTTTCACCTTCTTTGCTGGCACCCACCCCACTGGATTTCTGATACTGCGATCCATCAGGGGAACCAGCATATTCATGATGAGAATGGCAAAAGTTACTCCTTCGGGCATGGGGGTGAAAACTCGAATCAGCACATTAATCAAGCCGATACTTACGCCAAAAATCACTTGATTTCTAGGAAGTAAGGGGGAAGTTACGTAATCAGTGGCCATGAAAAAAGCACCAAAGAGCAAGCCTCCGCTGAGTAAAGAAGCAATAGGATCTACTTTCAGTATAAGGGACAGTAGAGCAACGGTGAACATATAGCTTAAGGGTATACGCCAGGAGATGACTTTTGTAAGCAAAAGATAGATGAGTCCAAAGAGCAAGGTGGGAATAAAAACTTCCCCAATGCAACCTCCATGAAGTCCTAAAAAAAGGTTGCGATAGAGGGAAGAAACACTACCGCCAAATTGATCAATGACGACTTGCATGCCTTGCATGCTCCAAACCTGTAAGGGAGTTGCCGTAGTGATAAGCTCCTGGCCAGTTAATGGTTTGATCCATTGGGAGTTTTGTATTGGCCAGGAGATAACGATGAAAGCACGCCCAATTAGTGCCGGGTTAAAAATGTTCTGACCAAGACCACCAAAAACCTGTTTGGAAAGAATAGCTATGAAAGCACCGATGGCAACTATCCACCAAGGGGTCATCGGAGATAGGGTCAGGGCCAGTAAAAGTCCGGTAAGCAAGGCACTTGCGTCATTTAAGGAGTTTTGTATGTGAAAAAGTTTTTGCAATATCCATTCACTGAGCATTGCTGAACCCATAGCAACTACCATAATAGGCAAAACACGGAACCAGCCAAAAAGAACCAAGCCCGTAATGGAAGCTGGCAGGAGGGCTATGATCACATGAGTCATCAAGCGGGAAGTATGGATTGCTGAGTGGATATGAGGAGAACTGGATATTATTAGAGTTTTCATGATTTTCTACTCCTTTTGTTGATTTCAGCTTTGACATCTCGAATATGGGTCAATAGAGGAATGTATGCGGGACATTGATAGGAGCATATACCGCACTCAATGCAGGATAAAGCATGGTATTGTTTTGCTTTTTCGTATTCCTGGCTTTGGGAAAGCTCTTTTATTCTGAGGGGCATAAGACCTGCGGGACAATTGATGATACATTGTCCACAACGAATGCAAGCTGTTTCTTTTTTAAGCATGGCATGAGACATCAGTAGTATTCCTGAGACTCCTTTAGTAACTGGGATATCCAGACTTCGTTGCGCCAATCCCATCATAGGTCCTCCGAGGATTACTTTGTCTGGCTCTGCTATCATGCCTCCGCAGTAGTCGATAGCATTTTGAATTGGAGTTCCGATACGTACCCAGAGGTTTTTGGGATTTCTGACCAGATCGCCGGTAACGGTAAGTGCTCGTTCGATGAGAGGTTTTTTTAGTTGAACGGCTTCCGCTATTGCGACCACAGTAGCTACATTCTGTACGATGACACCCACATGATAGGGTAGCTTGCCTACAGGCACCGTTCGACCGTTACATGCAAAAATAAGTGATTTTTCTGCTCC
>Ga0351931_1041_pt1 | contig 26443 bp, 38 predicted proteins | sample BONcelT113001E11_FD_205818 | JGI IMG/M metagenome (GOLD analysis project Ga0351931, IMG submission 205818) | Enriched cells from coal bed in the Powder River Basin, Montana, United States - BONCAT cells T11 rep2 HSBNCT.T11.300.1.E11 ... | reverse complement strand
TGAGCCCGCTGAGCGCCCTGTATTCTTCCTCGCCCATGGACACGAATTCGGGCAATCCTCCGACGGCCTTTATGATCATCATGTTTCTGAGATAGCCGACGAGGCCGCGATAGACCTGACCGACGTCATACCCTTCGCTGAGGGTCGCTTCGATGGCCGAAAGTCCCTCCCTCAGATCCTTCGTTATGATGGACTTTACGATGCGATAGACAACCTCTTTCTCGACGACGCCGATGATGTTGATGACATCGCTCTCGGAGATATGCTGCCCGCCGTACGCGATGATCTGTTCAAGGATAGATTCGGCATCCCTCATCGAACCGTCTGCCTCGATGGCGACATGATGAAAGGCCCCCTCGTCGAAGGCTATTCCGTCCTTCGTGCAGATCGCCTTGAGCTGCTGTGTTATCTCCCGTTCCGTGATGCGCCGGAAATCGAACCGCTGGCAACGGGACATGATGGTATAGGGGATCTTCTGAGACTCCGTGGTGGCAAGGATGAAGATGTTGTGTCCCGGAGGCTCCTCAAGGGTCTTGAGGAAGGCGTTGCGTGCCTGGTCGGTGAGCATGTGGGCCTCGTCAAGGATATACACCTTGTAGGCCGCTTTCATGGGAAGGTAACGGACGGTCTCCCGCAGTTCCTTGATATCGTCGATGCCCCGCGTCGACGCGGCATCGATCTCTATGACATCCACGAAATTGCCGCTCGCTATGCCCACGCAATTCTCGCAGACGTTGCAGGGTTCAGCCGTGGGACCGTTCACACAGTTTACCGCCTTGGCGAAGATCCGTGCGAGCGAGGTCTTCCCCACGCCGCGGGGTCCCGTAAAGAGAAACGCGTGTGCGATCCGGCCTGCTTTTATGGAGTTCTTAAGGGTGGTGATAATGTGCGGCTGCCCGATCACATCATCGAATCTCTGGGGTCTCCAACGTCTTGCGATTACTGTGTAGCTCAAATGCGAACGCCTCTTCGGGGGTTCATAATGCACGCTAAAAAAAGCCAGGCTACCTGCGGCACACGGATCAGCTACTACCGCTGCTTCCTTCCAGACCTGACGGGGTTCGTAACCTTCACGTTGCGCAGGGCCTGGCCATTCTCGATCAATATGGCGGAGAGAGAGGGATTTGAACCCTCGGTACGCGTTAACGTACACACGATTTCCAGTCGTGCTCCTTCAGCCGCTCGGACATCTCTCCGGTGACATTTGTTATACCACACTTCAGAAAACCACCTCAAGGGATTTACGCCGTTGCCCTGTGCCAGTCCTCGCGCACGGCATCCAGGATACGACGGGCCCTGTCGGAATAAAGCTCTATTCCCTCCCAGTGCGGACGGGCCATGACCTTCTGCATCAGGAGCCCGTCTTCACCGAACCACCTGGGGAGAACGCCGCCGAAGAAGTACCCCTTCTCGCCGAGCCAGGAGGTCAAACCGGCGATAAAGGGCCAGGAAAGCTTGAGCCACACCTGGATGACGACCATACCCTCTGCCAGGGCACGGGCCTCATGTTCCTCGAAAACGGCCTGGAAATCCCGCCCGGTCTGACGAACGGTCACGCGCGCCACGCCGGCAAATTCGAAATGACGGCTTTCGATGAATGTCGGCTCCACTCCCGCGGATTCATCCGTCGCCTTTGCGACACGGGCTCCGCTCGTGAACCCGTCATAGATGAACCGCATGATGTCCTCATACCGCCCCGGTGCATACACGGTGTGCTCCATCGGCCGGTACATCCGTGTCATATGCAGGGTGGCCACGCGGCCCGTGGTACCCTCCTTCGCGTAAACCTCGGCGGGCATGAGGTCCACCTCGAGGGCGGTCTCGATGGCCCCCTGTAATGCCCAGGCCTTCTGGGAATAGATATGGTTGCAGACGGCCTCGCCGAAGACGGCATCAACATCGTATGCCGGTGCCAGTACCTCGGAAAAGTAACGGTTCGTTGCGCGGGCGATGCCGTGCTTGCGGTAGTCCACGAGAACGAGGCCCTGTCCCGCTTCATAGATCGTTTCGACCGGGGCAGACCTGAAGATGCTCACATACCCCACGATGATCCCCTTCGAAGAGCGAGCGACGGCGGGAATATTCTCATGTTTCTCGAAGGCCCTGACGAGCCCCTCTGGATCGTAGACAAGCTTTACCGGGTAGTCGTCGCCGTAGACATTGCGGAAAAGCTCCCCCACACCCGCGGCGTCATCGGGCTGAAAGGTGTCGATGGTGATACGTTCGTCTCCTGGAATATCCAATATGATCGACATGCGCTTCTTCCTCCTGTTGGTCCCCCGCTTGCCCGGTGTACGTCACCTGCGAAGACCCGCGTCATCGGGGCATCGGTGCATGTACCATACCACAAGTCTCAGGTAATAGGAATAGCGCAGCCGCATCCTGGAACGGAAAAGAAGAAAGGGCGTTACGATGATGAATGCCAGTGCCTTCACCAGCTTCACGGCGTCGAATGCCAGGGCGTAGATGAAACCGTGATGCTTTTTCATGAACTTTCTCAGCGAGATATTGTATTCCATCCGACCCTTTACCCAGGTCTTCCGCACTGTCCTGCCCTGAAGGTGGATCATCCTGACCGAGGGCAGGAAAACAACGCGATACCCTTTCAGCCTCGCCCGCAGGCAAAAGTCGGTCTCTTCAAGAAAGAAGAAGAACCGTTCATCAAAACCCTGCAGGTCATCAAAGGCCTCCTTCCGGATCATGATGGCGGCCCCGATGAGGGATTCCACGTCCCGGGCAGGCCCCGTGTTCCCGCCGGATACCGCGTGAGAAATGCGCTGCGAACCGGGGATCACCTCGCCCGCCAGAGACGGGATGGCAGCGACGGATCTCTGCAGGCTCAGGTCTTCGTAAACAAGCTGCGGCCCCATGACCGCAAGACCGGATACATTTCCGGCAGCGGTGATCATCTTTGCAACCTCCCCTTCGATGAGGCGTGTGTCGGAATTGAGAAGAAGGATATACCTGCCTGCCGCACGGCCTCCTCCCTGGTTCACCGCGGCGGCAAACCCCGCGTTGCGGTCATTGCGCACATATACGGCGTCGGGACAGGATTGCCTGACGAATTCCTCGGTACCGTCGGTGGAACCGTTATCGACGATAATGATCTCGCTACCCAGGGACCTCAGGGACGCATCCTTTTCGATGGAGTCAAGAAGCCCCTCCAGTAATTCCCGGGTATCCTTTGTGATTATGACGATAGAGAGAACTACAGGTACCCCCTCCCGGCGGGAATCCAAAACCTCGCTCATTGTTTTGCCCGCTTCCATGACCTCTTCAGGGAGTGTTCGCTGCCGCCGAATCCGGCTTTCCCGCCTTTTTTGCCGCCTTCAGGGCCTTTCCCTGGGGCTGGACGGGGCAGGCATAGTAGCAGATCCCGCAATTCGTGCACAGGCTGTCATCTATTTGTATCTTTTTTACGGCCTCATCGAAGGACATGGCCGGACAATCGAAGGTCTTGAGACAGCTCTTACAGCCTGTACAGTCGCGTTCGATATCAGTGGGATATGCTGTATCCTTCACGGCACCCTTTGCAAGGAGCAGACATTCGCGCCGCGTGATGATGACAGCGGGGCGTGTCCCTTCCCTGAGATAATCGAAGGCCTCGCTGATGGTGCGGATCGTCAACGGAACGTCATAGGGGTCGACGATGCGCAGGTAGTCCACCCCGAGACCCCTCACGATATCCTCGATGGCGACGCTGCGCGTCGGCGTCCCGTCCACGGTGACACCTGTCTGCGGCGTGGGCTGCATGCCCGTCATGGCCGTCGTCGAGTTGTCCATGATAACGAGAATGAACCTCTTGTGGTTCTTTACGGCGTCATAGAGCGGGGCCATGCAGGCGTGGAGAAAGGTGGAATCGCCTATGGACGCAAGGATGGGAACAAGTCTGCCGTCCTGACTGAAGGCATCGTAGAAACCCTCCGCAAGGGTCACCCCCGCACCCATGTCCAGGCAGGTATCGACGGCCCCCTGGGAGATGCCCAGCGTGTAGCAGCCGATATCGCCGGGATAGATGGCATCGGGCCAGAGATATTGCATCGCGAAAAAGGACGCCCGGTGCGGACAGCCCGGGCAAAGCTTCGGCGGCCTGGGAATGACGGCCACATCTGACAGCGCCTTCTCGATGGCACCGTCGGGGACAAACAAGTTTTTCGCGGCACCGATCTCGCCCAATACCCGTGACATGATATCCCTGACGATATCATACGTGATCTCTCCCGATGACGGCACGGTGCCGTCCTTTCTGCCCATCACCTTTTTCGCGTCGCCGATGAGGGCCTCTATCACCTCGTCCGTCTCCTCCACCACGAGCAAGCGCTCCATGGAATCGACAAAATTCAAAAGACCTGCGTCGACGGGGTAGACGCTGAGTACCTTGTAGAGCGACACCGCTTCCCCTGCCCCAAGCTCTTCGATGACGTCATAGACGAGGGAACAGCTCATGCCCGACGCGACAATGCCCAGCTTTCTGCCCTTCCCCGCAACGTGACCCTCCCTGAGAACCACCTTCCTCGCACCCGGCTCATAGAGAGGAACCGATTCGCGCGCATGGCTTACCCGGTGTGTGGAGCGGATGATGACGGGTACCTTGTTCTCGAAAGACCAGTTGAGGGCCCAGTAGGCGACATCCGCCGCCTCCGCCGGTGATGACGGGTCGAGAACGGGAATCCCGAAAAGTGCGGCAAGAAGGCGCGTGTCCTGCTCCGTCTGGGACGACTGCGGACCGGGATCGTCGCAGGAGACTATGACAAGTCCCCCTTCGATGGACTTCTCCCGCGACCTCAAAAGCGCCGGGAATGCGACGTTGAGGCCCACCTGCTTCATGAAGCAGGCAGCTCTGGAGCCTCCGTATGCGGCGGCCCCGAAGGCAACCTCGAAGGCACAGAGCTCGTTCGTCGACCACTCCGTGTGGATCTTCAACCCTTCCATTCCCTTGAAATGGACGACTCCGGGCAGTATCTCGGAACTCGGCGTCCCGGGATATGCCGCCGCGATCTCGAGACCGGCCTCGACAAGACCCCTCGCGATCGCCTGATTGCCTATTATCACTTCTTCCCTGCTATGCACTGAAGATCCTCCTGTAAGGCCTCACATACTATCTGTCTGGCGAAGCTCCCCGGGGGCCGCATCGAATCCTTTCGCGAAGACCTCAAGGTTCTTTGCCAGGAACCTCCCGGGTACACGAGACCTGACAGTCTCTTCCAGTACCTGTCGCGTGAAGGGCGCTATCCCGAAGGCTGCAAAGCAGCCGAGAAGGGCCATGTTTGCGGACTGGAACATCCCTTCCTCGCGGGCGATGCCGTCGGCATCGACAAGACGGCAGGTTATCTCCCTCTTCTTCAGTAACTCCGCAATCGAAGGCGGCAGCCCTCCGGCACGGGTATTGACCAGCGCCAGACCACCCTTCTTCAGAAAAAAGAGGGTTCGGTAGAATTCGCTTTCCTCGAATGCAAGGAGGATATCCCCGTTTTCCCTGCCGATGAAGGGACTCGCAAAGTCGCCCACCTTCACGAGGGACACGACGGACCCCCCTCGCTGGCTCATCCCGTACTCATCGGATGCCACGGCCTTGAGCCCACTCCTGATGGCCGCCTCGATGAGTATCGTGGAGGCAAGGAGCACCCCCCTTCCCCCGACGCCCGCACATATGATCTCATGTTTCATATCATACCCCTGTAGAGAGCCACGACGGGCTCCTTCGTGTCCCGGAAACGGGCGAGCTCGTCGATGGCCGCGATGGAGAAAACCGCGCGGACATCATAACTGTGAAGGACCTTCCTGATATCGTCCTCCCTTTCGCTCACCATGACGAGAAGAACAAAGGAGGAGTCATTATAGAGGGTATTCACATAGGCGGGCATCCCCGAGTGGAAGAAATGGTCCTCAAAGGTAACGGCAAGGATGTTCCTTTCGGGGTGGAGCTTCTTGATTCCATGCGCCATGTTTATCGAAGACGCCGGTCCCAGCCGGTCCCTGATGACGGAGAATCCCGCTATGACCTCATCGTACTGTGGCCTGCCGCGGGCGGCGTCGACAAAACCTTTTCGTACCTTCGACCTGTCGGGTATCTGCAATTCGATAGCCGGATAGGTTTCGACGACGAGGACCTCGTCCACGCTGTCGATGAAGCGCTGTACGAGCTTCTGCGGCAGGGGAAAGACCGTCGCCAGCTTAAGCACGCTCGCGTCCTCGTCGTAGAACTCGAGACGGGAGAACCTGTCCGTGACGAGACCCGTTCGACCTCTCGGAATGATGATGTTGTCTTCGTAGGTTTCGAAGGCCTCGCTGATCTTCGTGATCTTTTCGTTGAGCTCTCCATGAAGCCGGTAGCGGAACTTCGGTGTCGCCGCCCACCTGCCCGGCTCCTTCACGAGCACAGCTTTGTTCGCTGCCGTGTTCCGCTCCTGTCCTGCCGTCTTCAAGCCTTCATCATGTCCTGCCGGGGCAGCCTGCACGACAACGGGAATCTTATGTTCTTCGGAAAGCTCGAAGCCGTAGCGCATGGCCCTTTCCAGCTCCTCTTCCTTTTCGGTGACAATGAGCGGCAACTTTGAGAACAGGCCGAGCGGCGTCACCTCCTCGTCGTTCTCCTGAATAGCCACGATGACGAAGGATCCGGCCACCCCCGTATAGGCGGAGCTCATGACAGGGTCGAGGGCTTCGTAGAGACCTTCCGTGGAGAGAACACAGGCCGTCCTCTTGCTCACATAGGCACCCGCCAGGGCAAGCTCGAAGGCTATCTTCTCGTTCGTCGAAACCTCACAATGCAGGGACCCCGACACCTTCCGCGCCGTCGCCGCCGTGCCCCTGTTCGTCACGTAGAGCTGCTGCACGGCATTTTCCACCAACAGCCTGATCACATTTTCATGCATTGTCCCGAAACTCCTTTAGACCATTTTTCTCAGTACGTCGATCCCCTTAAGGAGGTTTTCCTCCGTGGCGGCGAAGGAGATGCGCGCATGGGTGTCCTTTGCTGAAAAAACACTGCCCGGTATGATGAAGAGGTTGTTTTCCAACGCCCTCTCCACGAATGCCATGGCGTTGCCGCCGGGAACCTCGGGAAAGATGAAGAAGGCCCCCTTCGGTTCAACCACATTGTACTTGTCCTTGAGCCCGTTGTAAATGAGGTCCCGTTTCTTCCGATACCCTGCGATCATCCCGTCCATGTTCTGATCGAGGGCAACGAGGGCGGCCTTCTGCGCGAAAGAGGTGACGCTGGAGAAGGCATACTGCTGCATCGTTACCATACACTCTATGATCTCGCTCGGCCCCGCAACGTACCCCAGGCGCCATCCGGTCATCCCCCAGGTCTTCGAAAAACCGCCGAAGGTGAGAGTCTTTTCGTACAACTGACCCAGATAGGGCTTCTCTTCCTCCCCGTCGTCAAAAACGAAGCGGTCGTAGATGTCGTCGGAGAACACGAGGAGGTTCTTCTCGCGCGCCACCCTCGCCACCATCTCCAGTTCCTCCCGGGAATTGACCATGCCCGTCGGGTTGTTCGGGCTGTTGATAAGGATGACCCTCGTCCTGTCCGTTATCGCCCGGCGCAGCTCTTCTTCCCTGATCGTGAAATCGGGATAGGTATCGAAGAAGACGGGCCGGCCTCCCAGCAGTAGGACCTGGTATTCATAGAGAACGAAATAGGGATCGGGGATGATGACTTCGTCACCGGGGTTAAGCGTTGTCATGAGAGCGAGAAGGAGACCTCCCGTCACCCCCGCCGTGACGATGGCGTCCTCGCAGATTATCCCCTTCCTCCTGAGGTGGCCGAGGACCTTTTCCCTGAGTTCAGGGATCCCTCCCGAGGGTGTGTACTTGTTGAAGCCCTTCTGTATCCACTTTATCCCTTCATCCTTCACCACGTCGGGGATATCGAAATCAGGTTCCCCGATGGAGAGGTTGATGGGGTTCTTCACTTTTTGTGCCAGGTCGAAGATTTTTCGTACCCCCGATGGCCGCATTTGCATGACCCTGTCGGAAAGCAGCATCTATTCCTCCTTGCAGGCTGAACGAGCAGACTCCAGTATCCTCTCGAGCCTCGATTTCGGCAGCGTATTGAAAGCCAGTCGTAGTTCGCCGTCCGTAAAATTTGCCTTAAGAATCACAGCCACGTCAACCCTTTCTTTCCAGCACCCGAAGGTGTTGCCACAGGGAAGACCGTTCTGGACGTGAAGACAATAATCGAATCCGATGATCATTCCAAGCTGGGGACAATAGATCTCCATAGAAACCTCGGTTATGGGTTATGGGTTATGGGTTATGAAGGCAATGAGCACATCCATCGCCTATTACCCATTACCCGCCTCATTTCAACTTCGGATACTTCTCCAGACTCCTCAACAGCTCCGATATCTCGTTGTCGGGCATTGCATAGTCCTGCAGTTTACCCGACATAAAGGCGTCGTAGGAAGGAAGGTCTATGATCCCGTGGCCGCTGAAGTTCATGAGGATGACCTTCTCCTTGCCCTCTTCCTTTGCCTTTTTCGCTTCGTCAATGACACAGGCTATGGCGTGGTTCGTCTCCGGCGCCGGTATGAAACCTTCCGTCCGCGCGAAGATGACGCCTGCCGAAAATGTCTCAAGCTGGTTGTATGCCCGTGCCTCGATGAGTCCGTCGGCAAATACCTTGCTGACAAGGGGAGCCATTCCGTGGTAGCGAAGCCCTCCCGCATGTATCGGGGCGGGAACAAAACCATGTCCCACGGAATACATGGGCAGAAGCGGCGTCATCCCGGCGGTATCACCGAAATCATAGACATAGCGGCCCCTGGTGAGCGTCGGACAGGATGTGGGTTCCGCAGCTATCACCCGTACCTCCTTCCCATGGATCTTGTCACGGATGAAGGGAAAGGCAATGCCGGCAAAGTTGCTGCCGCCGCCCGCACATCCAATCACGACATCGGGATACTCTCCCGCGAGCTCAAGCTGCTCCTGCGCCTCGAGGCCGATCACGGACTGGTGGAGAAGGACGTGATTGAGGACACTGCCCAGGGAGTACTTCGTGTTCTCAGAGGTCACCGCGTCCTCGATAGCCTCGCTGATCGCCATCCCCAGGCTCCCCGGATGGTCGGGATTCCCCTCCAGGAATTTCCGCCCCACCGACGTATCAGGGCTCGGGCTCGGCACGCACCGGCCACCCCATGTCTCCATCATAACGCGCCTGTACGGTTTCTGGTTGAAGCTCACCCGGACCATGTAAATCTTCAGCTCGATGCCAAACTGGTTGCAAGCGAATGCGAGAGCGCTTCCCCACTGACCCGCGCCTGTCTCCGTCGTAAGTCTCTTGATGCCGGCTTCCTTGTTGTAATATGCCTGGGCAACGGCCGTGTTCGGTTTGTGACTGCCCGGAGGGCTGACGCCTTCGTTCTTGTAATAGATGTGAGCCGGCGTGCCAAGGAACCGTTCGAGCCCCGTAGCCCGGCAAAGAGGCGTCGGCCTCCACATGAGGAGCTTTTCCATAACCTCGTCGGGAATAGCTATAAACCTCTTCGTGCTCACCTCCTGCTCAATAAGGTTCATCGGGAAAATAGCCTCAAGCATATCCGGTGTTACAGGCTCTCCCGTCTGTGGATCAAGAGACGGCGGCAAGGGTGTGCCGAGATCGGCTTGAATGTTGTACCAGGCCCGCGGCATGTCCTTCTCATTCAGCAATATCTTCCTTTCCATCATATCCTCCTTCTTTCTGGATAATGAAAGAGGCCATGAGCTCTCTGCCCATGGCCTCTTTCAAACAAAACGGCCATGGACGGTGTGAAACCGTCCATGGCCGGAAAATTACGGTTTCACACCTACGGTTTCCGCCACCACCACCAGTTGTTTATCTGCGTGTTCCTCATAATGGGTTTTTATATCACGGGAAAAACGGAGTTGTCAATGCCGAAAGAAGGGTGTAGGGGGGTGCGATAAACAAGTCCTTGAAAATGTTATAAATGGGTCTTGAATAATCTTACGGTTGCCTTACAGGAGGGGTCTTTGGAGGTTATTTTCAAAGGGAGTTTGATTTTAAGTTGTTCGGGCGCGGCCATGGGATTTTCCGGATATCGTCCTCTGAAACATATTTCATTCGCCATAAGCTATTCCCATATCTGAGAAAAGGGATCGAAGAATGTCATCGGTCAGCGGCCAGACGGATTTTAGTAATGTTCGACTATGCTTTATGAAATAATAAATCAATAGGATTACAGGCTGACGATGCATGAGGGATAGTTCTTGTCGGGGCAGAACAATGTTGGAAAAATAATTCATATTCTGTAGATATTTATCCACCTGATCGGTAGTTAGTGGCTGCAGAAGATCGAATAGAGCATCTACCACCATATGGTTTATGGCTTCAACGTAATCATGTAAATCTCCTGGGTATTTCCTTTTGCAGAATTCTTTCCATTGTTCATGCTTTTCGGTAGTCTCTTTAATTTCACGAACAACTTCAAGAAAAAAATGATCTGCCGATTCCACCAAAGCCATGCTTCTCGCAATATATCGACTAACCATGGGATTGGTCTTGGTCTTAGGCTTGTATGTTGTATCGTGGGTCAATTCTGAATAGGCATGCTGCAAGAGAGTACGTATCTGAACTTCGCAAGGGGTCCCGGACGGAATGGTAACGTCACCTATTCTAAGATGCTCCTTGTTCTTGACGACAAAATGGACCGATTGATAGGTAAAATGTTCTGGTTTGCTCAATATCTCATCGTGATAGTCTCGATCCTTCGTCCAGTCCCATTTTGAAGAAAACGATTCGATGATTCTTATTATTCTCTCTATGTCGGTTGTCAATAATACTACGAATCGCAAACCTACCTTGTCGGTTATATCATTATAGGGATCGCTGTATTCTTTCCCTCTCCGGAAAGCCTTCGATAGAACGGATTTTGTTGTTTTAATCCTCGGAGGGCCAGGAGGGATTTTTAAGAATTGATCTACAACTATGTCAGGCTGTTCTCTTAGCCCAGCGAGGATGTTTTTCAAAACGTGTTCACCCCATGCTTCGTAAATGGGGCGGTCGTTTTCGTATCGCGCTAAAAACTCCTGTTCGTTCATATCGTTTTCCGGAAAGCGAGAGAAATATCTACTTTTGCTCTGACACTTCGCCTTGAACCCGTAAATAACTCATATTGCTATTTACATCATACTTTTCAATTTCAACCATGTCACGGTTTTTGTTTGCGTCAGATGAAGAGGGAAATGTTATTTTCACACCGCTATTAAATTTAATAGATCGGAGGCGGAGTCTCCGTGCAATACCGGTAATGTCTTTTGGGATCGCCGTGGATGGAAAATTAATAGTCTCGAGGAGTGATGAATATTGGTCTCGAATTTCGGGTGTAGGAAAATATCGACCGGAGAATTCTTCAGGATTAATTAATGCAGATTGATCTGTTTTAAGATAAACATGGAGCGCATTAAAAAGGTCTACCTTTTTCTCGGGACTGAAGCTCGCGACATTGGTAATAAAATCCTTCGTGGTATTATAAAACTTCTCTGTAAGCTGCTTCGCGTTCATGATGGGTGCACATCCCAAAAATGACAGATAGAAGTACTTCGCCGCTCCATCCGTCCCCGATTTTGTAATGTTATGATCGTATACATAAACATTAAAATTATCGGGGCTTGGAGGGTGAATAGCTTCTTTTCTGACGAAGAAACCGATTTTATACAACCTTTGTTGTTGGGTGAGGAATAGATTTGACAAAAATTCGATATTTGTTGGGTTCATGAAAGAAAAACCATCGTGCACTTCAGCTTTTATAAGGGCCACAAATTCGTCCTGCGATATTCCCGTTCTTCCCTGGACAGCCAACATTATACCACCGGGAATGGTCGGCAAATTTTGCACCTGATGAAGGCGGTATGCCAAAGAAGAACTGACGGACACGAACGTGGGGATTGTCTTTTGCGATAGTATATTTGCTATCTGCGAGGCTGTTGAAGATTCCGATGAATCCGTAATACCCATTTCGACACAATTTGAAGTTCGTCCAACCGCCTCTGTAATCCTGGCCTGCAGGGCCGCTATTGCTTGTGTATCGAGTGCCAAGGGTTGGTTACTACATTCAGGACTGGTGCTCGCATTACAGGACGGGACCCTATGAACAATCACACTTTTGATGTTCAAAGCACTCAGGTCGATTGCTTTCGCCGTCCCAATTTCCTGCAGTATAGGTTGCTGCAAACCGCCATGTATGGCATCCATATTACCCTCCTTTTTTAGTCTGCCGGCAACGCGGCAGCTCCTCGTTCTAAGGTTGTGTTTCTATTACTTCCAGGACGTTGCCGGCCAGGTCGACCTTTGCCTTCACGGAATTTTTGACGACTCCGCCGAAGGCGTTCTTTCCACGAAAAGTTGCCTTGACTATCAGGTGGTCCTTCCGGTCCCAGTAGACCGTTTCAACGTGTTCATATGAACCTGGATCGTTCATCGCATTCTTTATATAATTGGTGAGACCTCTGTGAGAACCATCCCAAGCGCTGAATTGGTTCTCCAGTCGTTCTTTCTTTATCTCCTCGGGGGTCTTGCTGTCGCTGCCACCAAGAAAATGGATCGCTATTACCAAGCCAACGCAGCACACCACGATAGCTATCAGAATGTCCTTCTTTGTAACAGACCTATGCATTTCCGACTGGTTATCCTTCATGGATAGTTCTCATCTCCTTGGGTATAATTTCCGCTCTATGATGGATTATGACTTGTGGTGTGCTTGCTGATAAGAACGGTTGGTTCGCCATTCTATTAAATCGTGAAGCCAGAACAGACGTAGCGGATCCGTGTGGATGACGGCAATGCCCCGCCGGCGGATCCTGTCCCACCGGTCATAAATACTTTCCGGCTCCGCATGGTCATCACGGCCTCCATCGATCACTGTCATCATTTCCCGCCCGCACGATGTTTTTCCCCCGGATGTTCGCTCGCCCCTGGTGCTTCCTGGGTCTTAAAGTCGGTTTCTCGGGGCTCGTCGAAAAGCCGTCTCTTAATAGCATCCATGTCTTCTTTCATGACGGCCAGCTCCTTCTGGAGCCGTATCTTGTCGCGAAATTCATATGTGTTCTGCGTAAGGGCCAATATTGTCCCGTTTTCCTTCGAGGTCATCACTTCAACAAATGCTTCAAACACGGGTTGAGCTTCGTCTGGAAGACGAGGCGTGCGGCCGATGCATCCTTCCTGGAATCCGGTACCCTGCCCAGCTCCAACCCCGTCAAACGCGCTAATATACATAGAGCCTTGACCCGTCAGTAGCCAGTCAATGGAAACACCGGTTTTGCGGGAGATCAAGGCCAAATGCTCAGACTTAAGTTGGCCTCCGTGATGCCAGACCCTATCAAATGTGGGGCCTGGAATTCCGATGCGCTTTGCCCAAGCAAAGGGTTTTTCGTTCCCGATCAAGGTGATTAATCCAGTCAATAATAACGTTTCGGAACTCATATATGGAACTCCTGGGATATCCTTGTAAAAAAGGAAGCCGCTTTACTTTCGTACAGACCAATATTCACGCTATAAAGAAATAGTTGCCCAGACGGAAATATGGATAGTCCTATTCGGAATTTATTCTCTTGACAGACTTCCGGAACGGAGTTTATAATTCCGAATATGAACAAGTTAAGTAACGAGACCGAAATAAAAGTAAGAACCATGATGTGGGAAAAGAAAATTACTGCCGCTGCGATAGGCCGCCGCTGCGATCGACACAGAGGAGCAATCCACCAGACAATTAAGGGAATCATCAAATCGAGGTACTGCCGCCAGGCAATCGCTGATGCCTTAGGCGTCCAGGTGTCGGATCTATGGCCAGACGCGAAGTCCAAACGGGCCGCATAGGAGGATATTATGAAAGCAAACCCCGTAACAGCCCAGATCGAGCGATCACTGATATTACGTGACCGTATTCTCTGCACCGCAGCCATGTGCTCACCTACCCCTTTTTCCTACGTGGAGCCTCAGGAAGAGGAGCGACATCTCCAAGCATTAATTTGTGAGCTTTCAGAATCAGGTCTTTCTCCTTCTGAGATAGCTTCTTATGTTCGGGATGTAACGGGTCGTATTTATTCATCTGTATTACGGATGCCAGTTCATCAGCAAGGAGTCTCCTGGTTCTGCAAAGAGACTCTTCACCATCTATGCTCAGACATTCAAATTCGCCGCATTCCCCGGTTGCCTGAAGATAGTCATAACACGGCAGGGGAATGAGGAGTTCCATGAGCTTATACATCTTGTGTCTCACCGGAAATGCGAAGCTGAAGACCTCCTCGGGTATCTTCTCCTGCCTTTTCCCCACGGCTTGTTCCTCCCGTCTCATTTTCAAATTTGATTTGATTCTAACAAACAGCATCGAGGTTTGCAATGTCAAAAGCTAAGCCGCGAATTGACGAACGTCAGATGGGTCTATGGGAGTATTTAAAACCCGCAACGCCACCAGCTCCCGGGAGCATGGACATCGGGATCAGGATCCGCCAAACGATAAGCCAGGCCATCAAGAATAGCGGCAAGGAACGAATCGATATCTGCGCTGAGATGTACAAGCTCACCGGCAAGGAAGTCCCTAAATCGAGCCTCGATAGCTGGTCAGCGGAAAGTCGGGATCTCTCCAGCGACGGCATCGACAACAACGGAAACAAGCGATGGGGCATGCCAGGGGAACTCTTCCCGGCATTCTGCGAGGTGACAGGCGATTGGGAACTCCTCTTCGCCATAGCGGAGGCCGGACATTACAAGGCCATGAAGGGCCGCGAGGTCATACACGCCAAGATGGGCCAGCTAAAAGAACGGATAGCGAAGGATCAGATGGAGCTCAAGGACCTTGAAAAGGTTCTCATGAAGGTAAGGGATGACCAAAGGTGAAAAAACACCTGTCTTTTTTTTCATGGTTGAGTCCCAAAAAATGGGACAGGCGAAAGTGTGTGTCCCACAAAATGGGACAGATTCTACAAGGAAGGGGAGAATATGGAAGATAAGAAGCCGCGTGACTATACGATTGATGTCGTCGACAACGCCGTGACGATCCTCCTCGCCCTGGGTGTGCCGGAGTATATCCAGCTCTCCCTGAAGGAGATTGCCATCACGCTCAACATAAGCCACAACGTGACCTTTCGGATCCTGAAGACCCTCCAGAAGCGGCAGTTCGTGGAAGAGATAAACGGCAAGTGGCAGGTCGCGCCGGCCGTGACCCGCTTCGCGGAGGGGTTCAGGCGGCATGTGGCGGCGCGGAAGGCGGAGCTGTCGCGCATAGAGAAAGACCATCTGGAGGTTAAAATATGAGAAAAGCACTGCCAACCAAGGAAAATATCGTCGAACAGACCATCAAGGACCAGGCGGAGGTGGAGATCCTTGAGCAGCGGGGGGAATTCAGGGAAGGCCTCGACGCCGGGAAGAAGATCGACTCCCTGCAGGCACAGGAACAGGCCAGGCTGCAAGAGATAGCCGATATGTATCTCTGTGGCGTTCCTTACGAACGCGAAAGGATCGTCGGAGAAATCTCCATTTACCTGAGACAAGCGGTGACGGGCATTATCGAAGCCGGAAGACGCCTCATCGCCATGAAGAAGGCCGAGAAATACGGCGTATGGCAACAAATAGTCGAGGAGAGAATCGGAATAAGCCCTGCCACGGCATGGAGACTGACCGCCATTGCACGCAAGTTCGAGAATCTTTCACGCGTGAAACAACTGCAACTCAACGGGGTATTTGAGGGTGTCGGAAAGCTATATGCCCTTCTCGCTGTCCCTGATGAAGAACTCGCCGAGTTCGATGAGACCGGCCTATTTCGGGGTGCCACCGTAGATGATATCAACAAGATGTCCGTTAACCAATTCCGCAAGCTCATCGCCGAGAAGGAAGACTGGAAGGCCAAAGCCAAGCAGCTCGAGCTCGAACTCAACGGTAAATATGATACCACAACCCGCTTCAAGAAACGCAACGAGAAACTCGAAAAAGAAAACGCATCCCTGAAACGTGAACTCAAAGAGGCGAAAAAGCCCCTTCCCCAGGATGCAGCCCAGGCCCTTGAGATGCTCTCCAAGCACCGCGATGATGCCCTTGCCGCATACTACTTCCTTAACCAGGCGAACCCCCAGGGGTACCCGGACATCGTCCTCGCGGACCTGACAAACACGACCTACTTCTTAAGGGACCTCTACAGCCTTCTCGCCAACACGATAAGCAACCGTTTCGACATCGATGCCCCCTATCCGGCGGATCTCCTGGAGAGTGAGGATAGATCCTTCAACAGCAAGTATGCCAGCTACCTCGAAGCCGAGGGATCCGACGCATGACCATCGACCCGGAACTCGGCCGTGAGATCGTAACAAGGCTCAGCAGCGCGCCCCACGCGAACAGAGGGGCGGTCCAGGAAGAATACAGCGCGCTGCTCGGGTGGTCTCACGCTAAGTTCTGGAGGATTGCCAAGCAGTTCGGATACCAGACAAACCGCAAACCGCGTGCAGACAAGGGTGTCGGCAAAAAGGTGGACCCCGAGAAGATCCGAAAGGCAGCCGCGGTGATCGAACGGACCCGCCGCAAGACCGGGAAAACGAACATGCCCACCTGGAACCTTCAGCTCCACTTCCAGGATAACCACATAATAGAGCCTGAGGAGATGCCGCACGAGGCTACGATCAACAGGCACATGCGCGAGATGGGTATCTCCCGGTCGGATCTCGCCAAGCCGGAGGCCGCGGTTACGCTCCGGAGTGAGCACCCGAACCACGTCCACCTCATCGACGCCTCCGTTTGTGTCATGTGGGACTTCAAGGACAATAAGAAGCTTGCCACCCGGGACATGCAGAAGGAATTCTACAAGAACAAACCGGGCTTCTGGCGCAAGGTGAAGAAGGTCATCCTCCGGTATATCTGTGTCGACCACTGCACAGGCTGGTTTTTCGTCTGGTACTACTACGCCCAGGGCGAGGATTTCAACAACATCTTCGACTTCACCATGCGGGCTTGGGGCCAGAAAAACCGCCTTGAGGGGATGAACAGCTCCATCTTCCCGGCACATGGTGTCCCGCGGCTACTCATGATCGACAAGGGAGCCGCAAACGTCTCTCAGGCCTACACGAACCTGATGGAGAACCTGAAGGTGGAGGTCTACGTCCATACTCCGGGCAAGCCCTGGATATCAGGAGCCGTGGAACGGATGCACGGCTACTGGGAAAGCGCCTTCGAGGGTGATCTCTCGCTCCTGACCGTTGAGGACCTCGATTTCCTTAATAGCCGGGCTTACGACAAATGCGCATACATCAACGCCGTGAGGGAGCACAAGCGCCACGGCATGAGCCGCTTCGAGGCATACAGCCGGATTACTTCGGAGCAACTGCGCATTCTCCCACCCGTCAGCGTCTGCAAGAAACTTGCCCACAGGAACGCCGAAAAAGTCACCGTCGACGGGTACAAGCAGATCCGCTACGAAAACAACATCTACCTGCTGAAAGGCTCTTTTCGCAGAGGGGACAAGCTGTATGTCCGCTATAACCCCGACGAATACCCGGCCCTGGAGATCAATACCAAGATCGATAATAACGGCCGCTTCTGCGGGGAGTCTGTGGCGTCTACCCTCATCAACCGTGACCAGTGGGGTTTCCCGGAGAACGCGGCCATGATCGGACAGGAGTTCAAAGCACATGCCTGGGATAAAACGAAGCGGTTCAAGGAAGACATGAAGGGAATCGACATTTCGGACGTCGTACCCCGGGAGCAGGCCCACAAGATCGAAAAGATGACCTGGCTGCCCAAGCAGGGCGCCGACGTCATCCCGAACAAAGAGATAAAGATACCGCCGATGACCGCTCATGAAGCGCGCAAGAAGCTTCGCGAGGAGCTTAACGTCAAGCGGTTCACGGTGGTCCAGTCACAATGGATAGATCAGCGCATGACCGACACAGTTACGGAAGAGAGCTATCTCCAGATCAGGGAGGAGTATCGCGGCCGCTTCGCCGGCAGGGATCTGACCGGTGAGGCCCGTGGTCTGAGGATGGCTGCCAATAACCAACCATAAGGGAGGTGGTTCACAGTGAGCAGAACCGCAAAGGTATACGACATGCCGTACAGGCCGTTGAGGCTCAAGCGTCGGCTGCTGGATGGCGGCCTGTCACAGGCGGCGCTTATGAAGGCTCTCAACGAAAAGGGCTATGAATGTTCGCGCCCGCTCATCAACCTGGTCGTGAACAAGGGATACATGCCCGACAGGGAGCCAGAGGAGTTCAGGAGACTCGTTGAAGAGGGGCTGAAGGACAAGGGGCTGTCGACGGACAGCATCTGGGAGTCCGAGCCGGACGACACACGTCCCGCGAAAAACCGGGCTCCCCGGAAACTACATGGCATTCCGCTTCCCGGGAGCGGGACGGAACGAAAAACCACGGAGGAGGAGGTACAGAACATGAACTATACAAAGGAGTACCTGGAACCCGACGAGATTGTTCACTTCGGCCTGGAGGATGACCCGTTCTTCGACCTCGACGATCACAAGGATATCTGGATGTCGGCACAGCTCAAGGTTGCCGAGCGCCAGGTCTGGCGGACGATCAAGAGCAGGGGCATCATAGCAATAACGGGTAACTACGGGATGGGGAAGAGCACGTTTCTGCGGCACGTCGTAAGCGGGCTCCTCGGCGACAAGACGGTCAGGATAATCATGCCGGACAGACTTGACCGTGACATGATGACGGGAGGCCTCCTCACGGAAGAGATCATCTCCCAGCTCGGGGGCACAGCGATGCCCCGGTCCGCGGGCCAGCGGGACAAGGTAGCGAAGAGACTCCTGGAAGATAATATGAAGTCCGGCGTCTACACCGTGCTTGCAATCGATGAAGCCCATGACCTGAAGGAGAAGATCTTCATCAGCCTCAAGCGGCTCTGGGACAGCGGCATGATCTTCAAGCTCATCGCCATAGTCCTCATCGGCGCCGGCGGACGGGATGATGCGGGAAAAAACTGGGGCCTGAGGGGCATGATAGAGGGCAACCCCTATATCAAGGAGTTCGCGGAGCGCTGCTATGTGGTCGACCTCGGCAAGCTTAACGGCAACATGTCGGACTACCTGGATTACCGGTTCCGCAAGGTCGGCCGCGCCGCCGGCGAAATCTTCACGCCTGACGCCCTGGCACTCCTCTCGCAGCGAGCAAAGACGCCTCAGATGGCGAACAACGTCGCGGTGCGGGCCATGAAGAATGCATACCAGGACGGGAAGACGACGGTGCACTTTGACCACGTCAACGACGCGTAGTGGTGGTGATGATGAAGGCAAAACATACATCAAGGATCTACAGACAAGCAGGCGGCGGCGGGCATCCCGTGAGCACCGGGGACCAGACCGGGAAACCGCCCAGATACCCGAACGGCGACGTGTGGTGCCAGCATCACAATGACCGTATTGATCACGCGGTCTGCATCACACGTGCAGTGAGACAACCCGATAAGTGCAAGGGTTGTCCCCTTAACCTTTGAGATGAGGTGAAGCATGACGAGACGCAAGAAAATAGCACGAAACATCTTCTGGGCCCTTCTCCTGGCGACGGTGTTCTTCGCCGGCTGGCAGACCCGGGGAGAGCGCTCGTTTCGACGTGGTATTGAAACGGGGTACGAAGCCGCCAGCAACCATATCTCCTCACGGATCCGGGAGGGGATGAGGGAGATGCAGCCCTTCTATATCGCGGATATCGGATATCGGTTTTCCCCCAGAGGCTACACCATCACGGGGATCCGGTTCCTGGGCGATGAGACGGCATATACGGCACAGGCGGAGGTGAAACGATGAAAGCGGCTCTGGAGATATGGAGGGATGCGGCGGTCATCCGGATCATGGATGACACGGGGCGGGTGATCGACCGGTACGAGACGGACGGGATAGTCATCGATAACCACCAGTACGAGAAGCGGCACGAGGATCCGGAGGGAACGCTCCCGATCGTGCCGAAAGGCGTGAACTAAGGAGGAGCCATGGCCACTTCGAACGACACAATAACCGTCCGCTACGCGAACAGCGGCGCCACCTATGTAGCCCGCTGCCAGGGCAAAACCGCATCCTGCACATCGTGTGCGAAGAGAGCGGCCGAGGCTGTGGCGGAAAAGATCATGGGCGGTCGGCCCTATGCGGTGGTCCGCGTGGACGGGGACAGGATCTGGAAAATAGTGGAACAAAGTAGCGACTAAGGAGGACATATGGCAACACTCGGAGAGATTGATACGATGGCAAAGACCTTCAGCGACGCGAGGCAGCGTCTCAGCGACACGTTACAGGATCTGAAGGACAAGCAGGAAGCCCTGCTTCGGCAGTATCTTCCCGGGATGAAATCCCAGGTCAATATCGTAAAAGAGAGGGAAGAGGCGCTCAAAGGTGCCATCGAGGACAGCCCGGAGATCTTCATAAAACCCCGCTCGATTATCATGCATGGCGTTCGTTGCGGTTTCCGCAAGGGCAAGGGGAAACTCGACTGGGAAGACGATGCCCAGGTCGTGAAGCTCATCAAGAAACGCCACGCAGATCAGGCTGACCTGCTCATCAAGACAGTGGAAAAACCTGTTGAATCCGCACTGAAACAGCTTGACGTGTCAGAACTCATGAAGCTCGGCATTGCCGTGGAGGCAACAGGCGATGTAGTGATCGCCGAGCCGACCGACTCAGAAATAGAAAAGCAGGTCAAGAAGCTCCTCAAGGAAGGAGAGAAGAAGGCACAGGCGGAGGAGGAGGCGGCATGAAACGGCGCGATCCCCAGGAACTGCTACTGACGATGAGGAGGCTGTGTCCGCCCGGGGAAGGCACGGGGGCGGCGATGACGATTATCTCCCGGGATGAAACGGGATTTCTGGGACGGATGGAAGTGACCCATGAAACGGCGCGACGTATCGAGGAGAAGCTACGTCGGTCCCGGGTCGAGTAGAAGGCCGAAACCATTTTCCTGGTATCAGGAAAATGGTCTGCCGGTGATGCCGGTGCTGAGGAGGCCAAGAAACAATGGGCAAGACAAAGAATACAGAAATCCCAAAATTCCCGAACTGCGATGTCAGTCTGACGCACTCGGAGCAATACGGTCTCACCACGGGCTTTGACGCGATCATCTATCGCGTCGCGCTGTTCCCGACAGAGAAGAAACGGCCGAACAAGGAGCAGATAGACACGATGGCGTGCGCACTTATAGACGCCGCCTGCAATGCCATGGAGACAGAATAATGACAAATGACCGTAACCGCCGTCACTCGCAATGCGGCAAAGATCTCACAAAATCCTCCAGAACTCTCCTTGCCGGAGGAGAGCAATTGCGGGATCCGGCAATAACCGATCTCGGGAGAACATCGACCATGAATGACGACGCCTGCAACGTGGAACTGACAACAGACTGCTGGATCTGCAAGAAGCCCATGACACGCTTCGCCCAGGACTCCTGGTATTGGTATTACCGGTGCGAGGAGTGCAGCGTGGAGCGTATGTATCCGAAGGAGAGAAACGATGCTGATATGCCCGAAATGTAACTCCGGCAACATCGTGCCCGACAGACTCTCGGAAACGGGGCGGCACTGTCTCATGTGCGGGACCGACGGCGGCTTCATCGAGAGAGAGAAAGTAAAAGACATGTCTGATCAACTCTCCTTTGACTTCGATGCTCCCATCCTCACCGAGGAACAAAAGAAGGTGTGGAAGTGTATCTGGGATCGTCACGGCAAGGGGACCGAGATCCTGGGGACGGAGATCTCGTCACGGACCGGGATCGACTATGACCGGGTGCGGGCAATCATCGGGATCCTCAGACGGCATAAGAAAAAACTCATAGGCAGCAACACCCACGGCTATTACATCCCGGTGACGAAAGAGGAGCTTCATGAGTACTTTGCGTCCATGCGGCGCCGGGGCATCACGATCCTGTGGACCGTGTCCCAGCAGGCCGGGATATCCCTTGAGGAGATCTTCCACCAGGGGAAACTCGACCTGAAACAAGAGGAGAAGTGTGCATGAAACCCATTGAGCCGAAGCAGATCAAACTGATCCACGTCGCAAAAACCCAACTCCGGATGGGCGATGAGACCTACAAGCTCATGCTCAAAGAATGGTTCAAGGTCGAAACGAGCAAGGATCTCTCGTACAACCAGGCGTCGACGCTCATCGATGAGCTCAAAAAGCTCGGTTTCCGGCTAAAGACGAAGCGGACCCCTCCCGAGAATCCCTGTTGGCCGTGTGCACCGAGAACACCAGGCATACCACTCCCTGCCAACGTTGTTGTCCTGGCGAGTCCCGGCCAGCTCCGGATGATCGAACATCTTGCAGCGGACATCAAGTGGAACCACTGGGACGGGTACCGCCTCTGGCTCAGGAAGTACTTCAAGATCGATCAGGTCAAAACATCCCCCGAGGCACACGACGTCATTGAGGGCCTCAAGAAGATGTGGAAGCACCAGAACGGCTGCGCGTGCAAGAAGGCGAGCAACAACGTATGATGAACGAGTGGATCACTGCGATCATTAACGAGATCACGATCGAGGATCTCCCGGAATCCTACCGTGAGGTAGCGCGCGCCATTGGCGTCGAGAATGCCGTGAAGCTCTCTTCCGTTGTGGGCGGCCTGGGCTATTACTTCCCGCAGCTCGAAGGAATACTGCGGAAGAAGCGGGACGAATGCATACGCCGCGAGTTCAACGGCAACAACCACCGGGAGCTGGCGAAGAAATTCGATTTGACAGAGCGCTGGGTTCGTGAGATAGTGGAAGAGAAAACCCCGCAACCCTCCTTGTTTGATACATCCTCTCATTGAAGTAATTTTCTGAACCACTTCAAAGGACTTCCTTCCCCCATTATTTTACTCTTTGGGAGATGAAACACCTTCCTTACAAACAGGATGCCGGGCCCGCCGCACCCGGTGTCCTGCACCTATCAGAAGATAACCCCCACGCCTTGGTTAAGCCCTGGAGGGGAGCTGAGCCGGTGAAAGATCCGAGCGGCCCCCTACCAGGCAATAAAGCATTCATCGATAAACTTCAGGACCTGGTCGCCCGGTGGGAGCACCATGCCAAACGAGAGTTTCATGCGGCTGAAAGCGAAGAGGATTATATGGGGAGAAGGTTACTGGAACACGGAGCGGTATGTCACTGCAACTGCGCGAACGCTCTCAGGGAAGTCCTAAAGGCAATTTCAGTTGAGCCTTCAACCACTCCAGAAGGATGTCAAAAGTGACTGATAGACCGGGTTTGAGGATAGTCTCCTTTGCTTTCCTCCAGAGAGAGTCATCCGCGGCTGCATGGAGAAATTCGTGCCCCACCCAGGTGAGTTCGTCAATGTGTACGCCCGATATACCCTTCATGACCCTGACGACCCGACCCTTGAGAAAACCCGCGTCGATGAGGAGATCGAAATGAGCGTAAACGGTCGCAGGATCATAATCCTCAAAAGCTCGGATGTTTGTGTAGGCCACACCAGCCGGCTTGGCCTCGATCTCTTTGAAGATAGCCCGGATCAGGTCAAAATCGCGCTCCATGGCGTAGATGGTATAACGGCATCAAAGATTAAGTCAAGGGTGACCGGATGAAGAAACCCACAGAATGCTTCCTAAAGCTCACTGACATTCAGCTCCTCACCCTGTGCATATACGGTGAGACGGGCAAGAAGCTCGTCACGGGCTACCAGCTCGGCGTGGCGTCGTGCGTCATGAACCGGGCGCGCAATCTTACCGGCCGAGGTGCGGGCGTGACCTTGAAGGATGTAATCCTTGCACCGGGACAATTCCCCTGTTTCCATCCTGGCCACCCGAACCGCCTGGGTCTCATGGCGATCGCCGGCGGATGGGACAAGGCATTCCAACGGAACAAGCACCTGCGCGAGTGCTTCCGCATCGCGGAGGGCGTCATGAGCGGAGATCTCCCGGACAACGTCTCCGGGGCAACCCACTACAGGAGAACCAAAGACCAGGCTCCCTGGTCGGACACGAAGGAACTCGTCGCCGTCATCGGCGACTTTGAATTCTACGCATAATCGGAGGCATGAGCATGGTCAGCGAAGCAAAGAAGTACCTTCTGCGATTCGGCATTCCCCTTGCCGCCATGATCGCCATGATAGCCATCCTGAGGCCCGGGAACATCGTCCTCGTGGTCTACAAGATGTGCCTCATCGTGATCGGGCTCGTCCTGTGCGAGCTGATCTGGGTAATAAGCTACAAGCCCGTTTTCGGAAAGATCGAGGAGCTTGAGACCTATGAGAAGCGCAGTGTCCTTATTTTTCGCGGCATTCTTTATCTCGCTATTGTCCTCGGCATTACCTGGGGACTGTAGCGCGATCGAGCGGTGTCTGAAGTACCGGGCCCAGGTCATCCGGGAGGCCCGTTACCATATCGGCCCTGATGCCCCATGGCACCTCTTTCTCGGGCAGATCGAACAGGAGAGTGGATGCCGGCCGGGCGTCACCGCCTTCGACGGCGGGGCGGGTCTTGGGCAGTTCATGGCGCCGACCGCCGAGTGGATACACGACCGCGAGGAGACCCTCAGGGAGATCTCCGCCGCGCCATCACCCTACGATGTGCGGTGGTCCATCCGGGCGCTCATCCTTTACGATCGATACCTCTACCGGGTGGTCCTGTGTGAGGGCTGGTCTTATGCATTCAGGGCGTACAACGGAGGCCAGGGGATTCTGAACAGGGAGATCCGCCGCGCGGGGTCCTGCGACCGGGAGACCGTGGAGAGACAGTGCCGCCGCAAGGTACTCCGGCTCAAGAACGGCAGCCTTCTCGACCTGTGCCGGGTGAATATCGACTACCCGCGCCAGATCGAGACGAGGGGGGAGAAATACAGATGAGCGCACAGATAGCCTGGAAGATAGCAAAGGTTCTCATCCCTTTCATGATCGGTGCCATCATAGGCGGTATCGTCGTCGGCAAGGCAAAACAGTTGCGGATAGATGCCGTCAAGCTGGAGCTTGCGAAGACGCAGCAGGAACTCGCCGTCTGCCAGGACGCCAACGCGACAGGCCAGGCGACGATCGTGAGTCTCACGACGGAACTGCAATCGGCACAGAAGAGCTGCACCACAAGGCTCAGGCAGAAGGAACACACCGCCGCCGAGATAAAGAGAATCGACGGTTTAAAACCGGGGGTGAAGGCAAATGAGACGAACGCAAATGCTGGCGGTAGCGACACTGGCGATCCTATCCTCGATGGTCTTAACGGGATGTTCATCGATGAAGGAAGTCCGACAGATCGTGAAGACTGAATACATCCGGCAGCAGGTACCGCCTCTGCCATCGCGTCCGGAATATTACCCGGTGCTCTTCGTCAAGAAGGACGAGCTCTATTGCACCTCCGACGAAGACAGCGCGAAGAACCTGCTCAAGAACAGGGTCCTGGACAAAGGCTATCAGGCAGAAATGAGAGGCAGCCTTGAGGGTATGAGACAGGGTGGAGACAGATGACCCCCGAGACCGCACATACCCTGGCCGCGATCGCGACGATCATCGACAAGCTCGGCGCCCTTCCGATAGGGACGCTCCTCATCGTTGTCATCTTCGGTCCCTGGGTCTTCACCTTCATCATGGAAAGGGCCCACGAGAAACGCATTACGGCAATGGAGACCATGTACAGGAGCAACGTCAAACTCGTCGAAGCCTATGCAAAACTGGCGGATGGGCTCAACGATGTCATCACGCTCAACACGGCGAAGTGGAGCGAGGCCATCGACAAGATCGACATGAATCAGTACTGCCCGCAGGCGCGGGTGAAGAAGGTCCGGATGGAGGATGTGGATGGGTGAGATAGCAAGACTCAGGACAGAGATACAGGCGCGGAAGTTCCGGGCCCTCACGCTCGCGGCGGACATCGATCGCAAGGTGAAGGACATCAAGGAGGCCCTTGCCGGGTATCCCCTGACGAAGCCCGAGAACCTGAGGCTCGCCATGGTGGCGGAGATCTCCGCCCAGCTCGAAAGGCTCCAGGAGGAGTATCTTAAGCTCCAGCGCGAGATCGAGCTTGCCGAGAAGGAGCTGCGGTAGATGGCGAACAGGTCCTACCAGATCGAGACACGCGAGGATGCCTACAGGGCCTGGCGCTCCTGTGGACAGAACGTGGAGCAGACCCTGACCGCGCTCAAGAAAAAGGGCTACACCATCTCGAAGCCGACGCTCTACGACTGGATGGAGAAATACGGGTGGAAGGAACGCGCAGCGCGCGCCGAGGTGGAAGAGAAGAAGACGAATGATCTGTCTACCAATGCAGAGACCCGGGCGCTCGCATCCCTCGAAAGGGTCCAGGCGCGCTACGAGAAGTACTTCGAGACCCTGGGCGAGGGAAAGGTCGACAACCAGGCAATGTTTGCCTATACGGGGATCGTCAAGTCCTGCGCGGAGATCAAGGTGAAGATCGGCGTGCACAAAGGAGCCCTCTTTCTGGAATTCCTTGAGGACATTATCCAGTACCTGGGCAAGAACGACCCATCGGCGCTTTTCGCCATCGAGCGCAACTTCGATGACTACGTGAAATATGCACG
>Ga0351931_1040_pt1 | contig 26770 bp, 23 predicted proteins | sample BONcelT113001E11_FD_205818 | JGI IMG/M metagenome (GOLD analysis project Ga0351931, IMG submission 205818) | Enriched cells from coal bed in the Powder River Basin, Montana, United States - BONCAT cells T11 rep2 HSBNCT.T11.300.1.E11 ... | reverse complement strand
TAAAGACGCTTGATGATATACGCAGGCTACCGTTTACAGTGAAAGACGATATGCGCGAAAACTTTCCGTATAAGCTTTTCGCGGTACCCATGAAGGATGTCGTACGCATACATGCGTCGTCCGGCACAACCGGCAAACCCACCGTTGTGGGTTACACCAAAGCCGATCTTGATATGTGGTCGGAATGTGTGGCGCGTCTTGTTTGCGCGGCCGGTGCGACGCCTGAGGATATCGTTCAGATCACGTTCGGCTATACGCTTTTCACAGGTGCTTTTGGTTTGCACTATGGCCTTGAAAAATTGGGCGCCGCCATCATACCCATTTCGGGTGGCAACACCGAACGCCAGCTTTCCATCATGCAGGATTTTGGTTCAACTGTGCTGGTGGGCACGCCCTCTTACGCGCTTTATATGGCTGAGTCAGCAAAGAAACTCGGCATTGATACAAAAAAGATTCCGCTCAGGCTTGGGCTTTTCGGCGGCGAAGGGCATACGGAGGAAATGCGCCGTGAGATCGAGCAGGCCTGGCACATACTTGCGACAGAAAATTATGGACTGTCGGAAATCATCGGGCCGGGCGTTTCTGGCGAATGCCATTTGAAATGCGGCATGCACATTGCGGAGGATCATTTCTATTGCGAGATCATCGATCCTGATACACTGGAGCCTGTACCTTTTGGGCAGCCGGGGGAAATGGTCATCACGTCGCTGTCCAAAGAGGCTCTGCCCATACTGCGCTACCGCACGAAGGATATCACATGGCTGATTGAGGAGACATGCGGATGCGGGCGCACGTCCATGCGCATGGCAAAGGTGCAGGGGCGCACCGACGATATGCTGATTATCCGCGGTGTCAATGTGTTCCCGTCACAGATCGAAAGCGTGTTGCTTGGGGTTGAAGGCATAGGCCCGCACTACGAGATCATCGTGCGCAAAGACGGCTATATGGACTGCATTGAGGTGCTGGTCGAGGTCGTGGATGCAAAGCTGCTGGACAGCTTTGCCGCTCTGGAAGCACTCGAGCGGAAAATCAAGCACGATATATATGCTGTGCTCAACATAACCGCCGATGTGCGGCTTGTGGAGCCAGAGTCGCTTAAACGCTTTGAAGGAAAAGCCAAGCGCGTGACCGACCTGCGGTGACATCAAGATTACATTTTTTAAGGAGAGGCTTAAATGAAACAACTGATGCTGGGTAACGCGGCGTTTGCGCGGGGCGCTTATGAAGCGGGAGTGACTGTTGCCGCCGCTTATCCCGGAACGCCGAGTACAGAAATAACGGAAAATATCGCAAAATATAAAGAAGTATATGCCGAATGGTCGCCCAATGAAAAAGTGGCGCTCGAAGTTGCTATCGGTGCTTCCATAGCAGGCGCGCGCGCGCTTTGCTGTATGAAGCATGTGGGTTTGAACGTCGCCGCCGATCCGCTTTTTACCGCCTCGTACACGGGCGTCAACGGCGGGCTTGTTATCATCGTGGCGGACGATCCGGGTATGCATTCAAGCCAGAACGAGCAGGACTCGCGCTTTTACGCGCGCAGCGCGCATGTGCCCATGCTTGAGCCTGCCGACAGCGATGAAGCTAAAGAATACGTCAGGCGTGCTTTTGCGCTGTCCGAGCAGTACGACACGCCTGTGATCGTGCGTTCCAATACGCGTGTCTCGCACTCGCAGGGGCTTGTCGATATAAAGGACCGCGAAGATGTGCCTTTAAAGCCGTATATCAAAGATATTGGAAAATATGTGATGATGCCAGGTATGGCGCGGCGGCGTCATGTGATCGTAGAGCAGCGCATGAAAGACTTAAAAGAAGCTGCCAATTCGATGGACAACAACACCGTTGAATACAATGACAAGAGCATCGGCATCATCACAAGCGGCGTTGTGTACAACTATGTGCGCGAAGCGCTGCCCGATGCGAGCGTGCTAAAGCTTGGTTTGATTTATCCACTGCCCGAAAAGTTGATACGCGAGTTTGCGCAAAAAGTTGACAAACTCTATGTGGTTGAGGAGCTTGAGCCGTTTTTCGAAAATCTGATCAAAGCCATGGGCATACCCGTCACCGGCAAAGAGATATTCACGGTACAGGGAGAATACAGCGCCAATATGATCGCCGAGAGAATAGGCGGCAAGAAGATCGATGTCAAAAATCCCGGTGTGCTGCCGCAACGGCCGCCCGTGATGTGCCCGGGATGCCCGCACCGCGCGGTGTTCTACATGCTCAAAAAACTAGGGCTTACGGCCACGGGCGACATCGGCTGTTATACATTAGGCGCTCTGCCGCCACATGCAGGGCTTGATACCTGTGTCTGTATGGGCGCGAGTATCGGCAACGCACTGGGCATGGAAAAAGCGCGCGGCAAAGAATTCACACGCAAGCTTGTCGCCGTCATAGGGGACTCAACATTCTTCCATTCCAGATCATGCCCTGCTCCTCTATATCGGTATTTGCACGCAATCAGAGTACATTTCCGTGCTTCCGTGCTGCATATTGATTAAATTATAGCGTATACGTGACAAAAAATAAAGCATAAGTGTACATCAAAAAGTATTCGCTCCCTGCGAGCTTGAGACTCACTCTATATTTTGTTTCCATCCATGTTTATAATTAACATTGAGTATCACGCTGCACGATCAGTATGACGATGTATACAAATTCACATCTTACGCGTGGCTATATGGCCCAGAGCAGGAAGAAAGTTAAGTCAAAAAAAGAACCGATCGTTTCCGAAAGGTTCTCTCTTTTTTTATGTGTTTGTTCTTATGCCTTGGCCAAAACTTTTTTGAGCTTCGCGAACCGCGGCAGGCCTTCCTCAAACGGCAGGTTTGTCGCGCCCTGGATCAATGGCAGTGCGTAATCGATGAATGCCTGAGTGAGGCCCACGCCGTCGTCTGTGATCCATTCGTCTGGAATTTTCTTTTCCTTGTTGGCGACTTCGTGCAGCCCGATCAGCTTGATATCGCATTTGTAGTCGCTGCCCGGCGCGCGCTCGAAAGCAACCATCAGATCCGTCTTGCCTTCGACGGCAGCCTTCACGGCAGTCTGCCCGGCAAGGTACGCTTCGTTGATGTCCGTCATGGAAGCCGAATGCGCCGCGCATCGCTGCAGAAGGCTGAACTCGATGCCGCGCACTTTTGCGCCCGTCGCCTCTTTGACTATGTTCGCAAGCGTATAGGCAAGGCCGCCGAGCTGCGCATGCCCGAACGAGTCCTTAGCCTTCGCCATGTCGCTGCCGTATTCGGATATGTACTTGCCGTCCTTATCTCTGATGCCTTCGGAAACCGCGACGAGCACCTTCTTGTTTCTGGCGTAAATCTCTTTGACGCGCACGAGGAAATCATCCATATCAAACGGCTTTTCAGGCAGATAGATAAGATCCGGCCCCGCGCCCTTGTATGCCGCGAGCGCTGTCGCAGCAGTGAGCCAACCCGCGTTTCTGCCCATCACCTCTAGCACCGTAATCATACCGGTGTCGTACACTCTGGCATCCTGGTACACTTCCATCGTGGAAGTCGCGATGTACTTGGCCGCGCTGCCATAGCCCGGGCAGTGATCCGTTGCCCAAAGATCGTTGTCGATCGTTTTTGGGACGCCGATGATACGCATCTCATAGCCCGATTTTTGCATGAATTTACTGACCTTGTTGCATGTGTCCATGGAGTCGTTGCCGCCGTTGTAGAAGAAATAGCGGATATCGTATTTCTTGAACACTTCGAGCATTCTTTTGTAATCCGTGTCGTCCACATCCGGGTCAGCCAGTTTGTACCGCACGGAACCAAGCGCGGACGACGGCGTTGTTTTGAGAAGCTCAAGCTCCGCCGCGTCTTCCTCTCCGATATCGTAAAACTGCTCGTTCAATACGCCCGTAACGCCGTGCGCCATACCATAAACTTTTGTAATGCTGCCTTCTTTAAGCGCCTGCTGGAACACGCCGCACGCGCTCGCGTTGATGACCGATGTGGGCCCGCCCGACTGTCCGAAAATACACGCCCCTTTTAATACTCCCATAGCAAAAATAGACTCCTCTCAAAAATTCAAACTTTAGCAAAAATTATAACCCACTGTCCAGCCTTTGACAATGTCTTTGTAGAAAAACGCTTCCAGATTAATAATTCGTCAAATTAATAATCAGATATGGCCGAGCGACTTAAGATGATTGGTAACGTCTCCCGCAAAGAACATACTGTTTTGATATAATTCCATCAATGCTTGTTTGTAATCTTCGTCATCAGCATCAGAAGGATGACAAGAAAAACTGAAATCCTCAGACTCAGGCTTTATGAATAATGAAAAGTCAAAACAGTATCCCTATTAATAGGATAATAAACAGCGGCTTTTTCATATCCTCTTTTATTCCCCAATGATCTTTATAAGCAGCCGTTTTGTACGCTTGCCGTCAAACTCGCCGTAGAAGATCTGCTCCCACGGCCCGAAATCGAGCCGCCCTTCGGTGACCGCGACCACCACCTCGCGACCCATGATGGTGCGCTTTAGATGCGCGTCGGCGTTGTCTTCAAAACCGTTGTGCGCGTACTGGTCGTATGGCTTTTCGGGCGCAAGCTTTTCCAGCCAGCGTTCGAAATCCGCGTGCAGCCCCGATTCGTCGTCATTGATGAACACGCTTGCAGTGATGTGCATGGCGTTGACAAGGCACAGCCCTTCGCGAATACCGCTCTCTATGAGCGCGGCGCTGACCTGTGGCGTGATATTGACAAGCTGGCGTCTTTTGGGTATATCGAGTGTCAGTACTTTTCGAAAGCTCTTCATAAAAACCTCCGTAAACCTGCTTTTGTTTCTCATTTATAATAGATGAATGGCTTATATATGTAAAGCATTTCCTCTGTTTATCATGTTTGAAAGCCATTCGTATTGGCCGATATAAGGCGGCTTGCGGGTTTGCTTTTTGGTTTGCGGTTTAGTATAATGGATTTCATTAAAAAAAGGTCAGGCGAAAGAGAAATGAAAACGTTATCCCAAAAGATCACGGAACTCAAGAATGCAAAAAACGCTGTGATACTCGCTCACTATTACCAGACAGAGGACATCATCGATATTGCAGACTTTGTGGGCGATTCTTACGCGCTCAGTAAGCAGGCCAATGAGACAGATGCGGAAATCATCGTATTCTGTGGTGTCCGGTTCATGGCGGAGAGCGCCAAAATATTAAGTCCCGATAAAAAGGTGTTGCTTCCTGCGGAAGATGCGGGGTGCCCCATGGCGGATATGGTGACGCCCGCGGATATCAAGCGCCTGAGGCAACAGCATCCGGATGCTGTCGTTGTTTGCTATGTCAACTCCTCTTATGAAGTCAAGGCTCAGTGCGACGTCTGTGTCACCTCTTCCAATGCAGTCAAGATCATATCTGCCCTTCAGGAAGAAAGAGTTGTTTTTGTGCCGGATCAGAATCTTGCGAACTATGTCGCGCGACAGTTGCCCGGCAAACACATTATTCCTTTTGCGGGTTTTTGTATTGTTCATCACCGTCTCAACGCGCTTGATGTGGACAAAAGCAGGCAGGCAATGCCTGACGCAAAACTTCTCGTTCATCCAGAATGTCCTTTGGAAGTCATCGACAAGGCGGATTTTGTTGGCAGCACCGCGCAGATCATCAGTCATGCCGGACAGTCGCCGCACAAGCGGTTTTTGATCGGTACGGAAGAAGGCATACTTTACACGCTCAAAAAGGAAAACCCCGATAAAGAGTTCTATCTGCTCTCACCCAAGCTCTTTTGCGTGAATATGAAAAGAACAAAGCTTGAGGACGTTTATCAGGCTCTGGAACGCGAACAGCATGAAATTGTGCTTGACAAGGATACGATGGACAAAGCCAGAACAAGCCTTGACCGTATGCTCATGATGGCATAAGCCAGAGGTATGTGATGAGAAGGTATCTTTTCGATACGGACAGTGATTTCGCCACACATGAAATCGATGTTGCCATTGTGGGCAGCGGTCTTGCGGGACTTTATGCGGCGCATCATCTTGACGCTTCGCTTAAATGCACGCTGTTTACCAAAGAACGCATGGAAATAAGCTCATCTTCACTCGCCCAGGGCGGCATCGCCGCAGTCACGGAAAGGGACGACCACTTTACCTACCATTATCTTGACACCATCAACGCCGGAGCCGGTTTGTGCAACAGAAAAGCAGTCCGCCTAATCGTTGAGGAAGGGCCAAAAGAGATCATCGAAATGCTTTCACTCGGCACACAGTTTGATCTTGACAGCAACGGCAAGCTCAAGACCACGCGCGAAGGCGGACATGGCATGAACCGTATACTGCATGCAGGCGGGGATGCGACAGGACAGGAAATGGTGCGCACGCTCAAAGAAACTGTGATAAACAAAGAGAATATCACGCTGCACGAAAACGCGTTCGCAGCGGATATCATCGCAGAGAACAACAAGGTTATCGGTCTGGTTGTCTTTGAGAACGGCGGGTGGCATTATTACAAAACAGGCTGCGTCATACTATCCTCAGGCGGGCTCGGACAGATCTACAGATATACCACCAATCCGACCGTTGCAACAGGCGACGGTTTCGCAATCGCGCTGCGCGCCGGCGCCATGATGGAACATATGGAGTTTATACAGTTTCACCCAACCGGCCTGTACACGCCTCTGAACCGTAACAGGCAGTGCTTTCTAATATCTGAAGCCGTGCGCGGCGAAGGCGGCATACTGCTTAACGATGCCGGGGAAAGGTTCATGCAGCAAAGACATCCGCTCGCGGAGCTTGCCCCCCGCGATATCGTCGCGCGTGAAATCTACCGTGAAATCCAGAACCAGACGACCCCGTACGTCAAACTGGATATCACACACAGGTCAAAAGAATTCCTGACAGCCCGTTTTCCGACCATTTACAAAACATGCGTTGAATACGGTATCGATATCACGTCCGAGCCTATTCCCGTGGGGCCTGTTCAGCACTATATGATGGGCGGAGTGAAAACCAATCTGAATGGTGAAACCAGCGTTAAAGGGCTTCTGGCCTGCGGAGAAGTGGCTTCAACAGGCGTGCACGGCGCCAACAGGCTGGCGAGCAATTCCACGCTTGAATGCCTCGTGTTCGGACGTCGCTGCGCTGAAAGAGCCAACAGCACCGGCTATCGCAGCAAACATACACCGCTCCCCTCCCAAACGCAAAACAAAAATTTGAATATTGATGCCGATGCGCATATCATCGAATTGAAAGGCATTATGGTCAAATACTGCGGTATTCTGCGCAACGGACGGGATTTGAAGCACGCGCTTGACCGCGTCAGCGAGATGTACGCGCAGCTTGAAAAAGCGGCGCTGCGCACGATCAGAGAGATGGAATATGCCAATATGGTCATCATCGCCATGGAGATACTCAAGCGTACATATTCGAGAAAAAAATCCGTAGGTGCCCATTACCGCACCGACGAAGGGGGCAGCGCTGATGATTGATCAAAAGCAGCTTTTAAAGACCATTGAAACGGCTCTTGCCGAGGACATATGCACGGGCGATATCACAACACAAACCACCGTGCCGGAAAACATGATGATCTCGGGCAGTTTTATCGCCAAAGCAGCAGGCGTAATTTGCGGCATGGATATGTCAAAAGCCGTGTTTGCATATGTAGATGCCAAAGTTGTGTTCAATAGCTTTTTCAATGATGGCGACACCGTCAGTAAAGGCGATGTCATCGCGCGGATAGAAGGCCGCGCCGCGTCCGTGCTCACGGGCGAGCGTCTGGCTCTGAATTTCTTGCAGCGGCTCAGCGGCATCGCGACAAAAACACGCGAAACTGTTGAAAAAGTGTCCGCATTTCCCGTCAAAATACTGGATACGCGAAAGACCACGCCGGGACTGCGCATCTATGAAAAGTATGCGGTGCGTACAGGCGGAGGTTTCAACCACAGGTTCACGCTTTCAGACGGTATCCTCATCAAAGACAACCATATCAAAGCGGCAGGCGGCATACAGAGCGCCGTGCAGGCGGCGCGCCGTTTTGCACCGCACACATTAAAGATCGAGGTTGAAGTGGAAACGCTCGGGCAAGTCGACGAGGCGCTCGCCGCGGGTGCGGATATCATCATGCTCGACAATATGGATCTGAATACCATGGCGCACGCTGTGGCGCGCATCGGAAAACGGGCGCTGACCGAGGCTTCAGGCAATATGGACCAAAAAGACCTTGAGATGGTTGCGGCCACAGGCGTTGATTTTATTTCGATCGGCGCGCTGACCAATGCCGTCATTCCCCTTGATATCAGCCTTAAATTCGATTAAAGCTATCAGACCACAGGTTATTGACACAATACCATCTGCGACATGATGTCTGAATACAAAACCAGGTCGGGCGATTTGACCACGCGCACCACGTGCTGGTATTTGGCGCTGCCCGATGCCACATCGGCTATTAAATTGTCACGCTCCGTGATGCGGCTTGGGTTGAACACTGTATCAGCGCTGTCAAACAGCGCCACATAGAATATACCAGTCTCCACCATATCCTGAAACAGGTGACTGCCATAAGAGAGCTCAGGCATAAAGCCTTCCGCCTGACACGAGACTTCACACAATGCAGCCACATTGCTTATTTCAGAAAAAATCACGGGTACGCCCAGAGAAGGCGTTGTCGTACCCCACCTTCCGGGACCTATCAGCAGCACGCTGCTCTTTTTTAAAGCCGTATTGACACGGCCGATCAGCCGCGCAACCGAGTATTTCTCGCTCTCGCTGAGCCGGATATATCCTGCTGTGTCCACATAAACCACATAGTCTACGGGAAGGCGCACGTTGCCGCCCATAAAACCGCCTTTGGACATAAAAAGACAATCCTGCGCATTGATGGCCTTGGGCATTTGAACGGCTTTCCCAAGACCGCGCGTCTGCAGCGGGCGGCATTGCAGAAGGTTCAGCTTAAAGTCGCCATCCGGTGAAAAGTTTGCGGTGAATTCGATGTCAACCGGGTACGCGTAAGTCTTAGACAACAGCTGCAGAATATCACGCATGACCGCAGGGAAAGCCGATTCGGCAAGCAGCTTTTTAAACGACAGTATGTACATATCGTGCTCAAGCTTGATTCCCAGCTCCCTGCTGCGCCTGTTCGCTTCTGCATCGGGCTGCGCGAACAGGCTCTTGTCCGCCTTGATATCAATGCCGAAAACCTGCGCCACATCGACATCTGTCAGGGTGTTCTCACCAATGCTGAGCACATCCGCCCGACGCTGTGAGAATCTGCTTTCGTCTTTGGCCACCATGAGCGGCGGTCTTGTGGGCTTGTCAAGGCACACGATGCGCGGGTAGTCCCCCGTCACGCGGTTGACGGCGCGCGTGCCGAGCCCGAACACCAGCCGCAGCATACCCGCGTCCATATCGATGCTTTTGTCCCAGACGTACAGATTCGATGAATTCCCGACGCCTGCCACATGCGGGAAAAAATACTTGTCGTAATAATCGCCCGAAACGCGCTGGACAAGCAGCGCCATCTGCTCATCCTGATCGAAAAGGCCGCGCTTTAAGCGGTAAGCGAGCGCGTCCTCGCTCATTGTGCTTGCGTAGATGAAGCGCACTGCCTGTTCGAATGCGTTGTAGCGTTCTTCTGGCGTGCCCTGGTTCACGCAAAACACGCTCTCATATTTGCCTGCGAACGCGTTTCCGAAATTGTCTTCCAGCAGCGAGCTTGAACGCACGATGATAGGCGACTGGCCAAAATACTCGAGCATCTGCCAGAAATATTCGCGTATCTTTTCGGGAAAGCGCCCGCTGAGCATCTTTTCCCTGAGTTCATTTGCATAACGCTGGTAGCCTGTTTTTGCTTTTTGCTTCGTTCTCAGCGCCCACCAGCCATTTTGAACGATATAGGTATAGAAAACATCCGAACCAAGATAAAACGAATCGTGCGGCTCCATGATGTCCGCGAACCTGCCCGCATCATCAGATTCGAGTATCTTGCGCGCAAGCAGCATACCCACGGTTTTTCCGCCGACAAAACCTGTGCCGATCTGCCTGCTTTCTATTTGAAGCAGATCTGCAAGTCCAAAATACTGTCTGCACAGCTGCAGTATGCGCGATTCCTTTCCTATCAGCAGCTGAAGCAACAGGTTTTTGGTTTTCTCCTGATCTTTCAGCGGCAGAGAGAGCGCCTCCCTCGCTTTGTCAAATGTTTGATCCCAGTAATCGCGCTGGTCTTTGTTTATATAGAGACCGGCGAAAAGCGCAGCCGTATCCGCGCTTGAGGTGATGGAGATCATTTGCTCCTCAATGAGTTTGTGCGGCAGGAACATCGTGGGCGAATATCTCTGCCACACCTTTAAAGGATGGATATAATAGCTTTGATTGACGCAATAAAGGTCGATCAGCACTTGCGTGGTTTCACGTATGCGTGCGATGGTGTCGTTGGTATGCATATTGCGTATGACCGCAAAGTACGCGATGGTATCGAGCTCATACAGAGCCGGACATGTGATAAAGAAAAAATTACCGATCATCATGTCAGAATACCAGTTGTCAAGCAGGTCTGTGAGGCAATCGAACACATAGAAAGCCAGCTTGCCTTCCTGCGCGATGATGCCGCTTATTTTTATAACAAAGCTTTCAAAACCCTCGTCCGCTTTGATTTGATGAACCTTGATGCCGTCCGCATCGTCAATCAGCATATCATGCTTGCCGAAACGTATGTAGACAATGCTTCTCTCGTCTTTTTTTGCCTGTGCCACATAGGGTTCGACGATGGTCCTGTAGTCCTCAACCGAATCCACCTGCCAGACCACGTTGTCCCCAAGGCGCAGCATGTCTATGGTCGTGTCAAGACCGTTGATTCCCGTACTGACCCGGCTGTTGATCGCCACCATATTTTATACTCCCTTTAAAAATCGGATATTGCTTTTCCTGTTTACTGTAACCGATGATGTGTGGCAATGCAAGCCAATGTTTATCAGGCGCACATCAGCTTGAAAAAACAGGAAATTACATTTATAATATCAAGAAGTGTTTTTTTGAAATGAAAGGACAACATATAGAACCGACTGTTTTTATCACAGCGTTTGCCGTTTTTGCTTTGGCTGCAATTATCATAAGCTATTTTCAAGCAGAAAGAAAACTGCGGGAATCGATAGAAGCACGGTTTGGCCAGCCTGTCTCTCCGCCCGAATTCGAAGAAGATCATTCCGGGCTATGGCTTGCGCGCCGAAAACACGAGAAGCCAGCTCATACAATCGATGATATCACATGGAATGATCTTGACATGGACAGGATATTCGATATGCTCAATGCCTGCCAAACATCAGTTGGCGAAGAATATCTCTATGCCATGCTGCGCGAGCCTGTATTTGACAGGGACGAGCTGCTGCTGCGTGAAGCGCTGTTGGAATTGCTCGGCAAAGCGCCTGAGCAACGGCTCGAGCTGCAGGTATATCTTGCAAAGATGAGCAAGGCCTCGGGCAACGGCCTGTCCGCCTTCTGTTATGATATATCCGCCAATAAAATAAAGCGCCCGTGGCGTTTCAATGTGCTGGCTGTGCTGCCGCTGCTGTTTGCTGCGGTATTGTTTTTTCACGTGGGCGCGGGCGCTGCATTGGTCGCCGTGGCGACTGTCGGAAACGGCCTCGTATATTACCGTATGAAACGAAAGCTCGATCTTCAGATGGCATCCGTGCGCTATTTTTGTTCCTTGCTGTGGTGTGCCGAAAAGATATGCAAAACACATGTGCTCGATTCGCATGCTGTTGGTTAGGAGATCGCGGAAAACTTTTCTTTGTTCAAAAGCTGGGCGGGAAATTGTCCGGCATGCTTCGGGAAAGGGTATCCGATCTGGATGCACTCGTCGAATACTATAATATCCTTACGCTTAAGGACATCCGCAGCTATAACCGCATCACAGCCATGATGGAAAAGCATCCCCGCGAACTGCGCCAACTCTTCTGCGGCATAGGTGCGCTTGACGCGGCAATCGCCATACTGTCGTTTCGAAAAAGCCTGCCGTTTTTCTGTCTGCCGGAGTTTTCTTCCGAAAGCCGCATAGACATGGAGGCCATCTATCACCCGTTGCTGCGCGAGCCGGTTCCCAATTCGGTCGAACTTGATAAAAACAGTCTGGTTTCAGGCTCCAACGCTTCGGGGAAATCCACGTTCATCAAGGCCACAGCGTTATGCGGCATATTCGCGCAGACCATCCACACATGCACCGCCCGCCGATACAAGACACGGTTTTCTCTCGTCATGACTTCAATGGCGGTGCGTGACAACATTCTGGCAAACGAGAGCTACTTCATCACCGAAATAAAATCTGTGCGGCGGATTCTGCAAAAAATTTCCGAAGTCTACTGCACCTGTTATATCGATGAAATATTAAAAGGTACCAATACGGTCGAACGCATTGGTGCATCCGTGTCTGTGCTCAAACATCTTCATAGCCTTGATTGCCTCTGCGTTGTGGCAACACACGACATCGAGCTGACCCAGCTTCTTTCCGGCTGCTACGACAATTTTCATTTTTGCGAGCAGATGAACGACAACGGCATTGGTTTTGACTACAGGATACGCACAGGCCCGTCACACACGCGCAATGCCATACTGCTACTCGATTATCTCGATTTCCCCGAAAGCATTGTGCAGGAAGCGCGTTTTCTTGTCGACCGTTTTGAACACACGCAGAATTGGAATGATTAAACCAGTTCTGCTGTGCAGTGTTATTCTTCTGACACGCATCGGGAAGGCTTTTTGGCATCACTCGGGCGGGTTTTGAGCATCAGCAGATGGATAGTGACGCCGATGCCGACGACCGCAAGCACAAGGATCACCCACAGCTTGGCTATGAACACAGCGGAGATTATCAGAACAGCCCATAAAAACACGATGGCGCGCACCTTGGCAGCCACGCTCACGCCGCGTCCCGTCCGGTAGTGTTCAATATACGGGCCAAAATGGCGGCTGCGCAGCAGAAAGTGGTATGCTCTTTGTGAGCTTGTGGAAAAGCATATAGCCGCGAGCAGCAAAAACGGCGTGGTTGGCAACAAGGGCAGGACGATACCGACAGCGCCAACAGCCACCAGTAAACATCCGCAAACCATAAGCACACGCCTTTTCATCATTCCTCCCTGATTGAGTTCATTATACCGCTTATTTATAATGATATGGGATATCAGAACTATTATCAACCGTTTATATTTGATTAATTCGGTTTACCCGTATACCAGCTCGAAACAAATTGACGGTATTATTAAATATCTGGTATTATATGTTTAGCATTTAAAATAAAAACAGGAGCCTTATATGGAGGAAAATAACAACCAGCCTTTCGTAAACAGCGCATTGTTTGGCTTTGTTTTCGTTTTTTACGGCTTTCTTCTCATCATAATGTTCCTGTCCGCTTTTTTTATGAACGCTTTCCCAGACATGGACTGGGCCGAGCCCATTCGCAATACGCTTCAAGGCATCATAGCCTGGCTTTATATTCCCCCCATCATACTGTATTATTTCAGGTTAAAGCATTTTCTCATATTTCTTGCAGTCGCATATGCATACGACCTTTGGTTCCAATTGCGTTTTTCTTTTCCTTCCGTCAAACATCTCTTTATGGAATATCCGCTGTTTGTGACTGGCCTCGTTTTTTCGCTCGTTTTCGGGATCATCTATCCGGGCTTTCGAAACCATTTCCGCTGGAAGCTTTGGATGCGGCAATCAAACACCAAAGACAATAATGATTGTTTTTAGGCTGGTTTTTGGCTCATGAAAAAGGCGCTTTCTCCAGCGCCTTTGGATCACTTTTATTCACAAAACCTTTGCGAGAAAGCCTCTGAGCCGTTCGCTTTTCGGACTGTCAAAAAGCTGCTGTGGTGTGTTGTCCTCAACGATTTTCCCCTCGTCCATGAAAATCACGCGCGTTCCAACTTCACGGGCAAATCCCATCTCGTGCGTGACGACGACCATCGTCATGCCTCCGCGCGCGAGAGATTTCATGACATCGAGCACTTCGCCGACCATTTCCGGGTCTAGCGCTGATGTGGGCTCGTCAAACAGCATCACATCAGGGTTCATGCACAGCGCGCGCACAATGGCGATGCGCTGCTTCTGCCCGCCGGAAAGCTGCGCGGGATATGCCTCCGCGCGGTCCGCCAGACCGACTCTGCGCAAAAGCTCCATGGCCCGCTCTTCCGCCTGCTCTTTGGTGAGATTTTGCAGCTTCATGGGCGCGATGGTCATGTTTTTTAAAACCTTCATGTGCGGGAACAGATTGAACTGCTGAAACACCATGCCCATCTTCTGGCGGTGTGCGTTGATATTCACCTTTGGGTCTGTGATGTCTACTCCCTCGAAAAATATCTTGCCCCCCGTAGGCACATCAAGCAGATTGAGACAGCGCAAAAATGTGGACTTACCGGAGCCCGAAGGGCCGATCACAACAGTCACATCGCCCTGGTATATGTCCGTCGTGATGCCGTCAATCGCTTTGATCGTACCGAAGTGTTTTTCAAGACCGGCTGTGCGTATTAATATATCACTAGCGTTCATTTCGTCTCAGCCTCCTCTCCAGACGGGTAACACCCATTGAAAGGAACATGACCATAATAAGATAAATCAGAGCCGCCGCAATCAGCGGCATGAAGGCCTGATACGATACGCCCCGGATGATGTCTGCGCCTTTGGTTAAGTCCTGCAACCCAATGTAACCGCATATCGCTGTTTCCTTCAGCAAAACAATGAATTCATTCGCAAGCGGAGGCACAACGTTTTTGAACGCCTGTGGCATAACGATATGCCACATCGTACGGCTGTAGTTAAAGCCAAGGCTGCGGCCCGCTTCAAACTGTCCGGCATCAATCGCATTGATCCCGCCGCGGAAAATCTCCGCGACATATGCCCCGGAATTGATACCAAATGCAAGCACCGCAACAAACACAGCACTCGTATTGCGAGATGTAAAAATGACAAAATAGGCAATTAAAAGCTGCACCACGACAGGCGTGCCGCGGATAACAGTCAAATAAAACTTGCAGATGGCATTGGGTATCTTTAGCTTACCTGTTTTATCGTTTGTAGAACGGATGATGGCTACGATAAAACCTATCGTTATACCAAGTATAACGGCAAAGAAAGTCACAACCAACGTTATGCCAAGCCCGTTCACTATGTATTTCCATCTGTCGTCTTTAATAAAACAGACAATGAAAATCTGAACGATGTTGTCCCACCATTCAGCCATATGCGAGATACCTCCTTAAAATCATCACACGAGATGATTTTTCCAGTCCCCGAAAAAACATCTTCGGGGAGGATATTGACAAGGGCTGCCGACAAAAGGCAGCCCTGCAAGAATTGCATATAAGCGGTCTTACAGCAAAGCTTAGCTTGCTGAGATGTACTTATCCAATATCGCCTGAACCTGACCTGATTTTATCAGTTCTTCAAGAGCTGTGTTGATCTTTTTAAGCAGCTCGTTATTATTCTTGGCAATGGCTATTGCGTATTCTTCAATGACGTATTCCGTCTCAAGTATTTTTAACCCTTTGTTCTGCTCAACATAAACCTTTGCGGGTTCGTTATCGATGACGACAGCATCCACTTTATCTTGTACCAATGCCAGCACAGCGTCTGCGCCTTTGTTATACCGCTGGATTTCGGCGAGACCCTCATCAACGTAATCCCAGGTGATGTACAGATCGCCTGTTGTACTTTGCTGCACACCAATGATCTTGCCTTCAAGATCTTCAGGAGATACGATATTCGAATCCTCCTTGACTATGATGACCTGTTTGCCGGTTGCGTATGATGTCGTAAAATCAACCGCAAGCTTCCTGTCTTCTGTGACTGTCATACCGGCCATAGCCATGTCAGCTTTTCCGCTCTGCACAGCAGCAATTATTGAGTCAAATGCCATGTCCGATATTTCAAGTTTCATCCCAAGTTTCTCGGCAATCAGCGCGGCGATCTCGGCATCGATACCCACAATCTCTCCACCTTCGTGATACTCGTACGGCGGGAACTCGACGTTTGTCGCCATAACCAGCGTCTTTGCCGGCTGCGCACAAGCCATCAGCGCCAGTGCCATACCCATCACAAGTATAACCGCAACAATCGTTCTTATAGCTTTCATTATTGGTTATCCCCCATATTCAAAATTTTTACGAAGCTAATTATATTATACTTTCCTTATTTGTTCAACTGAAAATATGAAACGTTCCATGTAAGAGAGATGCTAATAAAAGGCTTTGATTGGCAGACAGAATCAGCTTTTTCCAGATTCGGGGTTACAAAAGAGTGCGTAATGAGTTACAATATCATTATCTTTTTTATAAAGGAGTGGGTTTTTGAGTACGCCACGATTAGAAGTGGATCTTGAAAAAATCAAACACAACGCCCGCACAATCGTCAGTCTTTGCGAGCAAAACGGCCTCAACGTTATCGGCGTCACCAAAGGCGTTTCCGCCATGCCGCAGGTCGCCAGGGCTATGCTTGCGGGCGGTGTCAGCGGACTCGCGGATGCGAGGGTGCGCAATATCGAAAGGCTCAGAGCCGCAGGGATCACTGCCAAGATCATGATGCTGAGGCTTCCGAGGATCAGCTACGCCACATCAATTGTGCGCAACACTGATGTGAGCCTCAATTCCGAATTGAGCATTATCCGGCGGCTGTGCGGAGAAAGCAAGAAGCTCGGCAAGCAGCACAGCATCATACTGATGGTAGACGTTGGCGACCTGCGTGAAGGCATTATGTACACACATGCGCTGCGTGGCGTCGAGCGTATACTTGACTTAAAAGAATGCCGCCTTACAGGCATAGGCACAAATGTGGGCTGCTATGGCGGTGTGCTGCCAACTGAAAAAAATATGGGTGTGCTGGCGGATATCGCTCAGGATATACAGGATAAACTGTCCGTTTCGCTTTCCGTGGTATCCGTCGGGGGCACAAACTGCCTTCCTCTGATACAAAGCGGTAAAATGCCGTCGCAGATCAATCAGATAAGAGTTGGCGAAGGCATCCTTCTGGGAAGGGACAGCTCCCGCAACAGTGTGATCGAAGACACTTTTCAGGACGCTTTCGTATTGGCCGCAGAAATCGTGGAAATTAAAAACAAGCCTTCCCAACCCATCGGCAAAATAGGCAAAGATGCGTTTGGAAACAAGCCTGTGTTTAAAAACTGGGGCGTTCGGCGCAGGGCTTTGATTGCTTTGGGTAAGCAGGATGTGCGCTTATCCGGTTTGTTGCCGGTCGACAAGGGCGTCAGGGTTGTAGGCGGAAGCAGTGACTATATCATACTGGATATCAGTGACAGTAATCAGGATTACAAGCTCGGAGATGAAGTGAATTTTCATCTTCTGTACCCCGGGTTGCTATCCGTTTCCACTTCACCTTTTGTCAGCCACATTTTCAAGGAGGAAGTTTAATGGACATCAGTGTCGATATCATTGATTGCAACGATGCGCAGGTCGTATCGCGGCTCAAGCAAATAGAAAAACAGGCTTTCGGAGATGCGGGCCTTGATGAATGGAATCTGGTTCCGCTGATCCGCCACGGTATGGTAATGGCAATGAAGTGCGGCGGCAAGGTGATCGGTGGCGCGCAGTTTATACGCGATTGGCGCGATTCTTCCCGCGCTTACCTTGTTGGCATCGCGGTGGACAGCGACTACCGTGGCAATGGGCTTGGTACACGGTTTTTGCGCGCATGCCTGGACCTGCTTAAAGCGCAGGACATCAGATGCGCAGAGCTCACTGTCGATCCCGCCAACTACGGCGCAGTTAAGGTATATGAGAAGAAACTCTTCTTTCGGACCGTTGAGAAAAGAAAAGACGAATACGGGCCCGGCGAGGACCGTCTCGTCATGGAGATTGACCTGTAAAGCCGCCGCCTGCGGCTGATTATTTTATATCCAGTGCGATCTTGATCGTTCCTGTCAAAAAGTCTTCCCACCCATATTTTTCGTACTCGTTTTTTCTGTTTTGCCTGGCTGTGGTGCCTGCTCCGGTGCTGGAACCTCTGCCGATCTCAACGGTGATGGACCGGAAGTTGGTGTTGCGCGGTCTGTAATGCGCTCTTTGGTTGTCAATATCCTTGTATCCAAGCAGCGGCATTTCTTTCCCGCCCGCATTGAGAGTCATGCGTCCGTATTTGAAGCTGAAAACACACCCTTCAGCAACCGATTCCGCGTAATCAGTGAACGTGCCGCCCGAGCCGTTTAAGCCATAATTGCTGACCTCGGCTCTCAGCGGATAGCCGTTTTTGAGCAAGGCGTTGTTCTTTATCGCGTAGTCTCTTGACCGGGCATCGAGTTCTTTTGTCACAAATCCTTTGTTGTAGAACGTTATTCCGCCCTGCTGGTGCAGGTCAATAAAAACATGGGCTTTGGGTGCATAATGATTAAGCCACTTGATCAGCGCTCTCGTTTCGCTTTCAGAGCCAAGGTTGTATCCCGCAAAGAACGACATCGACGGTTTTGAGGAATATGAGCTTATCATTTTCACGCCTTTTGCCAACTGCCCCGCATTCATTGAAGGCATGTTTCTGTTAAGATCCACTCCGTTGGCATTGGATTTTCGAGTGGCAGTTCCGCCTCTGATGATCATCTCTCTTCCATCCGGGTTGACCAGAGGCACCACAACGATGACAGCCTGCTCAAGCAGTGATCTTGTGTCGGGATCGGTTTGCGCTTTTCTGATCGTGTCATTTATAAACTTGATCGAATAGTCCGTGCCGCCAAACTCTCTTGCGTGAACGCCGCCGGTGATCATGATGACGGGCTTTTCCTGCGCGGGATCCCCAAGATCAAGCTTTATCATATGAATGTCTCTATTCTGTACGCTTTTGCCTATTGTGTAGACATCTATGCCTTCATATCTTCCAAGATTCAATATGTACTTTTGGACTTCGCTGTAATTCATCTGCCGGAGCAGATCTATCTCATATTCTATTGGGTCGCCGATCGTGCTTAAGCGCTTCCACTCCGTTGAAACGGCGTTTCGGTAATGCTCGGGTTTCATCCCTGCAACAGTCATTTTTCCGTAGCGACTCACCTCTTTATTGATTGCGGACAAAGACAGCAATTCCGGTACGGTATTGGAAAACGGCCCGTACACTTTGATATTGCCGACCTGGCTATACGCCCTAACTTTATAGAAATATGTCTCATCAGGATCAAGACCTGATTTTGTGAAACTTCTTGCCGTTGTTGTGCGTACCAAAGCGTATGTGCTCGATTTTGACGTCGCTTCATAAACCTCATAGCCCGTTGCGCCGGGTGCGCTTGCCCATGTGATTTTGACGCTGTTTTCCGCCGGGCTTTGCAGCTTGACTCCCGTTGTTTTGGCGGGCAGCGGCTGGGCAGTTTTGACGGGAGTAAACTGGCTGTATGCCGTTTTTGATCCGACCTTTCTGTACGCGCGGACTTTATAGTAATAGGTTACCCCGGTCGCCAGGTTTTTGTTGGTTAAGCTTAATGTCCGGCGCGATCTGGCAGTATAGATTTTCTTGTAACTGCCGTTGGGCGATGTGGCCCGGTAGACCTCATAGCCGCTTGCAGGCGTGACCCTTGTCCATTTGATACTGCTGCTGTTGTGTCCAACCGCCGAAGCGGATACAAAAGCGGGCGCCGGTAATAACGGCGCTGCGGTGCTAACAGTTGAAAAACCGCTGTAAATCTTTTTTCTGTTTACAGTTCGGTAGGCGCGTACTTTATAAAAATAGTTCGTACCAGTTTTAAGGCTGCTGTTGGTAAACACTGTGGCTGTGGTTGTTTTTACCCTTTTAAAAGCACCTGTTCTTGACGTGGCGCGGTAGACCTCGTATCCGCTTGCGCCCGCAACTTTGCTCCACGTCAGCCTGATGCTTCTGTAACTCGCGGATGTAGCCTTCAGGCCCGGTTGTGATGGCAGCGCGGTCCTTGAGTTCATGGCAGAATAACCGCTGTAGACTTTTTTACCTCCACTGGTGCAGTACGCACGCATTTTATAGAAGTAGGCCTGTCCTGTCGTCAGCCCGTTATCGTTGTAAGTTGCTGTCTTTCCGTTTGTGATGTTTGCGATCAGCCTGTATGTACCCGCAGCAGATGCGGCGCGAAAAATCTCATAACCTTCCGCCCCTGATATGGCCTCCCACGTGAGCCTGTTGCTTTTGTAGCCTGTTGAAGCAACCGAAAGCATAGGCGCAGTCAAGCCTGTGCGAGCAGACTTTTCGGAAGAATACCAGCCGTAATCGGTTTGGCCTCCCGTATCGACATACGCCCTGATCTTGTAATAATATGTGGTGTTTCCGGAGAGATTGTTATGGGCAAAGCTTGTGCCGCTTGTCGATATCAGCCGCACATAATCATCTTGCTGCGATTTCGCGCAGTATACCTCATAGCCTGATGCTCCGGTCACATGATTCCATGTCAGCCTGTTGCTGCCCGGGCCTGCAGAAGCAACCGACAGTACAGGCGCCGCCAAGCCAGTCCAGGCGAACTCCTCGGATGAATGGCTGCCGTAAATTCTTTGGCCGCCTGCGTCAACATATGCTCTGACTCTATAATAATATGTGGTGTTTTGAGAAAGATTGTTGTGGATAAAGCTTGTGTCGTTTGTTATTATCACAAGCTCAAAATCATTTTGTGATTCCGCGCAATATACTTCGTACCCTGATGCCTCGGGTACAGCATTCCACGTGACTTGAATGCTGCCCGAGTCCGTTGCGGTGACAGACGATATGGATACATCGGGCAGCGCTGCAGGTATGGCGGCAGACGGGTAGCCTCTCCATTCCGGTTGCGACCATCCGTTTTTATCCGCAAAATAATATATCTGAAAAGCGCCTGACGCACCCTCCCAAACATCATCACCCGTTTGTGGCGCGTCCCCTAAAAATGTGACGCTGGAGAGGTTTGAGCAGGACGCAAAAGCAGACGCACCAATCTCAGCCACGTTGCCGGGAATGACAAGCTCTGTTAGTCCCGTATCGTAAAACGCCTCTGCGCCTATGTCTGTGACGCTGTCTGGTATCGTCACTTCAGTTAGAAAGGCGTTTTCAGCAAAAGCCGCTGCACCAATGACCGTAACCGGAAAGCCGTCAAGCGTATCCGGTATCATGACCGAAGTGTCGCTGCCGATATAGCGCGTGATCGTGGCTTCACCCTCATGCTCGCTGTATTCATAGTCCTCACCCAGAGCATAGGCCACATCCGCAAACGGCGAAAGGCCAAGCCCTGTCAAAACAAATAAAACAGCCAGCAGAGTGCAAAACACCCTGTTTCCCGAAGATTCGGACAATGTGGTTTTCATAAACGCCTCCACGGATGTGCTGATAACACTGTTGCTGTCTTGGGGTTTATAGGTTGCGTTTCCGTACGCATGATATATATGTATATAATAATATAACATAGCCACATTGTGTAAGTCAATTTAATACCAAAGATTTGTGTTTTTTTGCGAAGCTATAAGTATGGTATGCAGCACAAATACGTTTGTTTGGCATGCTCGATAATTGTTTTTGATAAATGCAGCTCGGTATGATTTTTACCAGCAGCAGAGTTACATAAATCTTTCAAACCGCTCCGCTTTGGCTTTGCATACGGGACACACGCGCGGCGGGTTTGTGTTTGCGCAAAGATAGCCGCAGACAGTACAGCGGTAGACGGGATATTTAAGTGTGATATTTTTGTGGCCGGATAAATCTTCATTCTCTGCAGCCTGTGCCCTGCGTTTTCCCAGCGGCAGACGCCTTTCCGGAACCTGTTTATCGGACAGTTGATCCGAAACGTACAGTGCACAAAAACATGCGCCGTAATCGGCAAGGTCGTCATCCCTGTACACGCAGGGACAGACGATGTCGAGATTGTCTTCTTTGCGGTCACCTTCAAACAGACGACATGGGCAGCTTTCAATGCCGTATCGCTTCTCGTTGGCAATAAGCCCCTCGCAGAGGCTCTTTACAAACTCTTCATCAGGGTTGAGCATGTAGCCGCCCTCGTTCGCTTCTCGTTTGAGTTTTTCAAGCCTTTTATCAAGCTCCATATTATTCCTCCAACAGCGCCTTTAGAGCATCCGCATCGTAACCTATGATGCACCTGTCCTCACCTATCACGATCGTCGGGAACGAACCGCTCGGGTTGTGGCGCAGCTGCTCCTTTCTGATGGCTTCCATATCATCTCCGGAGAGCTTGTCAACATCTATATAAGCGTGCTTTATATTGTGATCGCTCAAAAACGACTTCGCTTTTTTGCACCAGCCGCATGTGCTCAAAGCATACACCTTGATATCCCCGATATCGCGTCCGCTGACCTGATTGAATTCTGCCAATTTTCTGCTCCTTTTCATCCGATTTTTCTTATTGTACCTTATGTCCCGCGACATGACAAGCCACCTCAATAAACGCTTCACTACGCTTTTTCTTCTGTATACCGCTGAATGGTTTTTATTCCCGAAGGAAATCATAATGATACCTTATGAATGAGGACAGGCCATGTATTTGCGGCGAACAGTCAAAAGGCTGCGTTTTATGTATAACAAGCAGGCAAAAGGTACAAAAACGCAGCAGACGAAAACAAAACTCACAAAAAGCCTCGGGTTCAATATTGATTGCATCCAAAAGATGCTTGGCGATAGCGACGATGTCAAGTCGCATTTCTTCTCGTTTGGTCAGCATGGCAATCTACAGGGTGCTCTTGTTTACATCGATGGCCTTGTCAATGTACAGACCATTACGGATACCATACTCATGCCGCTTCTAAGGCGCCGCTTTGCCAATGGTGAAAAACCGTCCCCCGAAACACTACGGCGTACCGTTCTGTGTTCTTGTGATACATCTTTATATGATACAGCAGATGATCTGGTTTCCGGCTGCCTATCTGGTCATACCGCTATGATCGTGGATGGGCATGCGAGCGGTCTGCTGATGAGCACAAAGGGATGGGAAACACGCAACATATCAGAAGCGCAAAGCGAGTCTGTGGTGCGCGGGCCACGAGAGGGTTTTACAGAAGACTATCGCACCAATACCTCGCTGCTGCGCAGACGCATTAAAAACCCGCATTTTCGTCTTGAACATATGCTGATCGGACGCCAGACAAAAACAAGTGTTTGTATCGCGTATATAAATGGCATTGCAAATGAGAAGGTGATCCAGACTGTCAAAAACAGGCTTGCTTCTTTGGATATTGATTCGGTGATGGACACAGGTTATTTGGAGCAATATATCGAAGATGCGCCTTTCTCTGTTTTCCCCACCATTGGTTACAGCGAGAAGCCGGATGTCATCGCGGGACGGATCCTCGAAGGACGCATTGCCATCATTGCCGACGGCAGCCCTTTTGTGTTGACTGTGCCCATGCTTTTTACCGAAAGCTTTCAGACATCGGAGGATTATTACGCGCGGACGATCTATGTGAGCCTTGTACGCATGATGCGTTTTTTCGCTTTTTTCCTTACGGTCTTCGCTCCGGCTATCTATATCGCTCTGACGACTTTTCATCAGGAGCTACTTCCCACAACGCTGCTTTACACAGTTGCGGACGCGCGTGAAGGCATACCGTTCACGTCTTTTTTCGAGGCGTTCATTATGATTTTTGCTTATGAGATACTGCGCGAGGCAGGCATACGCCTCCCCCGTCCTGTCGGTCAGGCTATCAGCATCGTTGGTGCTTTGATTATGGGAGACGCGGCTGTATCGGCGGGCATTGTCGGCGCACCTATGGTCATTACCATCGCTATTACGGCAGTTGCGGGTTTTATTGTGCCAGAACAGAATGATTCAGCTTCCATATTAAGACTCATTGCCATGGTGTTTGCGAACTTTTTCGGTGGATACGGTATTGCCATGGTGTTTCTGTTTATGCTCATGCATCTCGCCGCCCTCAGATCGTTCGGAATTCCCTATTTTGAGACCGTCACGCCCTCCCGCGACCTTGAGGACAGCTATATCCGCATGCCGCTTTGGACGATGAGCAAACGTCCGCGCCGCATCGCGAAAGGCAACATCACGCGGCGGCACAGTGTGAAGCCGCCGCCAAACGGCAAAGGAGGTGGCGAATCATGAAAACACGCATTCTAAAAACAGCTGTGTTTGTTCTGATGGCATGTGTTTTTATGGCGATGACAGGCTGTTGGGATGCCCATGAGCTCAACAGGATTTCAATAGTTGCGGGCCTCGGTGTGGATGCGGCGGAAACCGAAGATGAGTACAGCGTGAGCATACAGATCGGAAAGTCGAGTCAGAAACAAAATGAAGGCGATGAAAAAAGCGAACCTTTCATACTCATTGAAGCTTCGGACAAAACAATGATCATGGCGCTTGAAAAACTGCGTCTTAAAAACAGCAGAAAGCTCTTTTTTCATCACAATCAGGTGCTTGTAATCGGCGCCGCACAGGCAAGAAAGGGCATTGTCCCGCTGCTTGATTTCTTTCTGCGCGACCGTGAAATGCGGCTTGAGACATGGATTGTCGTTGCCCAAAACACTGCTCATGAGCTGCTGAAGGTTGATCTTGTGCAGGATCGTATTACAGCGATCGCTATCGCGGATATGATGGAGAGAGAATCGAAAAACTCGCCCCATCTTGCGACCAACCTTCTTGACCTTGTTTCGGCGCTAATGGACGAGGGGTCAGCAGCTGCAGTCCCACTCATGGACAAATCTTTGGAAAGCGACAAAGCGAAGGTATCCATCATAGGCACGGCAATTTTCGATGAGGGCAGGATGGTCGGAAAGCTGAATATGACAGAAACAAATGGCTTTGTTCTCGCAAAAGGTAGAGCTAAGAACCTTCTGCTTGAAGTCGGGATGGATGAGGGCAGTGCTGTACTCTGTTTTACCATGATAGATTCAAAGGCAAACCCAAAGCTGTCAAATGAAAAAGCCTCTGTCAGCCTCGATATCAACGCTGAGCTTTTGGTGATTGAACTCAAGGGGTTTGATGGCATCAGCATGAACGACCTGCACCCGCAAATAGAAATGGCCGCTCAGGACACCATCAGCGGCTTGATCGAGGATACGTTCAAAAAGACTCAGCAATACAAAGCAGATATCTATGGATTCGGAACAGCCATCCACCGAAAATACCCGAGAGAATGGAAAGCAATCAAGGACAACTGGCGCGATCTGTATCAAGATATCAAGCTTGAGGTCAAGACAAAAGCGAAAGTGACCAACACAGGTAAAATCGCAGATTCATTGAACATGCAGGAGAATAAAAAATGAAAACGGAAACCGGACGCATATCATCTCTGCAGTATATGTTCTGCATCGCTTGCTTTATACAGTCGTCAGCGCTGCTCTCTTCTTTTTTTGTTCCCCTGACGAAGCAGGATTCATGGATGAGCGTGTTGGCCGGTATTTTGCTTGCCTCTCCTCTGCTGATGATCTATCTAGGTCTTATGCGCAGATTCCCAGGTAAAACGCTCATAGAAATCAACGAAGCTGTTTTCGGGCGTGTCTTTGGCTTTGTTGTCTCGCTGCTTTATATCTGGTTTATGATGTCGTTGTTCACTTTGAATTTGCTTGATATCGGCCAGCTTGTGAAAAAAACAATCATGGTGGATACGCCGCTGATCGCGCTGATATCACTGTGCATCTTGGTGTGCGCATATGCTGTTTATCATGGCATCCGGGTTGTGGCAAGGTACAGCTTTGTATTTGCGCTTTTGGCGGTATTTGTTGTGATCACCTCTACGCTTTTTACATTGAATTTTTGGCGTTTTGAAAACTTTCTGCCAATGTTCGACCAGTCAGTTATGCACTATGTGCAAAGCATGCATCTGGCCACGACCATCCCATTTGGAGAGGTCGTCGTGTTTCTGATGATAGCTCCATATGTGCAGCGTAATAAAAAAGGACTGGCGCGCTATGCCTTTGGCGGCCTTCTAATCGGCGGCATGACAGTACTTGGCGTGGTTGTGCGTGATACTGCGGTGCTGGGCAATGTGCTGTCATTTTTCTCAATACCCCCGTTTGAAACGCAGCGAATGGCGGTTTTAGCGGAAGGTTTGAACCGGCTTGAAATACTCTATATCATCATTCTTATCGTGCTGCTTTTTTTCAAGGTGCTGATCCTTTACTATGTTTCGGTTATGGCTGTCACACAGCTTTTCAAGCTTGGTTCCCACCGTCTGGTGATACCCTTGGCAGGCGCCCTGTGTGTGGCTTACGCAACCTTCATTTACCCTTCCGAAATCGCGCATGTTATCGCGGCAAGGGGAGAAACCGCTCAGCTCTGGACTGTTTTCCAATTATGTCTTCCTCTTTTCACGCTTATTGTATCGGCGGCCCGCAAACCGCCAAAGAAGCAATCCAAAAGCGCGGAGGCAGCATAATGGTTTACGTATTCATGGTTTTTGCGCTAATCGCTTTTTTCTATCTGCTTCCTCTGCTGAAAAAAAGCCCAAAACGAGATCGCATCATCGTAGCCGCAATTTTTGTATTCGTTCTGGCCGTATGTGCGCTGACAGCACAGGGCGTTGAGCTGCCAAATCCGTTGAAAACCGCTGAGGATATTGTGAAGGCAATCGGGTTATCCTACCCGCCGCTCAAATAGACGCCTTATGATTGACAACGCCTTTTCGCTATGCTACGATAACGCAAAGACATGACCAAGAAACGCAATGACGGAGACGTGACGCGCAAAGTCTTTCCAAGAGAGCCCCCGGTGGTGCAAACGGGGCAAAGGCAGCGCAGCATTATCACTTCCGAGCGGCTGCTCCGATATGTAAGAGCATGACGGATACTGCAACGTTATCGCAGCGGGCTTTTGTAAGCCCGGCAAAGTTTTGGGCCGGTTTGGCCAAATTGGGTGGTACCGCGGAACCTTCGTCCCATGTGGAGGAAGGCTTTTTTTATTTCA
>Ga0351931_1039_pt1 | contig 26793 bp, 24 predicted proteins | sample BONcelT113001E11_FD_205818 | JGI IMG/M metagenome (GOLD analysis project Ga0351931, IMG submission 205818) | Enriched cells from coal bed in the Powder River Basin, Montana, United States - BONCAT cells T11 rep2 HSBNCT.T11.300.1.E11 ... | reverse complement strand
GCGGTTATGACGATCTTCCTCGCCTCGTTTGCCTTTTTGATGAGCATCTTTTGGTAGACAGGGACTTCCTCGAGGGGCATCTCGACGCCCAGGTCCCCCCGGGCCACCATGATCCCTTCCGCCTCAGAAAGGATGGCATCGATGTCACCTATCGCCTCTTCCTTTTCTATCTTCGCGATGAGAGGGACCGATACCCCCCGCCCTGACATCCACGCTTTGACCTCCCTCACGTCCTCAGCGCTCCTGACGAAGGACAGAGCGACATAATCCACGCCCATGGCAATGCCGAACTCCAGGTCGGCCCTGTCCTTTTCGGTGAAGAAAGGGGCGCTCACCTTCATTCCGGGCAAGTTCACGCCCTTGCGCTCCTTGAGGACTCCCCCTTCCACGACCGACGCCTCAAGGGAATCCCCCGAGGTCGTCTTGACTTCGACCTGAATGAGTCCATCATCAAGGAGGATCCTGTCGCCGGGACGCGCATCCTGAATAAGCCACGGGTAATCGATATAGATGCGTCGGCCGTCCCCTCTATCATTGCCGGCACGCATCTCAACGGACTGTCCTTTCTGAAGAGTCACCTTACCTCCTTCAAGGGACCCCACCCTTATCTTGATCCCCTGAAGGTCCTGAAGGATGGCAACGGGTTTGCGGAGCTTCTTTTCAATGGCCCGTATCTTTCTGATGAGAGACCCGTGCGATCCGTGGTCTCCATGGGAGAAATTGAGGCGGGCCACATCCATGCCTTTCCCCACCAGCAATTCCAGGGCTCTTGCCGTTTGTGTCGGCGGTCCAAGGGTACAGACAATTCTGGCTTTTCTCATATTACCCCCCCATATCCTTTCAGGCGATGTCCGACAGATCTCTTTTATCCTCGAACCTGTCGCCTATATGCTGCAAGAGCCGTTTTACTTCCCCGTCCGAAATCCCATCCATCAAGTCTTCGGCTATTCTCCTCGCCGCTATCATGATGTCTATATCCCTGATGATGTCGCCTATTCTGAAAACCGGCATGCCTGATTGCCTGGTGCCCAGCATGTCGCCCACGCCGCGGATCCTCAAATCCTCTTCGGCAATGGCAAAACCGTCAGTGGTCTTCTCCATGATCCTCAGTCTCTTCGTGGCCAGATGCGTCCTTTTCGTCGACGCCAGGAGGAGGCACCTCGACGCCTGAGTTCCCCGGCCCACCCTTCCTCTGAGCTGATGGAGCTGTGACAGCCCGAACCGCTCGGCGTTCTCCACAACTATCATCGTTGCCCGGGGCACATCGATGCCCACCTCTATGACAGTGGTGCAGACGAGCACGTCTATCTTCCCTTCCCGGAAGCGGGTCATGACATCCTCCTTGTCTTTCGCGCTCATCTTTCCATGGAGGAGCCCCACCTTGTATTCGGGGAAGACTGTATGCTGAAGCTCGGCGGCCATGCTCTTTGCATCGCGTATGGGAATATTCTCGGATTCCTCGACAAGGGAATAGACGACGAAGATACCCCGTCCTGCCGCCAGTTCCTGCCGCATCATGGCGTGGGCCCGTCCCCTGTCGTCTTCGGAAAGGACCTTTGTCGCCACTGCCTGTCTCCCCGAGGGCATCATATCTATGACGGAAACATCAAGGTCCCCGTAGACAACCATGGAAAGGGTCCGGGGGATGGGCGTCGCCGTCATGCTCAGGACGTCAGGGAGGCGGGACTTGTCCTTGAGCCTCTTACGCTGTTCCACGCCGAAACGATGCTGCTCGTCGATGATGACGAGCCCAAGCCTGTGGAAATCGACATCCTTCTGGATCATCGCATGAGTGCCGATCACGATGGGTGTGGCGCCCGTCCGTATCGCTTCGAGGACATCGCGGCGCTCGCGCCCCATCCCGCCTTTAAGGAGCGTCACAGGAATACCAAGCTCCGCGAACCACCTGTGGACGTTGAGGTAGTGCTGTTCCGCGAGGATCTCCGTCGGTGCCATGAACGCAGCCTGGAATCCGCTATCGATGGCCACGCATGCGCTGGCAACGGCGCATGCGGTCTTTCCCGAGCCAACGTCACCCTGCAGAAGCCTGTTCATGGGTATATCCCGACCCATATCGGAGACGATCTCGGCCATGACGCGCGACTGCGCTGCGGTAAGGTCAAATCCCAGGTTCTGAATAAAACTCCGGTGGAGGGAACCGTCCGCACGAAAAGCTATGCCCCGTTCTTTGCGGACCCTTTTCTTCCTCGATACGAGGGTTAGCTGAAAATGGAGATATTCCTCGAGGATAAGCCTCTTTACGGCTTCATCCCTCTTGTCTTCCCTGAATTCCGCCCCATCCGCCACATGAACGCACCTGACGGCGTCGGCGAAGGGCACGAGGTGAAAACGTTCCTCCACATCCTGCGGCAGGATGCCTTCCGGTGAGGAATAAAGGACGTCCAACGCCTCGGACATGATGTTGCGGATGAAGCCCTGCTTTACCCCGTCTACCTGGGAATAAAGCGGAAGGACCCTTCGCTCTGTCCCGGGCGTCTCATCCTCACCCAGAACAGACACCTCCGGATGGACGATCTGCAGAATCCCTCCAAAATTCCCTACCTTACCGGAAAGGAAGATCATCGTCCCTTTGCGGCAGATCTTCTGAAGATATCCCTTTGACCACTGGAACCATTTCAGGGAAAGGAACCCCGTTTCATCGGCGACGATCACCTCGAACCCTTTCTTCCGCGCATGTCTGAAAAACATGGACCGGTAGGAATCGACGGAGGCCATGACGCAGGCATCTTCACCGGGCTTCAGTTCCCCGATCTTTCTCACTGTTCCCCTGTCGAGCCAGCGGATGGGGACAAAGTAGAGAAGATCCTCGACGCAGTGCATCCCCTTTTTCACCATCGCCTTCGTGATCACCGGCCCCACGCCCTTCAGGGACGTAAGAGGCAAACGTCGGGCAGAAGCCTCATTTTCATTTTTCCGCATTACGTTCTATAATACAACAAGATAGCGGGTAATGAGAAGCGGGTAATATTTGCTCCACCCATGACCCCTGGCCTGCTTTTACCATTTAAGGGCAAAAGCGCTTTGTAGAGGAGGACCGGTCATGGAAACATTGAAAGAAGTGGATTTTCGCGGCGTCGCTTTGCGTGTTGTCAGGGGCGATCTTACGGAAAGCGATGTCGATGCCGTTGTTAATGCCGCAAACTCCTATCTTCAGCATGGGGGAGGGGTAGCCGGTGCCATCGTCCGTAAGGGCGGGTCCATCATTCAGGAAGAGAGCAACAGGATAGGCTTCGTTCCCGTCGGCGGCGCGGTGCTGACCACGGGAGGAAGCCTGAAGGCACGTCACGTGATCCATGCCGTCGGTCCCATGTGGGGCGAGGGAGATGAAGAGAATAAATTGAAGAAGGCGGTCCGAAGCGTTCTGACCCTCGCCACTCGAGAGGGGTTCTCCTCCATTTCCCTACCCGCCATCAGTGCAGGAATCTTCGGTTTTCCAAAAAAACGCTGTGCCGAGATCATCGTCGATGAAACGGCCGGATTCCTTACGGATAATTCCACATCTCTCAAGGGCATATCATTTTGCCTCATGGATGCCGGTATTATAGACTTTTTTGTCGAGGAACTCGGTCTGCTGGAAGGAAGGTAGGCAAAATGTGCGGTATATTCGGTATATTTAACCACAGGGATGCAGCCAATCTCACCTATCTGGGGCTCCACTCCCTTCAGCACAGGGGCCAGGAGAGCGCCGGCATATCCTGTACCGACGGCGAGACGATGAGGACCCATCGGGAGATGGGGCTTGTCTCGGACATCTTTGATGCCCACGTTCTGTCGCAGCTCCCGGGCAGGTCCGCCATCGGCCACGTGAGATATTCCACCTCCGGTTCAAGCACTATTGGCAACGCCCAGCCGCTCATGGTCGAGTATTCCCGGGGTTATCTCGCGATGGCGCACAACGGCAACCTGACGAACGCGATGATCGTGAAGGATGAGCTGCAGAACTACGGCTCCATCTTTCAGTCCTCCTCCGACACGGAGGTGCTTATCCACCTCATGGCCCTTGCCCACGAGGACTCCACCGTGGAGCGTCTCATTAGTGCGCTGAGAAGGATGGAAGGTTCATACTCCATCGCTGCTCTCACAAACAACGAACTTCTGGCCATGCGGGACCCCCACGGCTTCAGGCCGCTGTGCCTCGGGAAGCTGAGGGACAGCTATGTCGTTTCGAGCGAGAACTGCGCTTTCGACCTTATCGGTGCCAAATATATCCGCGACATCGAGCCGGGAGAGATACTTCTTGTCAACGAGAACGGTCTGACATCATTCAAGCCTTTCAAAGAGACCGCCCATCACCATTGCATCTTTGAATTCATCTACTTTGCCAGGCCCGACAGCTATATGTTCGGCAAGACCGTCTATAGCGTCAGAAAGGCCCTGGGCAGACAGCTCGCCAGGGAGAGTGCCGTCGATGCCGACATGGTCATCCCCATACCCGATTCGGGAATCAGCGCGGCCATCGGCTATTCCCAACAGACGGGCATCCCCTTCGAGATGGGGCTCATCAGGAACCACTATGTAGGCCGCACGTTCATAGAGCCCAAGGATTCGATACGGCATTTCGGCGTAAAGTTGAAATTGAATGCGCTGCGTGATATCGTAAAGGGCAAACGGATCGTCGTAATTGACGATTCCATCGTCAGGGCAACGACGGGCAGGAAGATCATCAAGATGCTCCGGCAGTACGGCGCGAAGGAAATACATTTCCGCGTAAGCTCGCCGGCCACGATGTATCCCTGTTTTTACGGCATCGACACCCCTTCCCGCTCGCAGCTGATAGCGTCATCGCACACCCTGGAGGAGATCAACAAGTACATGGGTTCCGATTCCCTCCACTACCTGACGATAGAAAGCATGCGCAAGGCCCTCGGAAAGGGTGAGTACACATATTGCGATGCCTGCTTTTCCGGAGCATACCCTTCACGGTTCCCCTGGGGTATGGAACTGGAGCAAATGGAACTTTTCGCTAAAGGAGAAAAATAATGACAGAAGATCGCGCGGTGCTCCTCAACATCCTCAAGGCGTTATCCTACGAAGAGGGAGAATTCACCCTCGTAAGCGGCAAGAAGAGCAGCTTTTACATAGATGCCAAGGAAACGACCCTTAACCCCGAGGGCCTGTACCTGGTGGGAAGGATGATGTACAGGATGACCCGTGAGATCCCCGGTGTACAGGCAGTCGGCGGCGTCAGCATCGGCGGCGATCCTCTCGTATCTTCCGTCGTGCTTGCAGCCTACGTTGAAAAAGACGATCTGAAGGGTTTTCTGATCCGGAAGGAGCCCAAAGGCCATGGAACGAACCAGTGGATCGAAGGCGGGAAAAACCTGAAGGCGGGAATGAACGTGGTGATCCTCGAAGACGTGGTCACCACCGGCGGGTCCTCATTGAAGGCAATAGAGGCCGTTGAAAAAGGCGGGTATAAGGTGAAAGGCGTCGTCGCGTTGCTCGATCGCCTTGATGGTGGCAAAGAAGCTATAGAATCAAAGGGTTACATATTCAAATCTATATTCACTCTTAAAGATGTAAGGACTTCTGCATAATATCACTCAGATTATCGTATCTACCCGTTCACCGTGCAGCACGTGAGAGATATGCAGGAGAAGCTCTTTCTTTCCATAACCCGTCCGGGATGAAAAAAGATGTGCCTTCACGCCATCAAAGAAGGATTCAAAAGAACGCCTCTTCTTTGCTATGTTGCCCTGGGTCTCCTTGTCGACCTTCGTGAGTACCGGCGTGAAGGGAAGTCCTTTCGTAAGGAGCCACTCCACGAGCATGGTGTCGAGGTCATCGGGGTCCCTTCTCACATCGAGGAGCCAAATCACACGCCTGATACGATCATTTGCAAGAAGATATCCCTCGACCATTTTTTGCCACTGTTTTGCCATCTCCCGGGAGACTTTCGCATAACCGAACCCGGGGAAATCCGAAAATATGACCCAGTTGCGCCGTCCCTTCGATTCGTAGAGGACCTTGTAAATGTTAATCATCCTCGTGGCCCCGGGGCGCGAACTGGTCCTCGCCACACGCTGGGTGACGACTGCGTTTATAAGGGAGGACTTGCCCACGTTCGACCTGCCGACAAAGCAGATCTCGGGGATATCCCCCACCTCTACGTCTGCCGCCGCGGACACACTCTTAAGATATTTGGCGTCGATTATCCTCATGTCTTCCTATTCCTGTTCCCGGGCGGGTTCCGCCGCGGCGTATGCCCTGATCAGGGCGTTAAGCGTATCGAGGATGACGACCGGGTCAGCATCCTTCATGTTCAAGACCCGTTCTTCTATCTCCTTCCTGAGATGCGGCCAATTCACCGGAGGTGACTTGACCATGGTGATCTTTCCGTGCATCGTCCGGACCGACTCTTCTTCGAAGCAGACGAGCTCTTCGTGAAGCTTCTCTCCCGGTCTCAGGCCCGTGAAGACGATGTCGATGTCGTCCCCCACCTTGAGGCCCATAAGGCGGATCATATCATGGGCGAGGTCGAGTATCTTCACTGGCTCTCCCATGTCGAGGACAAATATCTCCCCGCCTTTTCCCATGGCGCCTGCCTGCATAACGAGCTGGGCGGCCTCGGGGATACTCATGAAGTAACGCGTCATCTCGGAATGGGTCACCGTGACGGGGCCACCGCGCAGGATCTGCTCCTGGAAAAGGGGGATGACGCTTCCGGCACTGCCGAGGACATTGCCGAACCTGACGGCGATGAACCGGGTACCGCCCTCGCCGTTCATACCCTGGCAGATAAGCTCCGCAACACGCTTTGTGGCTCCCATGACGTTGGCCGGGCTCACCGCCTTATCTGTGGAGATAAGCACGAACTTCTCCACCCCGGAGCGAAGGGAGGCCTTCACCACGTTGTACGTCCCCTGGATATTGTTCCTGAGGGCCTCGAGAGGGTGAGACTCCATGATGGGGACGTGCTTGTAGGCGGCCGCATGAAATACGACCTGGGGCCTGAAGCTGTCCATGACGCCTTCGAGCCTCTCCGTATCGAGGATATCCCCAAGAATCATCGTATAGGGCCTTCCGTCATACGCCTGCCTGAACTCCATATCTATCCGGTAGAGCTCGTTCTCCACCCGCTCGAAGAGGATGAGCTGCTCCGGTTGCATTTTCATGATCTGCCGGCAGAGCTCGGAGCCGATGGAGCCGGCCGCACCCGTAACAAGCACCCTCTTCCCCGTCAGATACTCCCTGATCTGTTCCCTGTTGAGCTCCACGTGCTCTCTTCCTAGGACGTCCTCGATGCGGATCTCCCGTATCTGGTTAACGTGAACGCTGCCGTTCAGGATATCGCTTATCGCCGGTACGGTCTTACATATGATGCCCGCTTCGTCGCAGAGCCTGACGATACGCCTCATCTCCTTGCCCGTCAGCGATGGAATGGCGATCACCGCCGCCTGCGCCTCCTTCTTGCCGGCGACCTTCACCAGGTCGCCTACCTGCCCGAGAACGGAGATGCCGTGGATTCTCTGGCCTTTTTTCGCGCGGTCGTCATCAAGGAACCCGACCGGTTCATAACCGATCTGGGTGCTCTGGTTCATCTCCCGAAGTATCATCTCCCCTGCCCGTCCAGCCCCGACGATGAGCACTTTCGTCCGTGCCCGTGTCGAGCGCACGGGGTAGAACTCCCTGAACACCCTGTACAGGAAGCGTGACCCCCCCACAAGGGCGAGGATGATGAACCAGTCTATGACGAAAACGGACCGGGGAAAGTCGATGAAGTGATGGACAAAGGCGACATACACGGAAAAGAGCAGGGAGCTAAGGACCGTCGCCTTCACGATGCGTATGAGGTCGTTCATCGAGGCGTAGCGCCAGACGCCGCTGTACAGCCCAAAGACAAAGAAGCAGGCAACACGGAGCACAACGAGAACGGGCAGTGTATTCAGGAGCACCGCCAGATTGATCTCGGGAATATCGAAATTGAAACGCAGGTAATAGGCCGCCCAGTAGGCCAGGGCCGTCAGAGCCACATCGCTCGTGAGAACGATAAGCCTTTTCGCGCCTCCTATGAGTCGAGTCTTCATTATTCGTCTGAACCCCTAAGACTTATATCAGCATAGCGCCGCATTTTCTACGCTTTTCTTCCTGGCCGGAGCCGGTGATGCCTTTATTCATCGCCTTTTCTTTCCCTTTGTGACCCCTTGAACTCAGGCATCGTATCAAAGCCCCTGGCGGAAATACCCTGTCTCTTCAACACGTTCACAACGGTCAACCAGAGGATCTTGAGGTCAAGGGAAAGACTCCTGTGTTCCACGTACCAGACATCGAGATCGAACCTTTCTTCCCAAGAGATGGCGTTCCTGCCGTTGACCTGAGCCCATCCGGTGATACCCGGCCTCACATCGTGACGCCTCGCCTGATGCTCGTCGTACAGAGGCATGTACTGCATGAGAAGCGGCCTCGGACCCACAAAACTGAGGTCGCCCAAGAGGACATTGAAAAGCTGGGGCAGTTCATCAAGACTCAGCGCCCGCAAAACCCTTCCCACGGCTGTCAATCGCGCCCCATCGGGGAGGAGGTTTCCCGCAAGGTCCCTGTCCTCATTCATGGTACGGAACTTTATGATCCAAAAAGGCTTACCCCGATAGCCGGGGCGCATCTGTCTGAAAAAAACCGGGCGCCCCATTGTAACGTAAATAAGAAAGGCAACCACCAGCATGGGTATACCGAGGACAACAATGCCGGCGAGGGAGAGTAATATATCAAGGCTCCTTTTTGCGACAGACGGCGGAATCCGGCGGTCGAGCGCCTTATAGTACTCGAACATCGCGGCGGTGACCTTCTCACGGGAAAAGCCCGCGAGGGCAAAGTCGCGGGCCCGCTCCCCCATTCTTCGCGCCAGGGAGGGATCTTCAGAGAGCTTTGTCATCTTGAGCATGAGATCGTGGTGGGAACCCATCTCGAAAAGGAAGCCCGTGAGACCCTCTTCGATGGCATCGGTAATGCCGTAGATCCTAGACCCTATAGAGGGAATACCCACGGCCGCCGCCTCTATGACGACAAGGCCGAACCCCTCCCGATGGCTCGGCAGGCACAGGACGTCCGATGCCGACATAAGCCTCTCCGGGGTATTCGTGGGCCCCGGCACATGCACCCTTTCGGCACACCGGGAGCATATCTCGAGGACCTCCTCCTTCACATTCTCCTCGTCGGGACCGGCAAGGACGAGATGCGCCTTCACCCCATGCGTTGCGCGCAGAGCCGCGAACGCCCGGGCAAGATCAAGGATACCTTTGTCCCTGTTCAATCTCCCGAGGAAAAAAAAGACCGTCTCGTCCGGCCCTATGTCCCACTCCTGCCGGAGGGCTCTTCTTGCCCCTTCATCGAAGCGGAACCGTCGAGGGTCAACGCCGCACATAGACCCGTTCGCTATGACCGCCGACTCGCCCCGTCCCACGATGCCCTGGGCAATGAGGAATTCCCTCTGCGAGGGACTGTCGACCAGTATATCTGTCGCGCAGGCCACCAGCACCCTGTCCATTGTCTTGAGGACAAACCGCCTGAGGCCCCTCAGATTCTTCCACACCTGTCCCGTAAAGGTGTGGACCCTCGTCGGCACCCGGGCCGCGAAGGCAGCCGTCATGGCAAGAAGCCCCGACTTGGGCATGATGGAATGGACTATGTCGAAGCGTTCCTGCCTGAATATCGTAAAGAGCGCAAAAAGCGCCTTCACGTCGTTCCTCGGCGATATGCTCCGTGGGATAGGAACAGGAATGACCCTCGCCCTGATACCGTATGGCTCGAGAAATCCGGGGTTATCCGTGGAGCACACAACGCAGAGCTCGAATTCATCCTGGAGAAGGACCATGTGGTCAACCAGAAAGGCCCTGATGGACATTTCAAGGGTGGCGACGAAACAGACCTTCTTCTTCCTTCTCACGTTGTCAGCCTTCCCTGCCATACCGGGCCCCGGGCCTTTGTCCCCCTTCGGTCCGTAGACCCTCCTGTGGTGCATGAAAAGGACTGACGGCGGCACAAGACCGAGGAGCAAGGGCCTCATCATGTAGGTGAAGGAATATCTTCCGTCCGTCAGCCTCTTCGCCACCCTGTACTTGACCAGCGCCTCCTCCCACCGGGAGGAGAGGCCTTTCCTGCCGTAGCTCAAGGCGTCCCACCGGACCGCATAGAGGAATTCGGGGATTGTGACAACCCTGCAGCCCCGTGAGACCAGCCTCGTGAACAGGTCGTAGTCTTCCGCTTTCCTGATACCCTCGTCATAGAGGCCAACCTTTTTCAGGTCCTCTTTCCTGAACATGACCGACGCATGGATGACCTGGGGGCCTTTCAGCCAATCCCTCTTTTCCGCTTCCCCGGCAACTTTCAATTCTCCCCATTGGGTCCCGTCGCCGTCGACGAGCCGTGCGAAGCTTCCCACGGCGCAAAAATCCGGGTGGTCTTCGAGAAAGTCGGCCTGTCTCTGAAGCCTTTCGGGCATGGAAACATCATCGGCGTCCTGAACGGCTACGAACTCGCCACGCGCCTTCTCGATGCATCGGTTCCGGGAGTATGCCGGACCTCTGTTTGTCTCGTTCCTGAGGAGTAAGAACCTTTCGTCCTCGCCAACAAGGCCGCGAAGAACATCCCATGTGGCGTCGCGGGATGCGTCGTCACAGATGATGCATTCCCAGTCCATCAGGGTCTGCTCCCTGATGGAATCCACGGCCGACGAAATCACGGCCGCGCCATTAAAGACACAGGTGATGACACTTACGCGAGCCATTGAAGCCGTGCCCCCGACGTGTCAGCGCGCACCCTTTGGCGTTGCTGACTATCTGCGTATCCTGTAAACAGCAAAGGAGTACTCCTTATAGGTCATGAATTCGGGAATATCGACCCTTTCCAGGCCTATATCGTCTATGTGGCTCCTGAAACCCCTGATGGATTCCTCTATGGTTCTTTCATCGACAACAAGAAAACGGGCGCCGGAGGTCTTCAGAAAGGGGCCCAGCGCCGAATGGTCGATGCCGATGGGGATATTGATGAAATCCCCGCCCTTGTAAAAGGTCAACCGATTGATCCTCGGCTCGACTGCAAAACTCTCGTGTGCATACCCCGCGCCCTTGAGATAGATTCCGCCCGTCTTCAGTTCCGTCTTGCCACGATCTGCTGACTGAAGCGTCTTGGGGATGATCGTCAGGCAGATGAGGATAAGAAACCACACGGCAAGATGATTGGTGAGCTTCGGGTTCCAGGACCTTCTCGCCGCGAGGCTTTCCAGACGCGAATTCAGCTCCCAGAAACCGATCGAAACCCACAGCAGCGAGGGGATACCCATAAGGAGTCCGTGCCTCGTGCTCACGTAGGAAACCTTGAAGGCGTATGACAGGGCCAGCAGAAAATACAGGGAGAACCATATGAGGAAGAGCACCTCTTTTTCCGAATAGGGGATGATCTTCCTCCTGACCATCCCGAAGAGAAGGAGGACGATCAGAACGACGTGAAAGGACCTGAAGTATTTGGAGGAGGTTTCCCAGAGGGAAAAAACGTAGCGGTTGTTCGCGACCTGGGTGAAAAATGACTCCCCATCCGGGGAATCCTTGTCTCTGAGCGCAGGGAATGCGTCGCCTCTCTTTTCCAGCAGATCCGGTATCTTTGTCCCTATCTGTCCGAGTTCCCAGTATCCCGTCTTGCTCTTAAGAAGATGCAGGGGCCCGATGAAGATGACCGGGAAGGATGCGAGAAAGACCATGAGAAGACCAATACACCACAGGACCTTTCGGTCCCGGTAGAGGAAGACCCACGCCATCCAGAGGATGATGACCGGTATGAGGGCAAGGCCTTCGGTACGGGTGAACGAGGCCAGTCCGGCAAAGAGGGCCGCAAGGACGATGAAAATCCATTTCCTTCCCTCTATCCCCTTCCAGGCCGCCCAAAGGGACATGAGCGAACAGCACCAGAAGAGGGGCTCCCTGAGAACGTCCGACGAATACTGGACGAGACGCGGGCTCAATACGAAGAATATCGACGCCACGACGGCGATCTTCAGGTCGAAAATGCGCCTCAGGAGAGAAAAGAAGGGCAGGACCGCGAGCGAACCCAGAACGGCGGAAGCCATCCTTCCCGCTGTCTCCCAATCGTGGAAGACCTTCTGGAAGAGCACGATGATAAAAGGATAGGTGCTGTAGAAACCATCCTCGTAGACGGCCTTCCAATTCCCCGCATCGATCAGCCTGGCTATCTTTATATACAGGAGGCCGTCGGGTGTTATCACGTCCGCCGTCAGGACCATGTACACCCGTGTGGCAAAGGCAAAGAGAAACAGGCCAAGCGCTATTCCGGCATTCTGTCTTATCCTGCACCTCTTCCGCTGACCCTGAAAGCCTGCACGGGGACCTACGCTTTCCTCGCCTGAACGATTGTGATCTCCCCGTCAAGTATCTCCCGGGAGAAGAGGTCCTTGTCATCAGGCGCCTTCCCCTTTGCGTTCCTGACGATCATACGCCTGACAAGGGGATACAGGATGCTCCACCTCCTTGCCCTGACATACCGGTTCGTGTGGACCCCCGTCACCTCCAACCCTGCCTTTTCGAGTGCGTATCTCAGTTCGGTGAAGGTCATGGGATTTATGTGTTGATGATCGTACTCGGGATGTCCGTGACGGAACTCCCGGGGCAGTTTGATGAAGCGAAAGAAGTCGTGATACCCGTAAAAGAGGAAGCGTGTCCTGCTCTTGATGGACATGATGTTCGGCGTCGTTATGAGAAGGGTTCCGCCGGGTTTCAATACCCTTGCGAATTCCCTGACGCAGGAGAAGGGGTTCTCGAGGTGCTCGATACCCTCTACGCAGGTGACATAATCGAAGGTGGCATCCCCGAAGGGGAGTACCCCGTTGAGGTCGACCTTCCTGAAGGGTACCTGCCCGTGAAGTCTGAAGAAGTCCTCATCGAGGTCGACAGCCGTGATGTCGTGAAGACCCATCAACTCCTGCACTAGCGCCCCCTCCCCGGCGGGGGCGTCGAGAAGCTTGCCACGAGGCATCCCGGCAAGGATCGACACGACCTTCTCCTGCGTACCGGGGGCGTTCTTGTCAACGAGCGGTCCCCCTTTACCTTCCGACGGCCTTTTCTCAGTAGTTTCCATGGTCTTTCATCCTTTATTCACGTGGTGCCCGATAATCCCTTCAAGCTCCTTCCCCACATTGCTCAACCGGTATCTCGCCGACACCTCAAAACCCCTCGTGACCAATGCTGCCCGTAAGGCGGGATCCCGGGCGATATCCATAATGCCCCGGGCGATATCCTCAGGCCTGTGCACATCGACAAAATACGCGAAATCATGAACTTCATCGAAGGCAAGAAATGGTGATATCCGCGTCAGGATGACGGGGGTTCCCGTGCTCATCGCCTCGACGGGAGGCAGACCGAAACCCTCTATCTCCGTTGATGCCGCGATGAGGATATGGCTCTCCCGGTAAAGGTCCGCCATTTCCGCCTCGGAGATCCTCACAAGAAATCTGTCCGCCACACCCGCCTGCTTCTCCGCCTCGGTGATGTCCGCCGGCGATACCCGCGTGAGGTGAAGGGACACCCCCCTCTCCTTAAGGATCCGGACCGCCGCGAAAACATCCGGTATCGCCTTGTATTCTATGGTGTAGTTCCCCACGGAAAGTATCTTCAGCGTACCCGAATAGTCCATCTCCTTCTCTTTGGGGTGAAAGACACCCTGGTCGATCCCGTTGGGAACCAGGTAGCAGGGAACATGGTATCGTTCTTCGACGCCCCGGACGAGGTGAGGGGCAATCGCGATCTTCACCGTGGGGAGCTCATAGAGGCGATCGAACCTTTTTAGTCTGTCCTTCCATTCGCGCTTCTTATACCAGTACCTGACCTTCGAGGCAATATCGGTGCCGCGGAAACGCTTCGGGACGACGAAGCCCTTGATCCGCTCCAGAACATAGTCAGGCTCAAAGCCCTGCAGGAAATGAAAAAGAGGAATACCGCGCTTTTTTGCCACTTTCCAGAGATCTTCCACGTCCTTGGGGGTTGTGACAACGATGCCGTCGGCGTCGGGAATGGTCCCTTCGTCAAAGGCGGGAACCACCTCGGGCCTCACGCGAAAACCCCAATCCTCGTCGATGAACCGGGCAAGCAAATGGACTGTATGACCCATACTTCTCAGGAGTTCGACATGCTGGAAGAATACCTTGACCCCTCCCGTCATGCCCACATGCCGTATTGCGTAAACCAGTTTCATAATGGCCCCGTTCCGCCTGTCATGATCGGAAGTTCCCCTTCTGCGTTATGCTGGAAGAAAGGATGCCCACGATCCTTTCCGCCGCCCTGCCGTCTCCGTAGGGATTTACCGCCTCCGACATTCCCCCGTACGCGGCACCATCGTCCAGAAGCTCCCCCACGGAAGTCACGATCTTCCGGCTGTCCGTGCCTACGAGCTTCACCACGCCCGCCTCGATGCCTTCGGGTCGTTCCGTCACCTCTCTCATGACAAGAACAGGTTTGCCCAGTGACGGAGCCTCTTCCTGCACGCCTCCGGAATCGGTAAGGATCATGTAGGATCTGGCCATGAGGAAGATGAAGTGTTCGTATTCAACGGGATCGATGAGATGTATATTGGGGACATCACTGAGGATCTCATTGACCGGTCTTTGAACGCTCGGATTGAGGTGCACGGGATACACAATGGTTACGTCGGGTCTCTCCTGTGCGATTGTCTTGAGGGCCATACATATGTTCCTGAAGCCCTCCCCGAAGTTTTCCCGCCTGTGACCGGTCACAAGGATCATTCTTCGGCCCCCGGGGAACGCAATGCCCCACCGGTCCCGGAAATGATCCGCCAACGCCGCCTTCGCCGGTCCTGTTTCCTGTCTTGACCTTATCATCTTAAGCGCGTCTATTACGGTATTACCCGTTACCCATATCCTTTCGGCGTCCGTGCCTTCCCGGATCAGGTTCGACCTGCTCCATTCCGTGGGAGCAAAATGGTAGTCGGCGACAACGCTCAGGAGCCGCCTGTTTACCTCCTCCGGAAAAGGACTGTACTTATTCCACGTCCTTAAGCCCGCCTCGATATGTCCGACAGGTATCTTGAGGTAATATGCGGCAAGACCCGCAACGAATGCCGTCGTGGTATCACCCTGAACGAGCACTATATCGGGTTTCGTCGCCCCAAAAACCTCCTTTAACCCCGTCAGCGCATTGGCCGTTATGTCGAACAGATCCTGGTTCTCCTTCATTATATCGAGATCGTAATCCGGCTGAATATCAAATATGGACAGTACCTGATCGAGCATGCGTCTATGCTGGGCGGTCACACAGGCAATTACCTTGAAATCCCCGGCACGCCTTTCCAGTTCCTTTATGACAGGGGCCATTTTGATGGCTTCCGGGCGGGTTCCAAATGCGAGCAAAACGGTACGCATTGTCTATCTCACCCCCTTGCGACGAAGAGATTGCACAATCGCCTCCAGGCAGCATACAGGAATGAGCAGGAGCGACTTGAGCCTGATCGTCCTCGTTCCGGACCTTGCGGACACACTGAAAAGCCTGAGAGCCTGCCCTGCCGATCCTGTCTTCTGCCTGATCCTCCCCGTGATATAGGACATCTGGGCAGCTGCTTTCCTTCTATCTTTTTCGTCGAGCATGTCGAGATACCTGTCGAAGATATACTGGACGCAATGGATATGTCTCTCATTGAAGGTCGACAGGTTGCCCTCTCCCACCCAGTATGCACCGAGCTTTTCCGCAACGTAGATGAATCTGTCGGTCACTCTTGCTATCTTGAGCCAGAGTTCGGCGTCCTCGAAGGTATTGAGCGTCCTGTCCTCGGTAAGCCCCCCCACCTTCTCAAGGATGGACCTGCGCACGACAACCCCGGAGTTGGGCAGAGTGTTCCAGTTCACCATGAGATCGACGAAAACCGGACGGGTAAGCTGTCTCCTCCAATCTCTGGCCGCTTCTTTCCTGCCGTCGACGGAATGGATGTCCAGGTCATGATAGACAACGTCGGCATTCACCACGTGCGGCATCACGCGCTCGAGTTTCGCCGGATACCACCAGTCATCGGAATCCAGAAAAGCCACGAACTCACCCCGGGCGAGCCTGATACCTTCGTTTCGAGAGGCGGCAATGATCCCGTTGTTCCTGAAATTGACGAGACGGATCCGCTCGTCCTTAAAGCCTTCAACCACCTCTATGGTGTTGTCCTCCGAATAGTTGTTGATAACTATGGCCTCCCAGTCGGTGAATGACTGGGACATGACGGAAGACAGGCACCTGCCGATGAAATGCCCGTGGTTGTAGGTGGGTATGACAACGGAAAAAAGAGGGGCCATCTTCAGCTCTTTTCCGTATTCCCGAGATATAATGCACAGAACCTGAGGGTAGCGTCTATCTCGTCTTCAGCGTTCCCGGTCAACGAAAAACCGGTATCCTTTATCTTGTCTATCCGGTAATCGAGGTCGTCCGCTTCCTCCTCGGCAACCGGCTCAGGACGATCTATAGGGGGCACGAACCCGAGGACCGACTCGCACCTCTTCGCTATCAGGGTTGCCATGTCCAGTATGGAGACAGTGTATTCCCCGCCGAGGTTGAAAAGACCGTCCCCGCACCGGTCAGGCGGAAGGCTTGCCATATGGGCCACCGCGCGCGCCGTATCCTCGAGCGTTATGAAATCACGCTTTTGCAGGCCCGGTGTCTTCAAGACAAGTCTTTCCGTGGTCACCGCCTGACGGCACAGGTCGTTGACAACGAGGGTCCACCTGTCCATATCGGGCGATGCCGGTGCTCCGAAACCGTTCGACAGGCGCAGGACTATTCCCGTCATCTTCCTTTTATCGTGGGCGGCGAGGACGAAATCCTCTGCAACTCTATGAGTGATGGCGTAAGGGTGTGACGGCCTCGGGAGCAGTCCCTCCGTGATGGCACCGGCAAGCGGGCTCCCGTATATGTGTATCGTGGAGAGATAGATGAACCGCCCGACTCCATTCCTTTCCGCGGCTTCGAGGAGCCGCAGGGTCCCCGTCCCGTTGATCTCCATAGCCCTTGCGGGATCCGCCGCGCTCTCGATCTCGTTGACCGCGGCGAGATGGACGATCGCGTTCGTTCCACCACAGGCATCGTCAAGGGACCCCGGTGAGGCAATGTCCATCGCCACCACCTTCCCCCCGCCAACCCATTCGGGCGCCCTTCTGTCCCCATTTCGGGTCCCGAGGTGGACGACGACGTTCGGGTCCTGTGCAAGCAGTTTCGCTATCCTGCCGCCCAGATATCCGAATGCGCCGGTGATGAGGATATTCATGTTCATTTGTGGACTATGGACCAATCGTAGGGAATTGACGTATCCTTCGGGTCGAGCCTTTCTATCTCCAACGGGTCATGGGGAATTGTGGAACAGTTCGCCACTATCGCCGTCTCCATTCCTATCCCTTTGAAACCATTCCAGACCATAGGAGGTATGGTCACGAGACAATAGTTGTCGGGACCGAGGAACAACTCCTGCACCTCGCCCCTCGTCGGGCTCCCCTGGCGGTCATCGTAGAGGACGAGCTTGATATTGCCGTGGGGGACGGCATAGTTCAGGGTCATGCGCTTGTGGATGTGCCACGCCTTCACCACCCCCGGATAGATACAGGAGAAGTATATCTCTCCGAAACCGGTAAAGACATCGGAGTCGCTCCTGAGCATGTGCATCACCTTTCCCCGCTCGTCGGGTATCTGCCTTAAGGGGGTTATCCTGACGCCGTCTATCATGTCACTCTCCTCCCATGTAGGCCAGTATCTGCTCTTTTGTCTTCGGGAGTGCCGGCTTCCCCTGCCAGACATCCCTGTACCACAGGGTTGTCTCTTTGACGGTCCTATCGAAATCCCATCTCGGATGCCAGTCAAGGGCATAGAAGGCCTTGTCGCAATTCAGATGGAGGAGCCTCGATTCGTAGGGTCCCTGGCTGCCCGCAGCCGCCTCGATCTCGCCACCTCCCCAGTGGGATATGATCCTCTCCGCAAGGTCCTGCACCGTGTTGACGGCGTTCTTTCCGGGTCCGAAATTCCATGAGCCCGAGTATTCCTTCGGCGAGGCGTGGAGCTTCGCCGCGAGGAGCATGTAGCCGGACAGGGGCTCCAGCACGTGCTGCCAGGGCCGCGTCGATGAGGGGTTGCGCAGGAAAATGGGTTCCTTTCTTTGGAGGGACTTGATGGAATCCGGGACTATCCTGTCTTCCGACCAGTCGCCCCCTCCTATCACGTTCCCAGCCCTGACACTCGCTATGCCCACGTCCTGCCTGTTCATGAAGAATGCGTGCATGTACCCGAGAAATACCATCTCCGCCGCCGCCTTGGACGCGCTGTAGGGATCTCTCCCGCCAAGCTCGTCCGATTCGCGGTATCCCCACACCCATTCCTTGTTAAGGTAACACTTGTCCGAGGTGACACAGATGATGGACCGCACCCCCGGCAGGGAACGGGCGACCTCGAGGACGTTGACGAAACCTCCCACATTCGTATCAAAGGTGTACCTCGGCTCCTCGTAGGAAAACCTTACCAGCGCCTGCGCGGCGAGATGGAACACAAATTCGGGGTCGAAATCCGAGAACGCCTTCCTCATCCCTTCGAAATCCCTGACGTCCCCGTCGATGTGGCGGATGACACCCTTAAGGTTGATGAGGTTATAGTGGTCGTTGTCCCTCTTCGGCGGCAGGGCGTAACCGAGCACTTCGGCCCCGCACATGGAAAGCCACAGGGCAAGCCATGAACCTTTGAAGCCGGTGTCGCCGGTGACGAGAACCCTCTTCCCTGCGAAGAGTGAAAGATGGTTGTTGTTTACCACTTTACCCATGGCGCTTCCCCTTTATCGTAGAGTTCATTGAGCAATACATACTCCCTGTTGGTATCCATCGGCTGCCAGAAACCGTCGTGCTCGTAGACCATCATCTGGCCGTCCTTTACGAGGTTCCTCATCGGCTTTCTCTCAAATACGAGCCCTTCGTCGTCATCGAGATAATCAAAGATCTCCCTGCGGCACACGAAGAAGCCGCCCGATATCCTTCCGCCGCTCGCCTGCGGTTTTTCGTTGAATTCGACGACCTTCCCCGACGGGTCATTCATGAGTTCGCCGAACCTTCCCGGCGGTCGCACTCCGGTGACAGTCAGTATCTTGCCGTGAGACCTGTGGTATTCTATGAGCCTGTCGATATCCACATCCCCCACCCCGTCTCCGTAGGTGAGCATGAAGTCTTCCTCGCCGGCGAGGTACCTCTGCACCCTTCTCACGCGGGCCCCCGTCATGGCATTCGGCCCCGTCTCCGCAAGGGTCACCTGCCAGTCCGATTCCGGGTGTTGGTTGTGGTATTCTATCCTTTTGCTCTTCCCCAGTGTGACGGTGAAGTCATTCGTGTTGGCTTCGTAATTGAGGAAGAAATCCTTGATCACATCGCCCTTGTGCCCGAGACAAAGTATGAAGTGCTTGACGCCGAACTCGGCATAGTACTTCATTATATGCCAGAGGATGGGCTTGGCGCCGATGGGGATCATGGGTTTGGGAATATTGTCCGCCACGTCGCGTATGCGCGTCCCGTAGCCTCCACACAAGATTGCAAGCTTCATGCTCTCTCTCCTTGAGCCATAAGTTTTTCATATAATGCTTCGTAATTGCTGACCGATCTCCGGGCTGAAAAGCTCTGCCCGAATTTCCGCCCCGCATTCGACGCGAGGGACCGCCTCAGGTCCCCGTCCTCCACGACAGACCTGATGGCATCCGCCAGACTTCTTGCGCTGCCCGGATCCACCAGTATTCCGTCCTGCATATGGGCGATCTGCTCCGGTATGCCCGCGATGGTACTGGCAATAACGGTCTTGCCGAGGCTCATCGCCTCGAGGATGACGTTCGGAAAATCCTCCTGCCCGATGGAGGGCAGGACCATAATGTCGACGGCGTTCATGAAATTGAACACATTCCCTTCGCTTCCCACAAAGTGCACATCACCGTCAAGGCCGCCGTCACGGACGAGCCCTTTGAGCGCCTCCAGTTCCACACCCTCACCCTCGATGAAAACGAGAGGAAGGCTGTCCGCCGGCATCTCCTGCTTCAGTGTCCTCATGGCCTCGATGAGGACGGCGTGCCCCTTCCGCCGCTCCAGGACGGCGACAACACCGACAAGGAGCCGCCCCCCATCCACCCCCAGGCGCCGCAGGGTCTCTTCCCTCGATTCGGTGACACCTCGGGGTTCTATCCCGTTGAAGATATTGACCGTCTTCGCGGGGTCCAGCTTGAGGGCATCGACGAGCATGCCCCTCGCGTATGAGGACCCGGTGACGAAGAAGGACACAGCGCGTGTGACGATCATGTCATAGGGGATGTCCGGCCAGCGCCACACGGGCCGGTACGAATGGGCTATGTTGTTGACGACGTAAACGATACGCCTTATCCCGCACATCCGCGCGGCGATAACGGCGGCGGCGCAGGAGTAGGCCCCGGGGTACCCGCCGTTGTTGATGTGAAGGATATCCACTCTCTCTTTCCTGAAAAGACGGAAGAGCCGTACCGTACTCCAGAGGATAAAAAGGTGCTTCAATACGAGATGGGAGAAGGCGAGGACAGGCAGACGAACAAAAGCCGGGGCCTTCCCGATCCGATCGAAGATAACGCTGAGGTCGGGAAGCCTGAGGGGCACAGCGCGGAGACTGCGCGTCACCCGCTGCCTGAAGCCGGCTTCGTATTCCCCGGAATATCTGTAGAAAAAACTGACCTTATATCGTCCCATGAACTCTTCGTTTTGAAAGAAATTGACGAGCATGTTCTCGCAGCCGGCAAAAAAAGGGCAATCTGAATAGAAGAGGATGTTCTTTCTCATTTGCCGTCTCACGACACAAAGGACGCTATCGTGAGTTTTATCCCTTCATCGAGACTGACCTTTGGCTTCCATCCCATCAGTGTCCTTGCTTTCGTCGTGTCCACGCAATAGTCCATGATCTCGTCGGGACGGTACTCCCTGCCCCCCACCTTCACGAGGCCCTGTCTGTCGAGAAGCCTCTCGACCATTATGGCAAGATCGAGGAGCTTCACCGGAGTCCCGCTGCCGATGTTGATCACCTGTCCGGGGGCCGCCCTGGCCCGTGAGGCCTGTATCATGGCGTCCACAAGGTCCGTTATGTACACAAAATCCCGCGTCTGTTCCCCCGGGGTCATGACAAAGGGCCTCTTTTCGACAAGAGAACGTATGAGGGATGGCAGGAACATACCCGCCTCCTGTCCGGGGCCGTAGGCGAGGGTAGGCCTGAGGACAACCACGGGAAGCCGGTACAGGCTGTGAAACATCCCGCAGAGGTTCGTCACACAGAGCTTTGAATAGGAATATGCCGTGACGGGCGCCTCCCGCATCGACTCGGCAAAGGGGCTCTCATTCCTCCCGTACTCCTCGGCTGTACCGAGAACCACAACGGACGAGACACCCCCGTGCCTGACGAGGGCGGAGAGAAGGTTGAGACAGCCTACCACGTTGACGCCAACGGCCCTGTAGAAGTCTTCCACATCCGATGAGCGTTCCTTGAACGCGGCCAGATGAAAGACCACGTCCGGTTTGCACCGCTCCACGCACTCGTCCACGAAGGACCTGTCCTCGATATCTCCCGTGCAGGCCGTGAGATCCGCCGCCCCGTTTTCAGGAGGAACCATGTCCAGCGTGGTGACAACGGCTCTGTGCCCGATGAGAGCATCCACGAGGCTCCTTCCTATGAAGCCGCGACCCCCCGTTACAAGGATCTTTTTCCCATCAAGCAAAGGTCGAACCTCCTCGGTCACTTGATCACCCTGAGATAGTAGGTCAGCGAATTCAGCGGAAAGAGGTGGGAGAGCCTGACCTCGTACGAATAGGGACGCCTCTCGGCCAACCTCACGAGAATGCGGTGAAGGATGCCCATCTTCGTGCTCTTGAACTCCCTGTCGAATTCGATCCTCTCCACCCGGAACTGCGCCCGCGTATATCCGTACCGTCCATGGAAGGGATGGGAGGGATCGAAATAGCTGAACCACCAGACACCGAAGAAATTCCTGTGCGTCGGGTCGATGGTGGCGTAGCAGCTCCTGAAGTAGGGAACGCTGACGACCACCTCGGCCCCGTTCGCGCTGATGCGGTGGACCTCTTCCATGGCTTTCAGGGGCTTCCTGAGGTGTTCCAGTATGTTGTCCATCCAAACCTGGCTGGCCGAGTCGTCCCCGAAGGGATAGGGAAAGACATCGAGGTCATGGACCACGTCCACACCCGGCAGGGCCAGGGCGTCGACACCGACGCACCCTTCCCTCTTCTTCTGCCCGCAGCCGAGATCGATGCTCAGGCTCATAAAGGTTCCCCCGCTCCCCCGGTGTTCGTGCATCCCGATCCTGTCACGCTGAAGAGGCCCCTCCGCATCCACATCGATCATCGGAATACATGGCGAGAGTTGCTTATATCCTCGAGTTCTCTTATCCACTCGTCCATCCCACTCTTCGACACCCTCGCGAAACCTTCTAGGAACCCTGCAACCGCCCCGCGACATTCCTTTTCCGCCCACCATTCATCGACGTGTTCATGCACGCTGTTGACCTGCTTTGCGGCATCCAAAGGGTTCTCAAACAAGATCCCCGCACGTGACAGAAGAGTAAAAGACTCCCGCGCTTCAGGTGTGAGCGCGTTGGCGGAGGCGTGGGGGTCGTAGAACAGGATGGTCGGCTTATCTATCTGGAGCGCTTCAATGAACGTCGTGCAATACGTCGGATGACCACACAGAAAAAGACTGCTGCTTTCCAGGCTTTCTATGAATGGTACGTCCCAGGTCTCTATGCGTACGCCGGGAGGGAAGATATCCTCAAGCCTCCTCACCAACTCCCACCCCATATCCTCCCTGTGAGGTCTCAGTATCAGGTGTGGAATAACCTTTTCCGACAGGGCGTTGGAAAATACTGCGATATCAAGGTAATACAGACGCCAGTAATCGGTCGTAACAGGAAACTGGACAAGGTATCTTGACCACGTCGTGAGATCGTAGAGAATGTTCCTGGTCTTCAGTGACCCCGACCGCCTTCTCCGTCCCACAAGTTTCGTGGGTGTCAGTGGCTTGACCCGTGCTCGGATACCACCGGTATCGCGGCTCCAGCCCCAGGAATAATACCGGTCGACAACGGCAAGTTCCTGTCTCTCCTGAAGCCAGTAATCGAGAATCCCGTATCCCCCGCCATGCTGCAGGCCTACCAGTAATGCGCCCTTTTCCGATCTGGACGCCGCCCAAAGCTTGAAAAAATCGTTGTAATGCCACGATGTGGCGCTCATAACGGCTTTCGGGTCAAAGGGATACAGCCTGTCGATCTCCTCGGCAGTCTGCCGGTACTTCTCCACAAAGACCAGAGGTATCTCCTCGGAGATGAAGTTAAAGAGCATCTTTTCGAATTCATTTTCACCGAAGGAAAGGTCTTTCAACACGTCCCTCATCCCCCTGGAGCATGGTGTGTCACGAAAATCCACGTTAGGATAATAAAAGGGGGACAGACGCAATTTCGTTTTCAGAAGCAACAGTATCTGAACATCTCTTGGAAAGTAGGCATTATGATAGACTATCTTTCTCTTCATCGGGCCGATCGCCGAGATCCTGCTGGCGAGTTGCTTCTTGAAAAACGTCAATGCCCTGTTGAGGGGAGGCTTGTGAACAGACACCTGCGAATACACATACCTGTTAAGGTCCGCTTTCAGCTTCGGAAATTCCCTGTTCAATCTGCGCATTATCTTCGTGAAGATCTGAAGATTATAGAGATCGCCCTTGAGGAGTTCGATGTAGTCGATCGTTGTCCCCGGCGTCTGGAAGGAAGATTCATCGAGGTACACCGTGGTCAGATCCGGATAGGAGCTCAAGGCTGCGGAGACATGGAGGTACCTGTCGTAGAGCATGTGTATGTGCTGCTTGAGCCATGTGCCCGTCAGTATCCTCCAGTATCTCTCATCGTGATCCATCCCATGGAGGTGATTGAGCTTTCCCGAAAGAACCTTCAGCGACCTTTCATATACATCATCGAGATAATGGAGGATAGCCGGGACCTCTTCATCCCTGTAAGCCGGCTCCATCGTTATTGCATCAAGGGACCGCAAATACTCCCTCCTGCTGTAACGCATGCACCATTCACCGAGAAAGAGTATCCGTCCCGACGTGTCCCAGAAGTCTTCGATAGATGTCGTGGCGAGGAATATCTTCTTTTCAGACAATGTACTCTACCAGCAGCTTCTACCGCCATCGATCACGATGACGGCTCCCGTCATGTAGGAAGAGGCGTTGGAGGAAAGAAACAGAACTGCGCCTCCGAGTTCATCCGGGCGCGCCATCCTGCCGAGGGGTATGAGCTTGTTTATGCGGACAAGGAAGTCTTCGCCCTGATCATTGTAAACACCGCCCGGACACAAGGCATTACAGCGAACATCCCTGTCGGCCCAGTAGGTGGCGAGATAGCGCGTAAGACCGATCAGTCCCGTCTTTACAACGGAATATGTCACCGGTTTTACACTCTGCATCTGCTCCGGGACCCCATCAACCTTGTACAGTCTCTGGTCGGGTGCTATGACCCCAAGGTCGGATGAAATGTTTATGATGCTGCCCCCCTCGGCGCGTGCCATGGCATGACCGAAATATTTCGCGCAGAGGAATGCACCCGTCAAACCCACGGCTATGTCTTTCTCCCAGACCGCCAGTGGGAAGTTCTCCAGGCGAGAGGTGTTCGTCAATCTGTTCGATCTGTCGACTACGGGATTATTGGCAGCGTTGTTGATGAGCACGTCCACGCGGCCGTACTCTTCCAGGACCTTTTCACAGGTTCCTGCCACTTCCTTTTCCTGTGTGATATCGGTACGGTATCCGGCAGCTCCCGTGCCGTATTTCCCGTCTAGTTCGAGGACGAGCGTGTCTATCAGTTCTTCCTCGACATCCAGAATGACGGGTATGCCTCCAGCGTCCGCTATCGTCTCGGCATGTCGCCTCCCGAGAAACCCCGTCCCTCCCGTGATGACAACTATCTTTCCCTCCATGTCGAATATGTTCTTCATGGTCAAAAGAGCCTCGTCGTCTGCCCGCCGTCAATGATGAGACAGGCGCCCGTAATGAAGGAAGCTCTTGGCGAAGACAGGAAGAGTATTGCATCAGCTATCTCCTCGGGTGCGCCGAATCGTCCCAGGGGAACCGTCGATTCGATGATATTCCTTATACCTTCAGGGTCGTTCTTTAACTTCATATCCCAACTCCCTCCTTCGAAATAGACATTTCCCGGGGCCACGCAATTGACCCGAATACCCTGGTCCGCCACTTTGCGGGCAAGGTTTTTCGAGAAAGCGAGGAGGGCCGTCTTCGCCATCGAGTAATCGACAGGAGCGCCAAAAGCCTCCACTCCCGCTATGGACGACACAAAGACGATACTACCCTTCGATGCCGCGACGAGCGGCAGGAACTCCCGGGCCGAATCGATGGCGCTGTGAAGGTTCTCCTCCAGGACCTCATCCATGTGTCTTTTTGGAGGAATTGGTTCCTGAACGCTCACACCTGATCCGACATTGGCAACGAGGATGTCGAGTCCGCCCCAGGATGAGATTATGAAATCCTTCAGGGCAACTATATCATCCGACAACCTGAAGTCGCATTTACTCCAGAGTATGGCCGCCGACCCATATCGCGAAACCAGTTCGCCTGCCGTTCTGCTCAGCTCGGCCGCATTGCGGCTGGTCAGCACGACCCGGGCCCCCTCGTCCAAGAAACGTCTCGCCACGGCAAGACCAATGCCACGGGTCGAACCGGTAACGAGAACAGATTTTGCTTTGAGCTCTAGGTCCAATTTTACTGTCCTCCTTCTCCATCGGCAAGTTTCTTGCCGGATCCGCAGAGCATGAGTTCCCTCGACCATCTCAGCGGCTTTATCTTCGTCCGTACCGGAATGAAGGGCGAGATGACACGACAGACAAAATTGAGCATGGGATATTTCCACACGATCGGCAGCTGCCGCAGCTTGAAAACCTCGACGTCTCCAAAACCATGCATCCTGTAGACATCGCGGAGACTTATCAGTGAAAATGGCGTCCTGTGCGTCGAATCGTCAAAGAAAATTTTAAAACAGGACTCCCAGTCCGGGACGAGGGTTATAAGCATGCCGCCCGGCTTGAGCACTCTTCTGGCCTCTTTCATATAGGGTTCGATGTTGCTGAAATGCTCGATCAAGGACTTGGAGTAAACTACATCGAAGCTGTTGTCCCCATAAGGGATCCCACCCTTCTCGATGTCACACACCTTGACGGGGATGTCGGGGAGGAACGATGGCGCCTTTTCGGAGATATCCACACCGCGCGTATTGAGCCCCAGTCCCTTGAAGCCCCTGAGAAACTCTCCCCGGCCGCACCCCGCTTCGAGGAACGTCATGCCCGGAACCATATCGAAACGGTTGAAGAGATGCAGGCACAGCTGCGCGGGATAACCCGTATAAGGCCGCTCCTTTTCGCTGTATACCACATCGAGGTAATCTGCCATTATCGACTCACAGGGTCCTTCTCTTGTGCTCCAGGCTGTCGTCGCTTCTCGCACCTCTGAAGGACGTTATCTCGCCCGCATACAATTGTCTGAACTTCTCGATGAGGCTGTTGGCCGCTTTCATGTCCCCGCTTGTATGTTGGAAATGGTCCGTTATGAGGCGCCTGTTCGCGTCGAGGAGGAGTTCGTAGCAGCGCTTGTCGGGCATCCCCGTGAAATTAACCGTCAGGAGATCGGAATTCAGGAACCTCTCGAAGAAATCCTCAGGACCCTTGAGGAGCCCCATTGAGATCGCGTC
>Ga0351931_1038_pt1 | contig 27362 bp, 28 predicted proteins | sample BONcelT113001E11_FD_205818 | JGI IMG/M metagenome (GOLD analysis project Ga0351931, IMG submission 205818) | Enriched cells from coal bed in the Powder River Basin, Montana, United States - BONCAT cells T11 rep2 HSBNCT.T11.300.1.E11 ... | reverse complement strand
GTGGTAAGAGAGTTGTATACCAGCATGGCCCCGATAGGGTTCACTACAATCATAATAGAAGAGAGGATAAAAAGACTGATACTGACCAGATCATCTGCCAAGATTTTCTACATCCTGCTTGGTTAGTAATAGACTATTCCGTTTTCAATCTGGGAAACATCAGATAATTGCTGACAGGATTGATTAGATCGGATGGTCAGATTCGGGATGATTGTTCCAAATTTATGAGCTGGGAACCAGTAAAGGCCATCTCCATATACCGGATGAATGTCATAGACGATAATATCTGCTGATTCATAGTCCATCCTAATCAGAGTTGCGTTTTGAAAGTTTAGAATGTCGAGTAACCGGGTTTTAACATCATTTTCTCCGAACATTAGGATGAGAAATCTAAACGCATCATCAAGTGTGTACATAACATGTACATCAGCATAACCTGGCTGAAGATCAATGGTAACATTGGTGATGGTGAGATATCCGTGGGATTCAGGTTCAGCTGCAAACGAAGATTGGTTAGTGGAAATGAGGAGAAAGACGAGAAGGAACGCCCAGCTGTTCCTATTCATTCTTACATCGTGCGGCTTATGAGTTTAAAAACCTTCGGGAGAAACAATCAGGCAGAAGAAATTGATTCTGTCTGCCTGATACCTAAAATAATCTCAATACTTGAGACATTAGTTTCCCCATCTTCGGAGTCCACCGCCTCAGTTGAGGTTCTGATAGATTTTTTATCCACGTTTTGCAGGAATCGGCTCAGGGCAATCTCGGTTGTATCCACTGCCCGGGATATCGCTTTTCCTCGTGCTTTTACAATCACTTCCTCTGCCCCGCCGTTAAATTGAGTAACAATCGCCAGTACATAGTTCATTACTGGTTTATTGCCTACAAAAACGGTATTGTCACCCTGCACATATGTCATGAATAATTAATCTTACAGATAGTCCCGGTCATATATCAATTCTGCATTCAGGATAGAAGCTCCTGCGGCTCCTCTGATAGTGTTATGGCCCATCGCCTGATAACGGATTCCTGGTCTGAGTCTCCCAACTGATACGGTCATTCCCTTACCTTTCAGGCGATCAAGGCGTGGTTGCGGGCGATCTGACTGATCCATGTATTGAACTGATTTTTCAGGTAACATGGGAAGTTTGGGAAGAGAAGTTTTCCACGTTTTAAATGCCTGTTCAACTTTATCGATCTGGTCCTTAATATTTACCCAGACTGACATTGAGTGTCCGTCTATTACCGGGACACGGTTGCAACATGCACTTACTGAAAACGGAGCATTGTGAATTTCTGATCCATCAAAGGTGCCCATAATTTTCAGTGTCTCCCGTTCCATTTTCTCTTCCTCGCCACCAATATACGGGATTACATTATCAAAGATGGACATTGCGGGAATTCCTTCAAATCCAGCTCCAGAAATTGCCTGCATAGTAGCTACTTTCAGGTCTGTGAAGGAAAATTTCCTAATTGGTGCCAGCGAGCAGGTAAGCATAATAGTCGAGCAGTTCGGATTAGTAACAATAAATCCGTCCCATCCACTATCGCGCTGAAGATCAATCATACCCAGATGGTCAGCATTTACTTCAGGCACCACTAGAGGAACGTTTGGTTCCATCCGATAGGTACTTGCGTTGCTGCATACTCCAATTCCTGCTTTCGCACACTGCATTTCAATATCTGCAGCAAGGTCAGCTGGTAATGCGGAGAATACGAGGTCAACGTTTTTTAAGCTCTCAATGGTAGTATCTGAAACGGTAAGATCTCCAAAATCCTCAGGGAATGGCGCATCTAAACGCCAGTTCACTGCTTCGCGATACTTCTTGCCTGCACTTCGTGATGATGCAGTCAGAACAGAGAGAGAAAAATACGGATGACCCGCAAGGAGCTGCACAAACCGTTGCCCTACAGCACCGGTAGCACCCAGTACTCCTACACTAATCATACAGGATACATAGGAGCGAACTAGTAATTAAAATTGGATGGTTTTAATCCATGGTGATGGCTTCTGCAGGACAGACATCTACACATGAACCACAGTCAACACACAGGTCATCAGTTACCACAGCTTTTCCATCAACCATTTCAATAGCTGCTGCCGGGCATTCATCAACACAGGTTTCACAACCGGTGCAGGCGTCTTTGTTTATTATTGCGACCATAAAATCTCCTATTAACTTTGTTAAAATATTAAAAAAAAGTTTCGAAATCAGTTTTTCGATATGAAATGATGATTTGATGCAATTATAGGCCAAGAACGTCTTTCATACCATAAATTGCGGGTTTCTTTCCAACAAGCCACTTTGTCGCCCGAACGGCTCCCTCGGCAAAAACTCCGCGATCATATGCACGGTGAGAAAGAGTCACTGTTTCATAGTTGCTTGCAAAGGTGATTGCATGATCACCAACAATGTCTCCACCTCTGATTACGTGAACCCCAATTTCATTTCCACGTTCTTTCATTCCTTCACGACCATAGACTTCTTCCCTTGGTCCGATTTCTTCCTGCAGAATTTCCAGTATTGTTTTTGCAGTTCCACTTGGTGCATCCTTTTTATACCGGTGATGAGCTTCGGTTACCTCAATGTCATAGTCACCAAGACGCTGTGCAGCCTCCCGGACCAGTAACCACAGAATGTTCATTCCAATAGAATAGTTGCTTGAAATGACTGCAGTAACGCCCCCTTTAGCGATTGCATCATCAATTATTGCACGCTGCTCGATGGTAAGGCCCGTAGTTCCTAAAATGATAGCGCATCCTGCTGCTGCTGCCACAGGGATGTTTTTGACAGATGCCGCAGCGACTGTGAAGTCAATGACCACATCTGGTTTTTTATCAGCAAGGAAACTGGCAAATTGTTCAGCTAAGACAACTGGCCTTCCGAATACTTCTCCCTCCTGCATATCCACTCCGCCAACCAGGTCCATTTCGGGATCTTTGTTGACTATTCCGCCAATGGTCATTCCCATACGGCCAAAGGCTCCACAAATGGCTACTTTAATCATAATGACCCAAAACCTCACGTAATTTTTCAACAGTTCCTGCAGATGCATCGTCAAGTGGCAGCCGGACAGGTCCTGATGCCAGTCCCCGCAATTCAGCAGCTTTTTTAACTGGAATCGGATTTGACTCAATAAACATGGCCCTGAAAAGTGGTGACAGATTGAAATGAATACTGCGGGCAGTTTCATAATCATTCTTTTTTGCTGCATCATACATTCGGATGATTGGTCCTGGCATAATATTTGCTGCAACTGATATGACCCCGGCACCCCCAATACCCATGACTGGAAGAGTCATACTGTCATCGCCGCAAATGACCGCAAAATCTTCATCTGCTGTCATCTCAAGAATCATGGATATCTGATTAATATCGCCACTTGCTTCTTTGACTCCGACGATATTTGGATGAGTTGCAAGCTCTGCAATTACTTCTGGAGTCAGATTCTGCCCGGTTCTCCCTGGGACATTATAGACCACTACTGGAATATCGAGATCAGCCAGAGCTGTATAATGTTTAATCAGACCAGAACGATTCGGTTTGTTGTAGTACGGACTTATTACCAGTACTCCGTCTGCACCGACATCCTTTGCAGCGCGGGTAAATCGTATGGCCTCGGCAGTGTTGTTGGATCCGGTTCCAGCCAGAACCGGTACTTTGCCTCCGGCCTCTTCAAGGGTTACTTCTATAACCTTTTCGTGCTCTGCAAAACTGAGAGTTGCCGACTCACCCGTAGAACCACAGGGAACAACACCGTGAACACCTTCTTTCAGAAGAAAAGCGATATTGGACCGCAGTCCGTCTACATTCAGATCTTTCCCTGCATTATGCTGAAAAGGGGTAATTAGTGCAGGGAAAACGCCCTCAAACATGAGGGTAATTTATGCTGCTCTTCCGGTATTTACCTTTCTTGTGATGTATCCTGCGACACGATTTCGGACACGCTTGCTGGGGATATCAGTACTTGCGCCAACGGCTTTTTTGTTCTCGTCAAAGTCTCCGGAAAACTTCTCGCGGTGAAATTCAAGGAGTTCGGTTCCGATTGATTTGATATAACTTGGTTTAACACCCATTGATTATTCCTCTACAGGATTTGTATTCATTATGCGCGTTACGATCCTATTAATACTTCCGGATACGAGGGTAGGATTTTCTCCAAGTATTCTGATTAGCCCCTCCTTCCCTGGTGCTCCGGTGTCATAAATGATGTCTGGAACCCCGTTAATCTTCTCACAGCAGAATGCCACGCCAAAGTCGATAGTGGTCCCACCGGGTGGTTCACGACTCCGGTCAAATGAACATATGTCCAGCAGTATCATGGTACATGCAGAGAGGGCTTGTGGTGAGTATCGAATGACTCCAACCGACCGAATGTCAGGGTCAAATCTCATAGCAGTAAGGGCCATCCTTACAACGGGAAGATCAACACCTGTATTAATCTCCCCTTCATACAAAACTTCAACAGAATCAGATCCGCGTGCAGACACGTGCGCATAGGCAAGAGATATACCCTCTTGTGGGATAATTGGGGGAAGATTATTGGTTTTTGCTATTTTTTCTTTAATATCCTTCAGATCTCTGATGACTGTATCGGGTATCATATATCGTAACTCATGGAAATAACTCCTGTAATAACAGACTTCGGGTATTCGGAGTTAAAGGACATTTATTAAGCATTTGTGCTCATAGTATAAGTCAGCCTATGAAACGATGGATTCTTGATGCCATTGTCGGAGTAATCAGCCTGATAATGTTTATTGTTTTTCTTCTCATTCTGCCAGCAATTATGGGAGCAAGTACGGGGTATATTGCATCTTTATTGATGTTTATCGCCATTATCAGCGGTGGCGGGTATCTTATTCGCAATATCTCCCCCTGATGGGGATGAACTCTCATCTTCCTTAACCGGGCAATTTTCTTTTTCTGGTTTTGCGTTAGTTGCACTTTTTTTCTTTCCTGATTCAATCATCCATTTCTTCTTCTTATAGTAGGTGAGTGGATGGATGACTTTGTCACAGAGAGCATCTCGATGGACACAGAGCGCATGTGTTTTCATAGTAGAACAGAGTGGTGAAGTATATTCTGTTCCGCTTCCCCCCCGTCCGGATATATGGTCTACCTGGTACATTGTTTTTGTAAGGTCAAAATTTGGGACCTGCCCATATATCTCCACAATACGGGTATTATCCATCCCGATATTATGAAGAAATGCAGTTACTGCAAAACGGCCCATGTGAGTAAGATGTGCGCGCCGGATAAGTATGCCAATGATAGCTTGCATACAAGGAGGGAAGGCAGATTCTTCAACAGATCCAAACTCCTCAAGCATTCGCTCCTGGAATACTTTTTGTACTTTTTCCAGATATGGTTCAAGCAGTGTACATACTTCCGGAGGAACCCTGATTGGAAGATTCTGATACATGACGACTCGCAACCGTTCACGTAAAATTTCATCAATTTCATCTAAATGAATGGTTACAATCCCCCGTTCAATGCATCTGTTTACCAGTCTCCATTTCTCTTCCCGCAATTTTGCAACTATCTCAATATATTGAATGACCGGGATTTTTGTAGAACTTCCGGAAAGACCAAGACTTCGTGCGATTATTTCTTTTTTTTCTGGTTCTTCTTCCTGAAGGTAATTAAAGACTTTCCATGCCTGAAACCGACACAGCCTTTCAATAAATGTTCGGTCACCTGAGCATGAGACCAGAATTCTGCTCACCGGATATGATGAGATAATCCTACTAACTGCACTTGATTCAGAAGGAACAGGCATTAGAACCTCTGGTGGCTGCCTTGGATTAAAATAGAGAGAACGAGTTATGGTATCAAGAGCTTCTTCAATTGCTTTTTGTCCGGTTGAAGAGGCAAGAAAAACATCCAAAGAAGAAGTCTGATTCGAAATATATGATTGTGCTTCTTTTAAAAAAGGGTATTTGGCAAGATCTCTAAGATCTAAAGCAACCATTGCATCAGTCTGCCTCAATACGCGGGGCAAGCAGATACTCGACGTGGCCTTTTCCACCAGCAATATCAAAGGAAAACTTAACCGGATGGTCTGATCCAAGGTGAATGGTAACTGACGCAGCGTGAGACATGACTTTGCCCATATCCTTCAGATAATCTACTGAGAAGAGAGATTTGGCTTCTGCAAAATTACAGGATATCAACTCATCGGATGTAAATTCACGTTCGATATGGTCACTGTCTCCTTCCGCTTTAATGAAAAAGACATTTTTCTCCGGATTAATTCCAAGCCACATCTTATCAGATACCACAGATACAGATTTTATGGTACTATAAAGGTCAGACCCGGAAATAGTTACTGTTCCGGGGAGTTCTATTCCTGGAGAATTTGGATCTTTTTTAATGGTGTTTGTGTCAAGAAGGGTTATTGCATAATGGTAACCTTCAAATCTGACATCAATTTTATTTGCCCCTTCAGGGTATTCGAGACTAACCTCGCTTGCTTTCCCCATCATTGTGAAGATATTTTTCATCTTCGCAATATCTAGTCCGAGTTCTCCGGGAGTTGCCTCATACGAATTGAACGCACCCTGCTCGAGGGTCAGGATAACCATTGCAACATTGGCGGTATCAACGGATCGTATCCAGACCTCCTGCTCTGAGAAGTGCAGTCTGCACTCGGTTACCAGAGCAGAGACGGCTTCGATGGAATCCCTGAATGTATCGGCGTTTATTGTTCCTTTCAGCATCTGCGCTCCCAACTGCTGTATCAATATTAGCGTAACACACATATAAGTGCTGGTTTGTGTAATAATTGAGGAATAAGGAAATATAGAGCGGCTTATGGGTTCTCAATGGGGCAGAGATAAAGTTTATCAGAAAGCGAAGCAGCAGGGATACCGTTCCCGTGCCGCCTTCAAATTGAAAGAGATTATTGGAAAAAACCTGGTTATTAGGCCAGGAGACAATGTGGTGGACCTGGGTGCGGCACCTGGAAGCTGGCTGCAGGTTCTTAAGGAAAGCACAACCGGGGGTATAGTCGGGATTGATTTAAATCCAATTCAGCCTCTTGAAGGGATTACTACATTTACCGGAGATTTTACCGATCCAAAGATGGTAACGCGAGTACTACAGATTCTTCCGGTTGTAAATTTGGTTATCTGTGATGCATCACCTAAACTGTCCGGTCAAAAATCTTATGATCAGGCAAGAGCTATCGACCTGAATAAAAAGGCGCTTGATTTTGCTGTCCAGGTATTGTGTCCGGGTGGAAACCTTGTAATTAAATCGTTTCAGGGCGAAGACTTTTCCTGGATGTACCAAAAAGTAAAGGATCAGTTTTTCAGGGTAACGACGCATAAAACGCATTCAAGCCGGAAAGGTAGTGCAGAACTATACATTATTGCACGCAATTTCAAAGCTGGGAGAGAAGACGGTTACGCGCAAGAAGAATTTGAAGAAGATGGTCAGGGAGAAGATGTCTCTTCACGATAATTTTCAACGGCCTGTTTCTAACCTGCGCATTAGTTTGACATCTGCCTGTAATCTAAAATGCATGTATTGTCACCGGGAAGGCGAATGTGTTCCTGAGGAACCAATGCCTCTTTCTGATATTAAAGAAATTCTTATCGTAGCGCAGCGGCTTGGTATCAGATCGGTAAAATTTACCGGAGGCGAACCACTTCTTCGAAAAGATATCATTGAGATAATTAAGGCAGTTCCTGAAGGGATTGAATCATCCCTTACTACGAACGGTACCTTGCTGGCTCCTCTTGCAGATGACCTGAGAAAAGCAGGCCTTGCGCGTGTTAATATAAGTCTTGACAGTCTGCGACCGGATACTTACAAAAGTATCACCCGGATAGATTGTCTTAATGACGTACTTGCCGGGATTGAAGCTTCTAAAAGGGCAGGACTTGTTCCAATAAAAATTAACATGGTATTGCTGAAAGAGATCAATGAAGATGAAATACAGGATTTTATTGATTTTGTTTCTGGTGACCGGCAGTTAATCCTGCAAATTATTGAACTTATGGACCTTGGAGATTGTCCGTATCATGCGGGTCTTTCAGATCTTGAGGCCAGGATTGCAGCATCATCAAAACGTGTTATCACCAGAAGAATGCATCACCGAAGAAAATACTGTTATGATGGTGCTGAAATAGAATTCGTTCGGCCGCTGCATAATTCCGAATTCTGCAAGTTCTGTAACCGGCTGAGAGTCACTTCAGATGGAATGCTTAAACCATGTCTGCTACGAAATGACAACCATATAGATATTAAGGGAAAGAAAGGGGATGAACTCGAGAGTCTCTTTAGAAAAGCTATCAAAAGTCGTGAACCATACAATACCTGATCAATCAGTTTTGATAGATCCGGGTGACTTTTAACATTGTGTCACCAACTAGTTTGTATGCCTGAAGTTAATGAATATGCACGAGTACTCCAGATTCTTTATAATAAATCCCTTATTCTTGAGCAGACCTCTGATTTTCATCCGGTACTACGATTCTGGTACTTTGATGCCATGGCTCATCTTGACTATTCGATATCCGTTCTTTCATATAATGCAGATTCTCCGCGAAATCTGATGAGCAGGGAATATCTGAAGCATCGGGCAGATCAGGCAGCAGATATTTCACTTGCTGTGTTTCCCGCATTTCTTGCATGGCTTGAAGAGAATCATATTGCTGACTTTGAAAAGTTTCCATTATTTATCCAAAAAATATACTCTTTAAAAGATCCGGCTTCTTACCGGTCATTTCGCATAAACTTTAATCCTGATGATAAACGGGCAGTTCCTCCTGAGCATTTTCAGATGATGGTAGATGAGATGTTTGAACGGTCATACCTCTCAGCTCAGTACAATGGTTCATCAGTAGCCCAAAAACTGGATGAGTTTATAGCATCCTGCAGGTAAAAATGATTAGGCCCGACGTTATTCGGATCTGCTCGGATCTGGTGAAGATCAGATCAGAAAATCCCCCCGGATACACTGATGAAGTTATCTCTTATATCCAGGATTTTTGTGATTCTATCGGGTACAAAACCCGGGTTGAAAGCAGAGGCAGACGGCATAATCTTCTCTCTGCAAAGCCATCAGGCAGACTACTACTCTGCGGTCATGTTGATGTGGTTCCTGCTCTTGATGAGGGGTGGATCTATCCTCCCTATTCCGGAATAATTACTGAAGACTATGTCCATGGAAGGGGTTCAACTGATATGAAGGGCGGGTGTGCTGCACTCCTGTCAGCGCTTGCTAATACCCTTGAAACAGACGGGGATCCCGGTGTAGATATCGCTTTTGTTGCAGATGAAGAGGGAAAAGGTGAATTCGGTATGGAGCAACTGGTGAGTGAAGGACTTTTAAAGCCCTGTGACTGTCTCATTGCTGAACCATCTCCTCCTACATGTCCGGTTGTTGGTGAGAAAGGAGTATTGAGAACGCGAGTAACCTTTACCGGTGATGCGGGTCATGCTTCTCTTCATCCGGTTGCTGGAAATTCTGCAATTATGCAGGCATGCAGATTCCTTGATGAATGTCATTCTCTTCATCAGGTAGTATGGCCGACAGACCGGTGCACGCAATCAGCGATCCATGCAACTGCAAGAGCGCTTGAAGATCTTATTGGTATATCTTCTGCAGATGCTGATATCATCCTCTCCCATATTATGTATAATCCCGGAATGATTCATGGTGGAGAAAGGTTTAATATTATTGCGCAGCGTTGCACTCTGGATCTTGATATGCGGGTCCCATGGGGCTGTAGTATTGAAAAGGTGGTTTGGATGATGCGAGAAAAAGCTCCTGAAGCAATGATATCAGTTTTTGAATCAGCAAACCCTTCATTTAGCACTCCCGGATGGTTAACTTCGCTGATTTGTCAGGGAATTGAGTTAGTGATGAATACTCCGGCGCATCCCGGTGTTTCACAGGCTGCATCTGATGCACGATATCTTCGGGAACATGGGGCAGAAGTGGTTGTATACGGACCTGGAGATCTCAATCTCCTTCATTCAGTAAATGAAAATGTTCCAATTTCGATGCTCCAAAACTGCAGGGATGTGTATTGCCATGTTCTTAAAAATCTTGGAAATATTACCTGATAGCATACCTGAAAATGTGAATAAATAAAAGCCAATTTGATACCACGAACTATTTTATCTGTTACATCAACATCTTTTTATGTATATTTCAAAAACTATCTTTTTCGCTCTGTTTCTCTCATTTATGTTTATTAATCCTGTAACCGCTGATCTGTCTGTTCATTTTCTTGATGTTTTCGGGGGTGATGCCGTTCTTCTTGAGCAGGATGGACACACCATGCTTATAGATTCGGGAACGAAAGATTCTGGTAACCTGACCCGGCTTTATCTTAAAAATCTCAACATTGAGTCTCTGGATAGTGTAATGATTACTAATCAGGATGAGGGAAGAATCGGGGCGATGACCAATATTCTGAATGCAACTCCTGCATCTGAATTCTATATGGGGCAATGGAACACCACCGGTGGAGCATATCAGGATATTCTCAATAAACTAGAGGAGGATCAAACACCGGTAACTTGTGTTGCACCGGGTGACCACGTTTTATTTACTGATGATGTAACCATTGATATTCTCACTCCTGTTACTAACACTAAAGATGTTATGCCAGATATACTGGTCCCGTTAATTACCTATGGTGATATCAAATTCCTTCTTATGGGAAGTAAACCGGATTTATATGGAGTTCAGGCACAAATTATCAGAGTAGGGGATCACGGATCAATGAGAGGCACTACTACTACCTTACTCTCACAAGTTAAACCAGAAATTGCAGTTATCAGTACTGGTAGTTATTCTGGAGGAAATCCTGCGCAATCAACGATTTCAAATCTGGAAAATAGTGGGGCCCTTGTTGTCCGAACTGATCTTGATGGAACTATAATCATAAAGACGGATGGAACTGGATACACTATCGGAAAACTTAGAATGGAGCCTGAAATTACCATATCACTAGTGAGCGTGATTGAGACACGCCCCCCTCTCTGAACTAGCTCATAAAAATATCTGCAAATGAATAACCATTGCAGCTAAGTTCAGATTTCAGGTCCGTTTATCCCTTCATCTAAATTTTCATCTTCATCTTCTTCTTTTCGCCTTCCTTTCCGGTGTTTATTGATGACCTCATCCTTTCTGCTAACAATATCTATTATCTGGGAGATGATCAGGCTGGTTGAAAAACCTATAAGGGTCCCAAGAAGAATCTGAATATTTCTGATATCCCTTGTGATAAACCGGTTTTCAAGGTTAATTAAAAGGTCAGTAGCAGTAGCATTTACATCGAACTGGTAGATGGCACGGGTATCTCCTATTACCTTAAAACGGGTTGGCGATGGAACAGATGAGATGAGTTCATAATTTTTAGGCAGATATATCTGGACCTGGTACCTGCTGACCTGATGAAGTCCTGTTGAAATACTTTCTCCGGCAGAGTAGAGCGGAATGCTTATTGAAACCTGAGAAGGTGAAGGATGGCTCATCTGCGTTGGAAGGAAAAACTCGACTCCATAATAGTTGTCAATAAGATCTGGTCTGATAACGAGGATTCCCCGTTTTTCTATCGCGAGTGATAGGTTTTCGTGTACCTGGTAAGGAACCCTGATAACTTGTGAATCTTCAGCTATTTTTTCAGGAATAATGATGCCGGTTTGTTTTGGCATGATAAGAAAAGAGATATTTTCAGCCTCTTGTGGGATTTTAATAAGTGCTCGGGATTGGTTTTCCCATCCCTGTTGCTGAGTCAGAATAACCTTCAGACTATCAGTCCCCATAATTGGCTGAATACCCATAAAATACGAGGTATTTTCAGAAGCTGTGGTGAAGGTTCCAATATAATCGCGATCCTGGGGATAAAAAGAGGATGTCTGGGAAAGGATGATGATAGTGTACATTGCCAGTGAGAAGACGATACATCCAAAGATGAGTTTTATTACCGGCCCTTCTTTAAGTATCGGGTGGAATCTCATTATTCTGAGTCGTTTTAAGACCTAATTAAAGATATTGAAATGTACATTATCTGGATACTAATTATAAAAAAAGAAGGAAATTTAAATATATTGATGAGTGGGGATATTCATTACATCTCAACCCGGGTTACAACACCATGTACTTTATGAGGAGGAAGGCGGTAATACTGAACAAAGGATGGGCAGAGACGTTTTATTACATAGAATATCTGCCATATGATATTCCTTGTTACTATCTCTTCCATTCCATAAAAAATCGTTTTCTCCTCTATTTTTACATCCCTGATAATATGCATCAGATCTATAACCTGCATATAACCATACCATATAGAGAGATGAGAAAGCCCGGATTCTATATCTTCTTCAAGTTTATAATCAAGACCATATGGATTTTCAGTAATTCCAACCGATACAATTACATTCTGTTCGTATATTATCTCATTGTTAAACATCGTTCGTGAGATATATGCAGGAACAAAATCCATTGATCTGGCAAAGAAAATTGCAGTACCTTTCAGATGTCGGCGATCCGAATAGGCACGTCTGTATTTACGTAAAAACTGATCCCCGGTAAGCGGATGCATTGCCCGGTATAATGTCCTCTGACCATGAATATAGATGAGAATTATTGAAAAGGGTACTGCAGCAATTAACAGTGACAGATAGCCCCCGTGGGAGAATTTGCTGATAGTGGAAAGAAAATAGGTTATATCTAATGCAGTGACTCCGATTGCAATAAGGCCGTGGAAATATTTGTGCTCCAGGAAAAATATTGCTATCATAAATGTGCCGGTGATAGACATAGTTCCTGTAACTGCTAACCCGTACGCATTAGCAAGGTTTTCCGAGTATTGAAACATCAAAAGGACGAGAATTACTGCAATAAAAAGGAACCAGTTCACGGTATTGATATATATCTGCGTTCTTAATTCATCAGAAGTATAATCGATGTGAAGCATTGGAAGCAGGTGAGTACTGATTGCCTGATAGATTATAGAAAAAATCCCACTAATAACTGCTTGTGAAGCAATGACCGTAGCAGATATGGTTAGAATCAGGAACGGAATATAAAGCAGTTCTACCTCGGCAAAAACCATCTCAAACAGCGGGTTGATTACATCAGTATGACGTAAGAGAAATGCTGCCTGACCCAGATATGACATCAGAACGGCACAAAAAACCAGTACCCAGGCATATCGAATTGGCTCGCACCCAAGGTGACCCATATCTGCAAAGAGAGCTTCTGAACCGGTAGCGCAGAGAACAATTAAAGACATCGCAAAGAAAGCAGACATTCCATTATCAATGAAAAATTTTGCAGCATAATAAGGGTTTAATGCAAGAATTATTTCAGGGCTTAATATCAATGAAAAAAAACCCGTTAAAAAAAGGACAGAGAACCAGACAACCATAACCGGTCCGAACGCTTTAGAAACCTTTTCAGTTCCATGTTTCTGAAAATAAAATAAACCGAATGCTATCAATATAGCAACGAGAATAAGCCATCCCTGACCAATATCATCAAGTCCTGGTATCTGTCTGAATCCTTCCACTGCTGAAAGAATACTAATAGCAGGAGTAATTACACATTCACCTATCATTAATGAAATGCCAAGTATTGCAAGCAAAGTAAAAATTGAGGTTGCTCGAGGGTGTTTGAGCAGTGGCATTAAGATACCTTTTAAAACCAGTGTTCCTCCTTCTCCGGTTTTTGAAAGTTTCATAGCTAAAATAGTATATTGGACTGAAACCATAACAATCAGAGTCCAGAAGATAATTGAAATGGTGCCCATAATATTTTCAAGAGTGGCAGGAAGAAACAGGAAGATAACTGCCAGAGTATAAATCGGACTTGTTCCTATGTCACCAAAAACAAGACCTGCTGCCTTAATTATTGATGCGATATTTGGAGGAGACTGCATAAGACTAGTATTTATTTCTATGGAAGAGATATCATACTTTTCCTGAATTTACATTATTATTCTAAAATTTTTATATGGTTTTGACATACTACGGATGATACCCGATCGTTACTTCCAATCTGCTTAAACCTATTGTAGTGCACCAAAAAAAATCATAAGAATTAATTTTTACTAAAAAAAGTTTAAAGATCGTGAATCAGGCATTAATTCGCAATGATTATCTGTTTTCAGAACTGACAGTGGTATGCTAGTCTTTAGCATGCTATACCAGGAATAGGGAAGGTAGATGGATTGGATCTGATACAACTTTTTATTATGGCAATAATGCCGATTCTGGCAATTTTTATCGGACTTGTATTTCTTAAAGTATCCGGAACTGTAATGAGTATTCTTGGTTGGTTGACAGCTGCAATTATCGCTATTGTATTCTTTAATACAGCGCCGGATATTATGATATATGCCTCACTTAACGGCATTCTGGCTTCATTTGGAATTTCTCTCATGGTTCTTTTTACGATTCTTCAGGTGACCATGATGGACATTACCGGAGCAATTACCTCAATATCTGAGTACATTAAATCTATTGCAGCAGAGCGGTACGAACAGATTATGATCCTGAATGTAGGGCTTGGATCTTTTTTAGTATCTATCGGCGCTACACCAGTAACAATGCTCCCTCCAATCATGATAGCACTGGGTTTTTCTCCTCTTGCATCTGTAGCCCTACCATGCCTTGGATATGATCCTCTTACCTCATTCTCTCTTCTGGCTGTTCCATTAACCCTTCCGGCAACGGTGTTTAACCTGGATGTAAGTCTGCTTGGCAATAATGTTGCACTCTTCCTCCCGGTTGTTTCTACCGGATTTGCTCTTGGCATGCTCTGGGTTGCTGACGGGATATCCGGGGTCAGGAAAGGATTATTTCCGGCACTCATCGCCGGATTGACTCTTGGTATCTCATGTATCATATTTGTTCATATTCTTCCGCCACAGGCAATTGGGTTGGTGGGAGTATTTTCCGGATTGGTGACCATATTCGTGCTTTTCTTGCTTCGGGTCCTGCAGGGTAAACCAGTTATTGGAAAGAAAAACAATGATCCTAAAAAACCTGAAACTGATAATATATTGCCGCTTTGGAGAGCTCTGTTTCCCTGGGCTGTGCTAGTTCTATTCATTATAATAATTAGTATTCCGGTTATACAGACTGCTCTTTATAATATTCTGGGTCCGCTTCAGAATATTCATATTATTGCCAATAAATCAGTGGACCTGAAAATACTTAATCAGGCATATTTCTGGGTTTTAATTAGTACTATCATTGCAGCTCCATTTCTCATCAGAACAAGAGCCGAGGCCGAAAAGATCCTGACAATCTGGATGAGGCGGGCCTGGGCTCCCACGATGGCAGCAGCAGCGTTTTTCGCAATTGCATACATCATGGACTGGTCCGGACAAACGATAATTAACAATACACTTACATTTGTTCCTGGTACTGAAGACCTGAATATGAATGCCGTTATTGGTCTTACCCTTGCACTAATTTTTGGAGCAGGATTTCCAATGATTAGTCCGTTGCTTGGTCTTTTTGGATCATTTGTATCTGGAAGTGAAACTTCAAGTAACGTCATGTTTTATGGCATTTTAAAGAAATCTACAGATGTTCTCTCTATTGATTTTATGCAGGTATATGCAGCACATGCAGTTGCCGGAGGAATCGCATCAGGAATAGCTCCTGCAAAGATTATGAATGCTGCAGCAGTGATTGATCAACTTGGAATTGAAGGCGAAGTAATAAAAAAATGTGCACCGATTGCAGTAATTCTGACGATCATAACCGGTTTGATGCTTACAATGTATATATATCTGTGATATATCTGAACATTGGTAAATATTATTTAGGGAATACTTTTTCTTTTAAACGGTATGATTGATTAATTATCCTATCCACCTGACAATTATAATCAAAATGATAGAAATAACTCCATTTTATACAAAAGTTTCTTTCATTACAAGGCTAATACTATTGCATCGGGATGGAAATCCCTTGATATTTTATGTCAGGTACACTTGAAATAATTATAATTGCTGGTCTAATTCTTCTTAACGGACTTTTTTCCATGGCTGAATTCGCTCTTGTTTCCGCACGCCGTTCCCGTCTTCAACAAATGGCTGAAAAAGGAAACAAGGGATCTGAACTCGCGCTTACGCTTTCAGAGAATCCTAATACCTTCCTTGGAACAATACAGATCGGGATTACATTAATTGGAATTCTTGCGGGGGCATACGGAGGAGCTGCTCTTGCTGTTACACTCGGGAATTATATCCATCATCTCCCATATGTTGGGGAATATTCCTCAACTTTAAGTTTGGTCATTGTTGTTCTCGTAATTACCTATTTCACCCTTGTTTTTGGTGAACTGGTTCCGAAACGTTTCGGTTTAGCTTATCCGGAACGTATTGCCTCTTATTCAGCACATCCCATAAATCTAATCTCACGAATTATCGGACCCATAAACCGGTTATGCAGTCGCTCCACAGATGCTGTTCTCTGGCTTTTCGGATCTCATACTGCGCAGGATTCTGCAGTTACTGAAGAAGATATTACCTCTCTTCTTGAAGAAGGAACGCAGGCGGGAGTATTCAATACAGCAGAACAGGAACTGGTTCAAAGTATTTTCAGGTTCGGTGACTTGGAAGTAACCGCTCTAATGGTTCCACGGCCTGATGTGGTATATCTGGATCTTGAAGATACATTAGAAGAGAATAGAGCCAAAATTCTAAATTCAGGACATACCCGGTATCCTGTATGTCGTGGAGGACTTGATTCAATTCTTGGAGTGTTATCAATACGGGATCTCTGGTCACAGACAGTGCAGGGCGATGCCTCTGATCTCACAGCGTTGACTCAGGATGCGCTAATTATTCCTGAACATATAAACGCACTCCGCCTCCTTGAGCTCTTCCGTACAGCAACTACTCCGGTTGCAATTATTATGGACGAGTATGGATCGGTTGCAGGGATAATTACACTTCACGATCTTCTTGAAGCAATTGTTGGAGATCTTTCAACTGTTGACAGGCAGGATGAAGAACCTTCAATCATTGAACGAGAAGATGGCTCATGGCTTATTGATGGTATGCTTTCAGCTGATGAACTTCGTGAACACCTTGATATTGAAACTCTTCCCGGAGAGAGTGAAGGATTTTATCGCACAGCAGCCGGACTTGTTATGGCTGAACTTGGAAAAATACCTATCTCTGGTGATTATTTTTCCCTCGCCGGATATCGGTTTGAGGTAGTTGACATGGATAATCGAAGAATCGATAAAATCCTGGTTACCAAAATTAGTTCAAATAAAGTATTAGACATTAAAACTGGTGAGCAGGACTAACCCGGTGAAAACTAATTTCTTTACATCTCCATTTTTTCTCTCGATAACGGTAGGAGTTCCTTTTTGTATCTATAAAATTCTTTTTGGAATCCTGGCTATCCGGGTTGGAGGAAGATCTCAAGAGGTACTTCTCACATCATTTGGTGTGATGGTAATATTGTGGGCATCCGCAGACCTGTTCCTGAATATCATCCGGGCACTCTATGATGTCGCTGGAAAAATTAGTTTTAGTGAGTTCTGTACCCTTGCTCAGTTAGGCAGGATATGCAAAGCTTCAACGGTATTTCTCGCCTTAGATACTCTGCTAACCTTCATAATTATCTGTTTTATACTCTGGTCCGGCTGGGTGATGCATTTTATTGGATATGAATCATATCTGTGGTATTTTGCAACGACTCTAAATCTCATTAGTCTTTCTCTTGTAGGATTATGGACTGAACTAATAAGACTTAAAGGGCAAAACATTACCGATGATGGATACAACGGTAATAAATAGAAGAATACTCCAAATGGAAATATGGGATTGGGGATGAGAACTAATTGTAAGGCACCATTAATTCGATTACATCAGCAGATTGTAGTTCTGGTAGTGATTTTTTCGGTATCGCTTATGAGTGTATGTTCTGCTGATAACAAAACGGCTGATGAATGGAATGATGAAGGGGTCCAACTCTTTGAGGAAGAGGACTATATACAAGCCTTAAATTTATTTGATCAGGCTATTGCACTAGATCCCACTCATGAACTCGCCTGGTACAATAAGGGACTAACTCTGAAAATTCTTGAGAAATATGATGAATCTCTTGAATCTTTTGAAAAATCACTTTCAAAAAATCCGCTTTCCGCTGATGCCTGGTATTTTAAAGGAACGGTTCTTGAAATGATGAATAGAATCGATGAAGCTGATATTGCATATGAAACATCTGATCGACTCTATGAGATGGATACTCCCCCTTTATCTGAATCGCAAGAAGAAATAAGTATATCAGAAGAGGAGGTTTCTAGCTCTGAAACATATGAAAAGGAGTCTGAGCTTAAAATTGAGGATCGGGAATTTGACCGTTTGTACCTGGAAAATAATCCCCGGATATCTGAAAATCTGCATCAGGTTACTGCATGGCTCAAGGATCAAAACTGGGGTGAAGCAGATATCGCTGCAGGAAACACGGAGAAATTTGTAACTGAATATATTGGAACACTGAAAGCACTACATTTATCTTTGAAATATGAACAAATACGGGATTCATATATCTTCTTTTTACGTCAGGTTTCTATTGCGAACCGGGGAATATCTGATATCGCATCGCTTTATCCGGTATACTTCAACCATGGTAACATTAACTACTATCATAAACCTGATACAATAGATTATAAAAATCGACTTCAGTCAGTAATTACCACTCTTGGGACAGCACAAAGTGAATTAAAAAGGTTTGAAAAACTATATTATTAAAAATTTTAGGTTTTAAATCGGTTCATTGACATCGAAATTTTTTTAATTGATTCCGAAACATTACCAACTAATCCTGTTATTTGATTAAGAGCTGCAGATGCCTGTTCTGTAGCAGCTGATGAATCTATCGCTTCTTTTATTGTCTGCTCAACAAGGGAACCTATTTCATTCACACTTACACTATTTCTTCAACTGATGCAGCCTATTCTTGTGTGGTGCTGGCAATATCACTAATCCTGCTGGTAACTTCATCAATTGATGTGGCGATTCTTCCAAATCTATCACGGATGGCACATACTGCAGTATCTCCTGCAATAACGTCCTCCAAAGAACGATTCATGGATAAAGTACCATTCTATTACTCTTGGTCCCCTATCATCCCTTTTTTTCAGATTAGAGATGCAGGTTAGGATCGGTTCGTTCATTTGACAATTAGTACCAAAGATGAATTACTTACAGCAGTTGAACCAGATCAGTCTGCCATATTGATTATTGAATATTATGGTATGTGGTTTGATTACAGGAATCCAGAAAAAATCTGACGTTTTGTACCTGTCGTAATTCACGGGCATGTAAGAGCCGCCCGTTTATCTTTTTACGGTCTATTAAATTAATTTCTTTAGAAACTAGATGGATAGGCTGATAATTTCATTCAGATGAGTGCTCTGAAAGGAAAAGAGAAGGTATTGGATCATTCAATACAGACATGGTTTGATGATTTGCTAATTGTTATCTGAAACCGATTGAGAAAGAAAAGAGGTAAGGGCCAAAAATGTAGGGAAGTTGGTTTATCCATTTAATCTGATAATAGCAGGAATCAGGTATCGATATTTTGCATCCATAAATATTTCATTTCATCCCTTCACTGCTTTAAGTAGATAATTTTCCGCTTCATCATCTTTTCCAAGTGAGCAGAGGATCTCATATTTTAAATCCTGAGCTTCCAGGTCATTATAGTCTTTCTTTAGTGCAAATTCAACAAATTTTAGAGCCTTTTCGAAATTTTTAATCTCAAAAAAGTTCTGGGCTTCCTTTAGTGCACTAAGAAATTCCGGAGTTCTTCTCTTAATCCGGAGTGGAATTAATATTTGAATAAGTCCTTTCTGCATAATAATGGGAATCGGTCCGGAGGTGTTTTTAACTTCATCTTTCTTCCTGAGATCCTTTACATCCTGTTGATTCCCTTCTGCTGATATAATCTGGAATAGTTCTACATTTGATGAATTTTCATAAGTTATTATTGGTGTTGTATTGATACCGAATTCATGGAGAATTTTATCATATCCTGTCTTACTAATTCTGTACTGATGATGTTGGTTTTCAACCATCTGCACAAGATTTTCTTTTGTAATGACAGAAAACCATTTTGCTTTATGATAATTCATCTGAGCATCATTGTGCTGGCTCCCTGGTTTAAAATAGACCCAATTGCAGAAATGGAGCACCTGTTTTTCCGGGATTTGTCGATCAAAATACTTATCCCTGACTGGTCTCCATTTTCTCAGGAACGCGAAGTGCTTATCATGTGCCTCCTTAAATGGATTTTTGATCATCTCCAGGGTTTGTTCTTCAGAAATCCGGACAGTCCAGGATCCATGTTCGCAGCCAGATAACGTTCCCTGATATTCATAACAGTCAATGATTATTGGCCCTTTTTCAGTGAGAAGAATACAATCGATCTTCATATTTTCGAGAAGAACGTTTGTAATCATATATATTGGCTTGTCTGCCGGAGGTGCTGATTTTAGAACTAATGCAATTTCCCTCAGTTGACAGGTTTCATCATTAAATTCAGAGGGATTTGCAGAAAAAATGGTGACATTCATTATTTCTCCATAATACTTTTTATCATTTGGACCTTTACTGGTGAATAAAAAAATTCTAATTTGTCATGAAATGTTACCCATTTTATATACAGAAGCCTGATACTTAGTATAATTGATGTGTTTAGCGCATCTGATATAACCGATATGAGTTAAATCGGACTGGTTAGAAATATCCCATAAAAATTTTTAAAAATACGTTCATACTAGCAATATTTTTTTCATTGCCCTTTTTGGAAATATTTCTAATTTATTTAAAAAAAATGAGATTATTAACTATTATTCCATATCCTGAGTATCATCTTCGCCCTCATCAACGATTTCTGCCTGAGGAATATCAACAAGTTCTGCAGACTCTTCAGGCGAAAGGGAAGTAACGCCAACCACGCGATCTTTGGTGCTTATCCGCATCATACGGACACCTCTGGTGCTTCTCCCCTGAATCGGAATCTTACTGACTTTTGTTCGGATAACATTTCCGTCTGCACTCATCAGAATGATCTCTTCATCAGTAGATATGGCGAATGCAGTAACAACTCCGTCATTGCGACCGACTTTGATATTTCTTACACCAAGAGTTCCTCTGCCATGACCACGGTACTCATCAAAACTAGTGCGTTTTCCATAACCTGATTCAGTAATGGTCAAAAGCATCTTTCCTTCTTCGACAACCGTAAGACTGCGTACAACATCATCGTCACGCATTCGCATCCCTATGACACCGAGAGCATTTCTATGCCTGAGTGATATCTGGTCCTCATGGAACCGCAGACTTTGTCCATACCGGGTAGTAATAAGGACTTCCTGAGAGCCATCGGTAACAATTACATGAACCAGAGCATCATCCTCACGAAGAGTAATAGCATTCACTCCGGTTGAGCGGGGACGGGCAAACTCATCTTGTGGTATCTTAATTGTCATTCCCTTCTCAGTCAGGAACAGGAAGAATCTGTCAGAACAGAACTCTTTTACTGGAATTACGGCAGTTACCCGTTCATCATCTTTGAGGTTGAGAAGATTTACGATAGCTTTTCCTCTGCTTTGGCGGGAACCTTCTGGTATATCAAAAACCCTGAGCCAGTAAGCCCTGCCGGTTGAAGTGAAACAGAGCAGATGATCATGGGTATATGCAACAAAGACCTGTTCAACGAAATCTTCATCCTTCGTCGATATACCGGTAACACCGCGTCCACCGCGACCCTGAGTCCGGTAGGCGTCAATGTCAATATATTTCACATAGTTATGATTGGTAAGACAGACCAGAACCTGCTTATTTGGAATGAGATCCTGCTTATCGATTGTGATAATATCGCCGGTGATCTCAGTCCGCCTTTTATCACCAAACTTTGATTCAATTTCAGTAAGTTCTCGTGCTATCTCGTTTCTGATATTAACTTCAGAAGAGAGAAGTTCAAGAATCTGACGAATAACTGCTTCAAGTTGTTCACGCTCATCAATGAGTTTCTGCTTTTCAAGGGCAGCCAGACGGCGAAGTTGCATCTGCAGAATGGCGGTTGCCTGAATCTCATCTAATTCAAATTTAACCACAAGAGCTGATTTAGCCTCGTCAGCTGTTGATGATCCACGAATCGTAGCAATTACTTCATCGATATTATCAATAGCATGGAGGAGACCTCGTAATATATGCACACGTTCTTCAGCTTTGCGCTTATCATATTCGCTGCGCCTGGTGATGACAACTATCCGGTGCTTGATAAATTGTTCAATCAGACTGATTAATCCAAGAACCCGCGGCTGCTGGTCAACGATCGCAAGATTGATGATACCAAAGGTTGACTCAAGGGCAGTATGTTTGAAGAGATGATTCAAAATCATCTGCGGATGACATCCTTTCTTCAAATCTATGACTATCCTCATTCCTTCCTTATCAGATTCATCTCTGATGTCAGAAATTCCATCAATCTTCTTTTCTCTGACAAGGTCAGCTATATGCTCGATAAGGCGTGCTTTATTGACCTGGTAAGGAAGCTCGGTAACAATGATCTGCTCACGCTTGCCGGTCTCGTCTATCTCTGCGACTCCCCGGACAGTAAGTTTCCCATATCCGGTATGATAGGCAGCAACGATACCGGCATTACCCATAATCACTCCACCGGTTGGAAAGTCCGGCCCTGGTATGTATTGCATCAACTGCTCAACCGAGGAATCCGGATTATTCAGGAAGTAGACTATTGCCCTGCAGACTTCTCCTAAATTGTGAGGAGGCATCTTTGTAGCCATACCGACTGCTATACCGTCTGATCCGTTTACCAGCAGATTCGGAATTTTGGCGGGAAGAACAACTGGCTCCTCGAGAGATTCGTCAAAGTTGGGGATAAACCCGACCGTCTCTTTTTCAATGTCAGTAAGAAGTTCTTCTGCTTCAGGTTTCAGTCGAATCTCGGTGTAACGCATTGCTGCAGGGGCATCGCCATCAATAGAACCAAAGTTTCCCTGCCCATCAGCAAGCATCATCCGGTAGGAGAATGGCTGAGCCATCTTTACGATGGTATCATAAATAGATGCATCTCCATGCGGATGGAACTTACCCATGACTTCTCCGACCACACGTGCGGATTTTTTATAGGCTTTGTCATGAGTGTTTCCCATCTCCCACATGGCAAACAGTGATCGCCGGTGCACTGGTTTCAAACCATCACGAACATCAGGAATTGCCCTGCCAATGATGACTGACATCGCATAATTGATGTACGAGGTCTTCATCTCTTCTTCTATGTTCACCGGTTTTACCCGGGGATTGGCAAGTGCTACTGATTCTACTGCTGGTGCTTCCTCAAATGTCAAGGTTAGTCACCTCTTTGCAATGACGTTTGATGAAGTCTTTTCGGGCTGATACATCATCACCCATCAGCTTCTCAAAGATCTCGTTTGCATAACTTGCATCATCAATTTTGACCTGCTTAAGAATGCGGGTTTCCGGATCCATGGTTGTGCTCCAGAGCTGAATTGCATTCATTTCTCCAAGACCCTTATATCGCTGAATTCCAACTCCTTTCTCGCCCATCTGCTGCATTATTTTCCGCATCTCATCTTCAGCATACGCATATATCTCCTGCTTTCCCTTGGCAAGCCGATATAGGGGGGGCTGAGCGAGGTAAATGTATCCAGCTTCTATGAGTGGCTGCATATACCGGTAAAAAAAAGTCATCAGAAGTGTGCTGATGTGCTCACCATCAACATCTGCATCGGTCATAATGATGATGTGATGATACCGTGCCTTCTCAATATCGAACGTTTCTCCTACACCAGTTCCAATTGCAGAAATCAGAGCTTGAATTTCATTGTTTTTGAGAATCTTGTGAACCGTTGCTTTTTCAACATTCAGAATTTTTCCACGAAGCGGAAGAATTGCCTGGAATCTTCTGTCACGTCCCTGTTTAGCACTGCCACCTGCAGAATCTCCTTCTACAATATATATTTCACTCTTTTCAGGGGATCGCTCAGAGCAATCAGCCAATTTTCCGGGAAGGCCTGAAGAATCAAGGGTACTCTTCCTTCGCGCAAGTTCCCGGGCCTTTCGTGCTGCTTCACGTGCCTGAAACGCAAGCATTGCCTTTTCTATTATTGCGGACAGGTCTTTTGGGTGCTCTTCGAAATATTCACATAGTGATGCATAGACAAGAGAATCAACGATTCCTTTAATTTCGCTATTCCCAAGTCGCATCTTAGTCTGTCCCTCAAACTGAGGATTTGCCATCTTCACTGAGATGATTGCAGTCAGACCTTCACGGACATCTTCACCTTTGAGTGAGAAATTCGGATCTTTAATCGCCTTGTTCTCTTTGCCCATCTTGTTAATGGCTTTTGTCAGGGCAGATCTGAATCCTTCAAGGTGTGTTCCGCCTTCACGGGTATTAACACTATTTACATAGGTGAAGACTTTCTCAGAGAATGCTGTTGAATATTGAAGTGCAATCTCAACTTCAACCTTGTTATCAGAATCCTTCTTTTCAAGTGCAATTATACTCTCATGTATTGGTGGAGTATCGCGATTTAAGAATTTGACATATTCTGAAATTCCTCCTTCATAGGAGAAAATTTCACGACATGCATCCAGATCTTCACACCGTTCATCAGAGATCCGAATCGTGATACCGCTATTTAAAAAGGCAAGTTCACGCATTCGGTGAGCGAGAATGTCATAATCGTAATCAACGGTATCAAAGATGGTACTGTCAGGTTTGAACGTAACACAGGTGCCAGTTACCTGGGCACGGTATTTTCGTAAAAAATCCTCTCTTGTATCTGGACAATCTGACGGAAGAGAATCATACCTTCTAATATATCGATTTTTAAGAGCTTCAAGTGTCTCCTCACGGTTTGTAAGTTCTTGTATGACTCCTCCGCGAGAGAATTGCATTTCATATTCTATACCCTCTTTCCAGACTTTAGCTGTTAGCTTTACTGAAAGAGCGTTAACAACCGAAACACCGACTCCATGCAGACCTCCCGATACCTGATAGGTGTCTTTATCAAATTTTCCACCTGCATGAAGAACCGTAAGCACCGTTTCAAGTGCACTCCGGTTTTCATTCTCTTTCATCGGATCTACCGGGATACCGCGGCCATTATCTTCAACGCTAACGCTTCCATCCTGTTGAATGATAATGTCCACCTGATTACAATAACCGGCAAGAGCTTCGTCAATTGAATTGTCTACAACCTCATAAACCAGATGATGGAGACCACGGGTATCGGTTGAACCAATATACATTGCCGGGCGTTCCCGGACGGGTTCAAGCCCCCGTAATATTTTGATATTTCCAGAATCATACGTTTCAGACAAAATGAACCTCCACAATAAAATTGTAAATTTGTTGAGTGTCTTAATACATCGACGTTTGAAGACTTAAATCTCGGGTCTTATTTGGGGAGTTTCTATGGAAAGGATTTAACTATAAAGATGAAATTCAAAATCCTGTATCTTTTTTTAACCAAATTATTGTGTCCTGATTATTTGGAATTTATAATAAAATTTTTAAGAATTATTCTGATTACACCGAAGATGACTGAGGGGAGTATAAAAAAGATTATTTAGTTCTCATATGAAATAAGCACAGTTTTAATTAGTATTATTTACAATCCAATGATATGAGCATTCAACATATCAAAACCCTGGTGCTGTTTATTGCAGTAATTTTTCTTGCGGGTTGTGTGTCGAGTCCACCGGAGACGAACATTCCAATACAGCAGACTATTTCTCCTGTAACGGTGGAACCTGTTGAGAACATAGCGCAACCTGAGGATTTATTATCTTCAGCAAGTACGCAAACCCCGGCTTCTTCTAAAGGCAATCTCCCTTCCACGGGGCAGATGCAACCATCATCCACAAATCTCAATAAATCAGGAAAAGCTACAACGATGGAGGCATTTGTCACTCATACCTTCCCACAAGTAACTGAACTCTATGTTGCGATAAAAAAATCTAAAGATGCCCTTGAATATAAGGTCGTTCAGGATAAATCACTGCAATTACAGGTACTCATACAGAATATAAAGCAGGATTACCAGCTTACTGTTACAAATCCTGAAAAGCGTGTTTTCCCCAGCCTTGACAACCGTCAGCAGGTTGTCTTTTTAAAGTATCTACAATTCCTGAATGATATGGAGAATTACGCAGTCAATCTTAAGAGTGCAGTCTACTATCAGGAGAAAGCAACCGATGCCCAGTCAATGCAGACTTCTAAACGGTATCAGAGTCAGGCTGATCAATATATTAAGCAGGCAATAGCGAAAGTAAAAACAATTTATGAGTACTGTCAGGACTTTAAGTATACATTTTTCAATCCTGAGCTTGTTAAGGAATATCGGTATGTTGAATAAACCGATAGTATATCTTAATTTTTTTTAATTACTTGGTGATTTGTGTTTCTTATCAGTTAATCTGAAAAAGCAGGAAATGAGATCATCAGATGGTAACTGTCCCATCCGTTCCATTTACATGAACCGTTTTTCCCGGAGGAAGTTCATTCAGTTTGAGTGTAAGCCGATCAACCATTGGAATTTTTCCCATGATCGCACCTACCGCAATGATGGTTTCAGCTTCAGTATTTATTATTGCTGCTGGTGCATGACCACTCCGTGAAAGTGCATATAAAATATAACTTCCTACTGTTGATCCTTTTCCATAATCAAAAGTTAGTACTGAACCGGTAATGTCTTTTCCTTCAAGTGGATGTCCTTTCTCTGTTACAATTCCTGTCTCAGGGTCTACTCCTGAAAGAAATGAAATGGGGTCAGGTCCGATTAGCAAGGGTCCGGTTCCAACTCCTCGTGATATACCGCGTCCATTCAGAATCATATCCCTAAGTATCTCCTTTTGTGCATATTATGTCCTTGGATTATCAGGATCATAATTGTATATATATTCTGTCGAATATGGATATTTGGATCAATGAGAATTTCTGGTCTTTTGTGGGTATTCCCTTCTTGAATGTCCTGCTGTTTCGAATGAGAATTTATTCATTACTATGAGGTTTATAGTGTATTCTATTTTGATCCGTAAATTATGTTTAAATTAATTATGTATTATCTTATATCAGGAATTAGTCATTCTTCTTTATAGTAATGAAAACTACAATGGTGACCAATGGAATATCAAGATAAACTGGATGATAAGAGTTTCTCATACAAAAAAGGATGTAAATGGTATCTAATGCACAACAAATTTATTCATTTCACGGGATATCCGGTTTACGGATTCCGCAGATTCTGCAATTACCTGTGATATCTGGTCAAGAGCAGCAGATGATTCTTCACTTGCA